>WNGD01019627.1_pt1 | contig 10581 bp, 6 predicted proteins | sample 5400671 | NCBI WGS metagenome assembly WNGD01 (sample SAMN13153369, study PRJNA577476) | soil metagenome | isolation source: 40 cm soil or saprolite under grassland replicate 2 | place: USA:California | collected 2016-06-15
CCCGCACTCGTGGCGTCTGCGAAACCGCCGCCGACCCGGCGTCGTGCGCGCTGGCCCGCTGACCGCGCCGGGCTGGCTGGCCGGCAGATGGCCGGGCGGTCCGGCGAGAGGACGAGCTGGGAGGTGAGCTGGCGGATCTCGGGGACGGGCCGCTGAACCGGCGAGACGAAGATTCAGCGGATGGACGGGGTGCACCGCCGGGCTCGCGGGACGCGCCGCCAGGCTGGCGGGACGACCCGCCTGACTGGCGAGGTTGGCCGGACACGCCGGACCCGCGGGACCCGCGGGACGGGCCGGACTGGCGGGGCGGGCCGGACTGGCAGGGCGGGTCAGTGTTAGCGGACTTGCCCACGGTGGCGGCTGGGCCAGCAGGTGAGTCGGACGGCAATGCGGGATTCGACGGAGGATTTTCTCTCATGCGGCCAGCCTGGAATCGGTACCAACGTGGATCACCAGGATTTCTGGCGGCTGGGGACAACTTGACGCCTCTTCCACAGCCTCGGGTCACCGTTGGACAGGCCAGCCCGGCGGATGCTACGAGAGCGCTACGAGCCTGACACTGGCCTGGATGCCAGCCGACCGCACGGCGCCGCGCCTCGCGAACTTGGCGCCAAGTTCGTGCGGGCGCTCCCGGGCGCGGCGATCCAGGTCGGGCGATCCGCGGTCGGGCGACACCGGGCAGCGACGTCGGGCCAGCCCGGGCAGGACCGGCTGGCCGGGCTGTGCGAGTGATCCGCGGATCGAACCTGGCGAGGCCGCTGGGGCCGACCCCGCCGGGGCGGTGAGCACTCGGCGGAGGGTTGTTGACCAAGTGGCCAGACTTTTGTACCGGGGCAGTCCGCGACCCGAAGGGCGAGCCGGGCGGTGGCGGCCCGCAAGCTGCGCCTACGTCCGTCACGGGCCGAAGTGGACTAAAAAGTGTGCCAAAGTGTTGGAAATTTCTTTGCGGGAATCGGGTGATTTTCCGGATGTGAGCGCTCACAATGCCGGTGGGGGTGATGTCGGCACCCGTCCTGAGGACACGTCGGCCCCTCCGACACGCATAGGAAGGGAGTCTTCATGCTCAACGCCTTGAGGCGTCTACCCGCACACAAAGCACTCCGGATCGGTGCGGTGGCGGCCTTCGCACTCGGCACCGTAGGCGCGCTCGGAATGGCCAGGGCGCCCGCGACATCGGCACGGCACTGCAGCCCGACCGTCTCGAAGCACTTCTTCGGCACGGCCGTCGAGCCGTTCACCGGGAAACCGACGAAGGTGTTCCGCTACACCCTCACCAGCTGCGCCGGGATGCAGGTCAAGCTCCTCACCTACGGCGCCATCCAGCAGTCGATCACGGTGCCCGACCGGCACGGCAAGAAGGCCAACGTCACCCTCGGCTTCAGGACGCTCAAGGAGTACGTCGCCGAGGACAGCGCACCGCCGCCGGTGGGCGGGCCGTACTTCGGTGAGACCATCGGCCGGTACGGCAACCGGATCGCCAAGGGCACCTTCAAGCTGGACGGCCACACCTACACGCTGCCGATCAACAACGGCGTGAACAGCCTGCACGGTGGCTTCGTCGGCTTCGGCAACCACATCTGGACTGCCCACGCCATACATCGGTCCGGTGCGGCCGGCGTCAGCATGACCCTGGTGAGCCCCAACGGCGACGAGGGCTCGGCCTTCGAGCCCAGCTGCCACTGCACTGGGTACCCCGGCAAGCTCACCCTGACCGTCAGGTTCACCCTGAACAACAGCAACCAGTTGTTCATGCACTACCACGCCACCGTCAAGGGCCTGGCGACGGTCGTCAACTTCACCAACCACGACTACTTCAACCTGGCGGGCGAGGCATCGGGCGCGACCTACGGCCAGAAGGTGCAGATCAACGCGAACCGCTACAACCCAACGGACACCACCCAGATCCCGACCGGGGTTCTCGCGCCCGTCAAGGGCACGCCGTTCGACTTCAGGACGCCGCACACGATCGGCTCCCGGATCAGGAACAACAACCGGCAGCTCCTCATCTCGCAGGGCTACGACCACAACTGGGTGCTGAACAAGAGCGGCCCGACGATGGGCGGCCTCCGGCTCGCCTCGCACGCATGGGACACGCGCAGCGGACGTGAGCTGACCGTCTGGACCGACCAGCCCGGCGTTCAGTTCTACACCGGCAACTTCCTCAACGGGACGCTGGTAGGCATCAGCGGGCACATCTACCGGCAGACCGACGGATACACCTTCGAGACACAGCACTTCCCGGACTCGCCGAACCACCCGAACTTCCCGTCAACGGTTCTGCGGCCTGGGCATCCGTTCAACTCGACGACCATCTACCAGTTCTCCAGCTAGCGCACCACGCAGCGGCCGGTGCCGGCATCCCCCGGGGGCGCCGGCACCGGCAGGCCGCGTCACCATGCCCGACCACGCACGGCAATGGTGACGCGGCCGCCTACCGTCGCGTGACCGTGGCTGGCAGCACGGGCGTCGCCTGCCTGGGCATCGCCGGCCGCTGCTAGCGATGCCGGCCGCTGCTAGCGATGCCGGCCGCTGTGCTAGCGATGCCGGCCGCTGCTAGCGATGCCGGCCGCTGATAGCGCCGGGCGGTTACTCAGTTCCGGTCGGGCAGCTGACTCTCCAGGAAGCGGGCGACCAGGCCGCGGACCACCGTCGCCATCGAGAACCCGTGCTCCGCGCACCACTCCCGCAATTGCGCATGCTGCTCCGCGGAGAACCTGACCGGCACGACCTGCTGAGCCGTCGGCGTCATCCCCCGGCCCGGCTGACCGGCCGCCGACAGCTGCAGGGCCTGCAGTTCGGCGGCATGCTCGCTTGCCCGCACGCCCAGCGTCCACTGCCGGGACAGCCCCGGCCGCTGCCGCAATAGCCAGGTCAGCACCAGGTCCCGCTGCTCCGGCGGAAGCTGGCCGACGGCATGCACCACCAGGCGCACCGGGTCCGTCGAGCTCTCGATGGGTTCCGCCGGGCCGGAGTCCTGCGGGGCATGGGGTGAAGCCTCGGCCGTGGCGGCAGCCCCGCCCGGAGCGGCGGCGGCCGCACCGTAATGGCCCCCGGCCAGACCGGAGATCTCGGCGGCTACGGAGGACTCGACAGGGTCAGGGATACCCGGATCTGGCGGCGTTGTTGTCATGATCGTTCCTGCGCAGGGCAGCTAGAGAAACAGGCAGAGATACTGCATGCGATACCGCACGGATATCACGATACCAGCCGGGCATCAAGGCACCAGGGCGAGCGGAACCGTGCCGTGCGTCTTACAAGGCAATGCCGAGCAGCGCGTCAACCGTGTCCCTGACCAGCGCCGCGCCTGACCCGGCCGAAACAGCCGGCCCGGCTGAGACGGCGGGCCCGGCTGAAACAGCGGGCCCGGCTGAAACGGAAGCGGTCTCCGCCGGGCGGGCCAGCACGGCGTCGGCCCAGCCATCGACCACCGCGAGAGCGCCGGGCGCATCCAGGTCGTCGGTCATCCGCTCACGGACGGCCGCCAGCACCGCCTCGGCCGCCGGCACCGCGTCACCCGCTGGCACCGCGTCACCCGCCGGCACCGCGTCACCCGCCGGCACAGCCTTGTCCGCGGGCCCCGCAGCCGCGCGGGAGACGGCCAGGCGCCAGCGGGCCAGCCGGACCTCGGCAGCCGCCAGCTCATCATCCGTCCAGTCCCAGTCCTGCCGGTAGTGATGAGCCAGGATCGCTAGCCGGATGGCCATCGGGTCGGTCCCTGCCGACCGCAGCGCGGAGACGAAGACCAGGTTGCCCAGCGACTTCGACATCTTCTCGCCGCCGAGCCGCACCATCCCGGCGTGCGCGTACCGGCGGGCGAACATCGGGCCGCCGCCGCCGGCCACCCGGGCATGCGAGGCGCTCATCTCGTGGTGCGGGAACACCAGGTCGGACCCGCCGGCCTGGACGTCGAACACGGCGCCCAGGTACTCCGTCGCGATGGCCGCGCACTCGACGTGCCAGCCCGGCCTGCCCGCGCCGAACGGCGAGTCCCAGGCCGGCTCCCCCGGCCTGGCCGCGAGCCAGACCAGCGCGTCCAGCGGATCCTTCTTACCCGGCCGGGCCGGGTCACCGCCGCGCTCGGCGGAAAGCTCGGCCATCACGGCCGGGTCAAGCCCGGACACCGAGCCGAACGCCGGATCGGATGACCGGGCGAAGTACGTGTCGCCGTCCAGGTCGTACAGCGCGCCGTGGCTGTCCAGCGACTGGCTGAAGCGCTCGATGATGCCCAGCGCCTCGACCGCGCCGACGAGGCTGGCCGGCGGGAGCACCCGCAGCGCTGCCATGTCGTCCCGGTACAGCTCGATCTCGCGCCGGGCGAGCTGCTGCCAGTCCTCGCCGTCCCTGGCCGCCCGCTCCAGCAGCGGATCGTCGACGTCGGTGACGTTCTGCACGTAGCTGACCTCGTGGCCGGCATCACGCCACGCCCGAACCAGCAGATCCACGGCGATATAGGTCGCCGCGTGCCCGATATGGGTGGCGTCATACGGCGTGATCCCGCAGGCGTAGAGAGTCGCCGTGCGGCCGGCCGCCGCGACCGCGAACTCGCCGCTGGCGGTGTCCCTGATCCGTGGCTCCGGAGCGCGTCCGGGCAGTGCGGGAACGCTCGCGGCGCGCCAGGATTCCATAGCGGTCAGGCTACCGAGCCACGGTGGTGCGGGCGGGCCCCGGCCTATCCGGCCTGCTCGAACGCATACGCCAGGGCCAGCAGCCGCGGTTCGCTCCATGCGGGCCCCATGAAGGAAATGCCCACAGGAAGACCAGAAACAAAACCAGCGGGAACGGAGACTGCGGGGTACCCGGCAACGGCGGCCGGCCCCGACGTGCCGAACATGTGATGATCGCCGAGCACGTGATCCGTGAGCCATGCGGGACTGCCGCTCAGCGCGACGACGGCATCCAGGCGGTGCGACTGCAGCGCGCCGTCCAGCGCCGTGGTGGCCAGCCTGTTCGCTTCGCCCCGCGTTGCCAGGTAGGCCGAGTCAGTCAGGTCGCCGTTTGTCGCCTCCGCCTGCTCGAACAGCTCCTGGCCGAAGACGCTGAGCACGGTGGACTCGTTATTCCGGTTGAAGGTGATCAGTTCGGCAAGAGTCCGGGGATGGCTGCCGGGCAGCGCGCCGAGATAGGCGTTCAGGTAATGCTTGAACTCATGCAGCAGGGCGGCGAACTCCGGTTCCCCGATCTTGTCAGCGTCAGCGAACTCGACCGGGTCGATGAGCTCGGCGCCGCCGGCCCGGAGCGTGGCCACCGCGGCGTCCAGCAGCGCGACCGTCGCCGGGCCCGTCACGGCCGACCCGTCGCGCCAGACGCCGATCCGCACGCCGGCCAGCGCGCCGGGATCCAGGAAGGCTGTGAAGTCGGCCGGCTGGCCGGCTGCCCGGGCGGTCGCCGCGTCGGCGGGATCGGCGCCCGCCAGCGCGCTGAGCAGGGCGGCCGCATCAGCGACCGAGCGGGTCATCGGGCCTGCGGTGTCCTGGGCCGGGGAGATCGGCACGATGCCGGTCCGGCTGACCAGCCCGAGTGTCGGTTTCACGCCGACGACCCCGCAGGCGCTGGCCGGGCTGATGATCGAGCCGTCGGTCTCGGACCCGATCGCGAGCGGGGCAAGCCCGGCGGCGACGGCGACGGCCGATCCGGAGCTTGAGCCGGACGGGTTGCGGCCCTGCCCGTACGGGTTCACCGCCTGGCCGCCCAGCGCGCTCCAGCCGCTGCTCGACCGGGTGGACCGGAAGTTCGCCCACTCGGACAGGTTCGCCTTGCCGAGCACGATCGCGCCCGCCTCGCGGAGCCTGCTGACGATGAACGCGTCGCCGTTCTCCGCGTCCTGCAGCGCGGGCGAGCCGGCCGTGGCGGGCATGCCCCGGACGCCGATGTTGTCCTTGATCAGCACCGGGATGCCCTCGAGCGGCCGGCCTGGCGCGCTGGCCGCCGTGCCAGCGTTGCCGCCGGCGCCTGGCTGGCCGCCCGCCCTGGCGTTGTCGCTGGCGCGGGCGTCGGCCGCGGCACTCTCGCTGACCGTGATCACGGCACGCAGCCCCGGGTTCAGCCGCTCGATCCTGGCCAGGTAGAACGCGGTGAGGTCCGCCGAGGTCAGCGTGCCGGACGCGATGGCCCGTCGCAGCTGGCCGGCCGTGGCAGCAGCCGCATCGATGCTCGTACCGGGGATGTTCTCGCTCAGTGATCCGGCTTCCACCATGATCGAAGAATAAGGGCGGCGGATGAATCGACGCTAGCTTCATGATCACGGAAGATCCGGGCGCGGCATCCCCTCCGGGTCCTCCGTGATCATGAAGAGCCGGAGCACGCCTGGCCGGCGGCGTGCGACGGGGCGTAGATCACGACGGTCATGTTCTCGTACACGCGGCGATAGCGCGCCGGGTTGGCCTCGAACCCGGCCAGGTCGACGAACTGCCCGGCCCGGTAGATGACCACGTACCTGACGTCGTCGCGGGCTATGACGCGGGCCGCCCGGCAGCTCGCGGGGTGGACCAGAACCTCGTGTGAGTCGAGCAGCGGCCGGCGGCCGGCCGGCGGCAGTGACCGCGGCTGCAGGATCTTGCGGTAGAAGTAGGACTGCAGGCCGGTGTACCCGCCCATGGCGAGCACGGCCCGGTTGGTGATCCCGTGGTTCATGCCCGGCGTCGTGATGATCGTGCCGCCGGTGTTGTGCTCGCGCAGCCAGCTGCCCGCCGCTGCGACCCGCAGCGTCAGCAGGCCACGGTGCGCGGGCCTGCTGGCCGCCTGGATGTTCCGGCCGGCCTGCAGGCCGGCCGCCCCGACCACGGCGACGGTGGCCGCGACGGCCAGGACGGTGGTAGCGTGCCAGCGCGGCACCCGCCATCGGGGCAGCGACCGCACGATCAGGCAGACAGCGAGCGCACCGAGCACGGACAGCGGCCCGCCCAGGTCGCGCTCGAACCGCCGGGGAAAGCCGTCCACGGTGGTCAGGCTGCCGGCGTACATCAGCGCGGCCCACATCAGCACGGTCAGCGCGGCCAGGACCTGCGGCGGCCGGCGGAGGTACCTGACGCCCATCATCAGCGCGGCGGCGCCGAGCACGCCCAGCCAGATGACCGGGGGCGACAGCTCGTCCAGGACATGGCCCGGGCTGTCCGGCAGCTGAGTCCCGATCGCGATGCCCACCGCGCGGGAGGTCGCGGAGCCGCCCTTAGCGCCCGCGCCGAGCACGTAGGTGTACCAGGCATACGCTGCCGAGAGCACCGCCAGCGAGGCCAGCGCCGCCGCCAGCGCCAGCGCCTCCTTCCGGCAGCGCCGCAGCACCAGATACGGCAGGCCGGTCAGCGCGACGAGGGCCAGCAGCAGCATCAGGTACAAGCTGGCCACCGGGTGGTACAGCACCACGGACGCGCCCACCACGGCCAGCAGCATGACGGATCGGACCGACGGCCGCTGATAGAGCGTGACCAGCGCGGCGACCACCATGACCATCAGGAAGAACGCGCTGATCAGGTCCGGGTAGCGGCCCTCAAAGAGACCCAGGTACGAGCCGACGAGCACGAGGCCGGCCAGGGCAGCGGCCGCCAGCCCGGCCGGGAACCCCCAGAGCCTGGCGGCCAGCGCGTACGCGCCCAGGGCGGTCAGCACGAGCAGGGACGGCGCGAGCGCGGGAAAGAGCACCAGCGGCGACAGGCCGGTGAGCCGGGACAACACCGCGGTCAGCGCCGAGAAGCCCGGCGGGTAGACCAGGAATGAGCCGTACGAGCCGTGGGTGAGCAACTGGTCGGCCATCACCACGTACGAGAACTGGTCGGAGCCGCGCAGGAATGGCCAGTCGTGCAGCACCGGCCCGGCGTAGGCACGCACCGCCGTCAGCGCCAGAACGACCGTGAGCGCGAGCACGCGCAGCCCTGGCCGCGCGGCTAGCCCGGCCTCGGGCCCGGACTCGGGCGCCGACTCGGGCGCGGACTCGGCTTGCGGCGCAGGCTGGGCCATGGCGGCTGGCCCGGCCGCGGTGGCCAGGCTGATTCCCCCGGTTCGCCCGCCCGGCTCTGTCTCGGTGGCGAGCCCGGCACGCCATGCCCGGCCCGCTGGCTCGGCTTCGGCGGCCAGCCCGGCCGGACCGGGCCGCTCCCCCGGCCCGCCCGGGCCTCCTGGCTCTTCCAGATCCCCTGGCTCGCCCCGGTCTCCTGGCTCGCCCCGGTCTCCTGGCTCGCCCCGGTCTCCTGGCTCGCCCCGGTCTCCTGGCTCGCCCCGGTCTCCTGGCCCGCCCCGGTCTCCCGGCCCGCCCCGGTCTCCCGGCCCCCCCCGGTCCCCCGGCCCGCCCGGGCCTCCTGGCTCTTCCAGATCCCCTGGCTCGCCCCGGTCTCCTGGCTCGCCCCGGTCTCCTGGCTCGCCCCGCGGGCCTGGCCGCGAGCACCGCCGCGAGCACGAGCATCGCGATGATCACGATCAGCAGCCAGCCGGGAGTCGGCATGTGCAGCATCGAGGCCAGCGCCAGGCCGAGCGCGAGCACGATCAGGGCCAGCGCCCGGCCGTCGCGGATGACCGGCAGCCGCAGCACCGGGCCGGCTAACGCCGGCGCCGGACCTCGCGCGACGAAAGCGACCGCGCCCGAGCCGAAGACGATGACCACGGATGCGATCGCGACCCACAACGTCACGCCCCGGCCGGCGGCCCGTGCCAGCAGCAACGCGGCCGCGGGCACGGATGCCATCGACAGCACCGTCGAATAAGCCAGCCGTTCACCCAGGCCGCTCGCCGGGCTCAGGAAGCGCGCCCAGAAATACCCGGGAAGCACGCCGGCGGCCAGTGCTCCGAGAAGGGCGCGCGCTAACTGAGCATGCAAATGTCCACCGCCCCGGTATGGGGTCGAATCCTATAGAACTCCGCCTATTGTCCCGGAGGAGTTCGGACATTACATCATGCAGCCGGACCTACCGCCCGCGAAGCTACAAAACTCGTGACGCCTACGTTATGTGCGTGAGACGCAAGATGCCGAGGACACGCGTGGGCAACTGCTGCTATGCCGGGCAGGGCGTTCGGGCTGGCGCGTAGATGACGACGGAGGGGTTCTCGAACACGCGGCGGTACCGTGCCTGATCGGCGCGGAATCCGGCCAGGTCGGCGGCATGCCCGAACCGGTACAGGACGATGTACCTGACGTCCTGGCCCGCCAGGATGCCGGGCACGCGGCAGCTCGCCGGATGCAGCAGCACCTCGCGGGAATCAAGCAGCGGTGCCCGGCCGGCCGCGGGCAGCGAGCGAGGATGGGCGATCCGGAACGCGCTATAGGACTGCAGGCCGGTGTAACCGCCCATGGCAAGCACCGCGCGGTTGGTAATGCCGGGATTCATCGCCGGGGTCGAGATGATCGTGCCGCCGGTATTGTGCTGCCGCAGCCACGCGCCCGCCGCCGCGACATCCGGATCCAGGATGCCGACGTGCACCGGGTGGGCGTCGGCCAGGGCCGCGCGGACCGCCTGCAGCCCAGCGATGGCGATCACCGCAGCTGCCGCCGCGGCAGCAAGCGCGGCGGCCGCCCGCCGCGGCGGCCGCCAGCGGATCAGCGACCGCAGGACCAGGCCGGCCCCCAGCGCGCCGAGCACCGCGGGCGGGCCGCCGAGATCGCGCTCGAACCGCTGCGGGAACCCGTCCGCCGCGGTACGGCTGCCCGCGTACATCAGGCCGCACCACAGCGCCACCGTCAGCGCGGCGACGACCTGCCCGGGCTGGCGCAGATAACGGATTCCGGCCACCAGCGCCGCCAGGCCGAGAATCCCGAGCCAGACCACCGACGACGACAAGGCCGTCAGCACGTGCGGGACGCTGAGCACCGGCTGGCTGCCCAGCGCGATGCTCACCGCCGTCGATGTCCCTGACGCACCCGCGCCGGACCTGCCGGGCAGATAGGTGTACGCGGCGTAGGCCGCCGCGAGCACCCCGAGCGACGCCAGCCCGAGCGTCAGGGCCCCGGCCAGCCGTGCGGCGCCCTCGGCCCGGCGGCGCGCCAGCAGGAATGGCAGCGCGACGAGGGCCACCGCGGCGAGCAGCAGGGCGAGGTACAGGCTGGCGACCGAGTGATAGAGCACTACGGCCGCGCCGGTGACAGCGACGAGCAGGCCGGACCGGACCGACGGCACCGCCAGCAGCGTGATCAGCGCGGCGACGAGCATCATGAGCAGGAAGTAGGCGGCGGTCAGGTCAGGGTAGCGGCCCTCGGCGAAGCTCGCGTACGGGCCGCGCAGCACCAGGCCGGACAACGCCGCAGCGGCGAGGCCGTACTCCCACCCCCACAGCCTGGTGGCCAGCGCGTAGGCCGCGAGCGTGGTCAGCACCAGCAGCGCCGGGGCTAGCACGGGGAACAGGGTCAGGGGCGTCAGCCCGGACACCCGGCAGATGACCGCGGTCAGCGCGGAGAACCCGGGCGGGTAGATCATGTAGGTGCCGTACGAGCCATGCGCCAGCATCTGCTGGGCCATCACCGCGTGCGAGAACTGGTCGCTGCCGCGCAGGTAGGGCCAGTCATGGCGGACCGGGCCCGCGTACGCGCGCACCGCCGTCAGCGCCAGGATGATCGCCAGCACCGGCTCGCGCAGGACCGTGCTCAGCTGCCGGGTGTGCCCG
>WNGD01007128.1_pt1 | contig 10580 bp, 8 predicted proteins | sample 5400671 | NCBI WGS metagenome assembly WNGD01 (sample SAMN13153369, study PRJNA577476) | soil metagenome | isolation source: 40 cm soil or saprolite under grassland replicate 2 | place: USA:California | collected 2016-06-15
GGAGCGTACCCTTGCGTCTCCTTGATGTCGTTGGATCAGCTGTGATGGTTGGTGAGCGGGTCGACCGACAAGCCGATGATCTTGACGCCGCGCCTGTCAAACTCGGGCTTGATCTTGGCCATGTAACCGAGCTCGGTGGTGCACACCGGCGTGAAATCCTTCGGGTGCGAGAACAGCACTGCCCACTTGTCACCGATCCAATCGTGAAACCGAATCCTACCTTCGGTAGTCTCCGCCTCGAAGTCCGGGGCAGTATCGTTGATTGCGAGAGTCATCGGCCTTCCCTCCTGCGATCTAGTATGGGACACGGATGCGGTAAGTCGCCGCCGATGCGTGCGGCGATCTGTCAGCATTCCGAGAGCAAAATCGCACGCGGCCCAGAGGTCGTCTTGGACTAATCGACATATTCGAACGGACTTAGGCGCAATGATCGGCGCAAAACGAGTGTGTTTTCAATTGTCGCACTGACGGCGGCCGGCAAGCGGAACCGCTACGCCACCGCGGTCGAGGCCCGCACGGATGTCCGTAGGCGTAGCTCCAAAGCGGGCCCTGAATGCTCGATTGAAATAGGAAATATCTGAAAAGCCCGCAGCGGTGGCGATATCGCTGATCTTGCGCGATTTGCTGGTCGGCTCGCGCAGTAATCGATAAGCCGACAGCAGGCGCTGCTCCAGGACGAAGCTCGTAAACGATTCACCATACAACTGAAACAGGTGCTGGACGTAGCGGGTGCTCATACCGTGATTGGCGGCGATGTGCGCAAGTCCGAGGTCCGGTATTCCGAGGCATCGCAATATCTCGGCTTTGATCGCGTCGAGGCGAGCTGCGGCAAGTCCGCGATGCCTGGCGATATGGGCGGCATCACCAGCTACCCCGATACAAAGTGCGACGAGGTCGAGGATAAATTGTGCAGTCATATGGTTGGTAGCGGCATCGAGCTTGGGCCCGAACCGGTGTGCGGTTTCGAGTTGGTGCAGGAGGAGATTACCTAGCTCGCTGTTCGCAATCGGACGCACAATCTTGTCCTCGAAATTCATGCAAAGGTCGGCGACCTGCCGATGCGGAATTCGAATGCTCCACCGATTGCCTTCCGTAAGCTGAGTTACCCGCGCCGGTTCAGCGCTACTCACCAGTGTCATATTTCCCGGCGCAAGCTCGATGGACCTGCCGAGTTGGGATGCCTGCATACGGCAACCGGATGCGAGAACCAAAAACAGGTGACTACACGACTCCTGCGCGGGAATTTCGCGTCGTCGATCCATATGCAGGGGCGTACCCCGCATGCACCCAAGTGTCACAAACGACAGCTGGCTGGCCGCCACTTCGCTGGCCACGTAATCACCCACGATGGGCATCAAATCGGCGCGAACCCATCTGCGGCCGAATTCTTCCCGCCAGGCCTCGTAGCGAGGCCCGCTGGTCTTCCCCGCGTACTGCCAACGAATGACAGCCGCGGTCACGGCACTGCCCGCAGATCGTGATTCTTGAGCGGCAGGGATCGGATCCGCTTGCCGGTCGCCGCGAAAAGGGCGTTGCACAAGGCGGGGGCCAGCGGCGGCACGGCAGTTTCGCCGATCCCGCCCCAGCTGTCGTCACCCGGGACAATGACGGTCTCGACCCGCGGCATTTCGGCCAGACGCAGCATCGGATAATCGTGGAAATTCGCCTGCTCGACCCGTCCGTCCTTGATAGTGATCTCGCCGTAGAGCGCGGCCGTCAGCGCAAACACCACTGCGCTCTCGGTCTGCAGTTCGACGGTGAGCGGATTGACCACGTACCCGGCATCGATCGCCGATGTGACGCGGTGCACGCGCACTTTGCCGTCGTTGGCGACAGAGGCCTCGACCACCTGCGCGCAAATGCTGTTCTGCGAGTTATGGAGCGCGATGCCGCGAAAATTGCCTGGAGGCGGCGACGCGCTCCAGCCGGCGCGGTTGGCAGCGGCGTCGAGCACCGCAAGCTGCCTCGGCTTGCCCATCAACAGTTTGCGCCTGAACAGGTAGGGATCAGCGCCCGCCGCGAAAGCCATCTCGTCGACGAAGCTTTCCTTGAAAAACGCGTTCTGCGAATGGTTGACGCTGCGCCAGACCCCGACCGGAACATGCGTGTTGCGCATGGCGAAATCGACGAGATAGTTCGGCACGCCATAGGGCATGTCTTCCAAGAGGCCCTGGAGAAAATTCCTGTCGACCCCGAACTGCATCACGCGCGGAGAGACCGCTGCAATGATGGACTGGCCGGCGGCACGGATTTTCCAGGCGATCGGCGTGCCGTCGGCATCGAGGCCGGCGACGAGCCTGGCCATCGCCACCGGGCGATAGAAGTCGTGGCGGACGTCCTCTTCGCGCGTCCAGACGAGCTTCACCGGCTGGCCGGCCTCTTTGGCGATCAGCACCGCTTGACGCACGAAGTCCTGAAAGATCCCGCGTCGACCGAAGCCGCCGCCAAGCATCATTTTGTGAATGACGACTTTGCTCGGCGGCACGCCGGCGGCATCGGCCGCGATCGCCAGCGCGGTCTCGCCGTCTTGAGTCGGCGCCCAGACCTCGACCACATCGGCAGTGACGTGCGCGGTGCAGTTCTGCGGCTCCATCGTGGCATGACCGAGGAAGGGCACCTCATAATCCGCTTCGACCCGCTTGACCGCATGCGCAAGAGCCCACTCGACATCGCCGTCATTGCGCCCGATGCGCGCATTCGTGGCGGTAAGCCCCGCTTGCAGATGCGCGCGAATGGTGGCGCTGGAGACAGTGGCATTCTCGCCGAAATCCCAGCTCACCGGCAGCGCCTGCGCCACCCTCTGCGCCTGCCACCAGGTATCGGCCACGACCGCGACGGCATCCGCAAGCTTCACCACGCGGCGGACGCCTTTCATGCCGGAGATCTTGCTCTCCTCGACTGATTTGAGCACGCCCTTGAACACCGGGCATTGGACGATCGCGGCGTAGAGCATGTTCGACAGCTGCACGTCGATGGCGTAGATCGGCTTGCCGGCAATCTTGTCGGGAACGTCGAGACGCATTTGCCGGGTCCCGATCAGCTTCCAGTCCTTTGGATCCTTCAAGGCGACCTGCGCGGGCGGAGCGACAGCGGCCGCCGCCGCCGCGATCCGGCCGTACGTGATGCTGCGGCCGCTCGGGCGGTGGATGATCACGCCCTGTGCGGCGGTGCATTCGGCATCAGGCACCTTCCACTGCGCGGCGGCAGCCGCGATCAGCATCGCGCGCGCGGTGGCGCCGGCGCGGCGCAACTCGTTCTGCGACGCACTGACAGAGCGGCTCGCTCCCGTCGACATGTTGCCCCAGACGCGGTCTCGCTTTCGATTCTCGTGCGGCGGCGCGAACTCGGCCTTCACCTTGCTCCAGTCGCATTCGAGTTCTTCCGCCACCAGCATCGGCAAGGCGGTAAAGCTGCCTTGCCCCATCTCCGATTTGGCGACGCGGATGATCACGGCATCGTCGGGTTCGATCACGATCCAGGCGGTGATCTCGCGCGCGGAGGTTGCAGCGTGCGTGGCGCGCGGGCCGAACGGAATCTCGAAGCCGAGGACCAGCGAGCCGCCGAGCACGGCGACGCTGGCAAGGAAGGAGCGGCGGTCGAGGCGAGGCCGGCTCACGGCAGTCTCGCTCCGCTCACGCGCCGGCCCGCGGCGGCGTGGATCGCCGCGCGGATGCGCTGGTAGGTGCCGCAGCGGCAGATATTCGTGATGGCGGCGTCGATCTCCGCGTCACTCGGATGCGGCTTCTCCTCGAGCAACGCGGCCACCGCCATGATCATTCCGCTCTGGCAATAGCCGCATTGCGGAACGTCGAGATCGAGCCACGCCTGCTGCACGGGATGAAGCGGGCCGTTTCGTCCCAGGCCTTCGATGGTGGTGATGTGCTTGTCAGCAACCGCGCTCACCGGCAGCGCACAGGAGCGTCTCGGCGCTCCGTCGATGTGCACCGTGCAGGCCCCGCACTGGGCGATCCCGCAGCCGTATTTGGTGCCGAGCAGGCCCAGCGTATCCCGCAGCACCCAGAGCAGCGGCGTCTCCGGATCGACATCGACGTCGTGGGCCCGTCCGTTCACTTTAAGACGCGCCATGGGTCTCCCCCGACCAAGCTTCAAAATGGCGGTTCGATCGGCCTGAGATTAGTTCAAAAAAATCGCGCGCGCAAAATTCGCGGCTCGCGAATGAAAAGGTGGTCGGCGGTCGCAGCGCCCGCCCGGCTTACGCATCTTGCCGCGGCTGAAAGCGGCGGCCGACCTTGGCCGCCCGCTTCATTCTCGCTACGCGAACGAGATGTTGTGGTCTCTGAGCGGCACCGAGCGCATGCGCTGACCCGTCGCGGCAAAGTACGCGTTGAGCACCGCCGGCGCGGCGACGCAGATCGTCGGCTCGCCGACGCCGCCCCAGAAACCGCCCGACGGCATGATGATCGTTTCCACCTTCGGCATCTCGGCGATGCGCATGATGTCGTAGCTGTCGAAGTTCTGCTGCTCGATGCGTCCGTCCTTGACGGTGCAGCCGCCCTTGAACAGCGCGGTCAGTCCGTACACCATCGAGCCGGCAACCTGCCGTTCGATCTGCGCCGGATTGACTGCGTGTCCCGGGTCGGTGGCGGCAACGATGCGGTGAATCTTGATCTTGTTGCCGCTCGTCACCGAGCTTTCCGCCGCGCCCTTGGTCCCGCGGGCAACCGTCTCGTCACGCTCGTTGCCGCCCGTTACCGAGATTTCCGCCGCCGCAGCCACATAGCTGCCGTACGCCATCTGCTGGGCAAGGCCGCGATACACGCCTTGCGGCGCGGGTTGTCCCCAGCCGATCTTCTCGGCGACCGCGTTGAGCACCGCGAGGTGCTTGGGATATTTCGCCATCAGCTTGCGGCGAAACTCGAGCGGATCCTGCCCGGCCGCCTCGGCCAGTTCGTCCACAAAGCTCTCGAGATAGATGGCGTTCTGGTTGTTGTTGACGCCGCGCCAAAAACCCGGCGTGACGTGCGGGTTTCGCATGGCGTGATCGATCAGCAGATTGGGAATGTCGTAGCCGAACACGCCTTCCGTGCCGCCCGGGTTAAGGCCTTGGAAGGTCGCCGGGTCGCGACCATTCTGCAGCCGCGCCGGCGCGAGCGTCGCCAGGATCGACTGGCCGGAGATGCGCATGTGCAATCCGGTCAGGTTGCCGTTTGCATCGAAGGCACCGGTGAGCCTGCACTGCGTGATCGGATGGTAGGTGTCCTGCGTCATGTCCTCTTCGCGTGACCACAGCAGCTTGACGGGGGTGCCTGGCACCTGCTTTGCGATTAGCACGGCCTGGGTGACGTAATCCGTCCGTCCGCGTCTTCCGAAACCGCCCCCGAGCAGGAACTTATGCACGTCGCACTTCGCGACCGGCAGCCCCGACGCCTCGGACGTCGCGGCCAGCGCCGCTTCGGCGTTCTGCGAGCCCGTCCACACCTCGCATTTGTCGGCCGTGTAGAGCGCAGTCGCGTTCAACGGCTCCATGCAGGCGTGCGCCTGGTATGGATAGCCGTAGACTGCTTCGACCTTCTTCGCCGCGCCAGCGATCGCTGCTTTCGCGTCGCCTTTTTGGTTTCCGACGAAGGCTTGCTCCGCATCGAGTCCGGCCTTGAGCACCTCGCCAATCGAGGCGCTGGTGACCTTGGCGTTCTCGCCCTCGTCCCACGCGATGGGTAATGCCTCGAGCGCGGTCTTGGCCTGCCACCAGCTGTCGGCGACGACGCCGACGGCGGACTCACCGACCTGGACGACGTGCTTCACGCCCTTGTTGCCGGCAATCTTGGCGGCGTCGAAGCTTTTCACTTTGCCGCCGTGCACCGGGCAGGCCTTGACCGCGGCATACAACATGCCCGGCAGTCTCACGTCGATCGAGTAAGGTGCCTTGCCCGTCAGCTTGTCCGGCGTATCGAGCCGCTTGAGCGGCTTGCCGGCAATCTTCCAGTCCTTGGGATCCTTGAGCGTGACGTCGGTCGGCGGCTCGAGCTTTGCAGCCGCTTCGGCCACGTTGCCATAGCTGGTGGTGCGGCCGGACGGCTTGTGCGTGATCACGCTGTTCTCGGCTGTGCACTCGGCGGCCGGCACCTTCCATGCATTGGCGGCGGCCTGGACGAGCATCATGCGTGCGGCAGCCCCACCCTTGCGCACATATTCGTTCGATTCGCGGATGCCGCGGCTTCCGGTGGTGGAGAAGTCGCCCCACACGCGCTTGCGAGCGACGTTCTGGCCCGGCGTCGGGTGATCGGCGGTAACCTTCGACCAATCGCATTCGAGCTCTTCGGCGACGAGCTGTGCAAGTCCCGTGAGTGTGCCTTGGCCCATCTCGGCGCGGGCAATGCGAATGGCCACGCTATCGTCCGGGCGGATCACGACCCAGGCGTTGATCTCCGGTGGACGGTCCTGCGCGCGGGCGACACCCGAGCCGCCGAACGGAATCTCGAAGCCAAGCGCGAACCCGCCGCCCAAAGCGGCTGCGCTCGCGACGAAGCTGCGGCGATCGATATTCGCTACATGATTCATGGCTACCTCCCCGTCTCACGCGCTCGCGGCAGCGGCATGGATCGCCGCGCGCACCTGCTGGTAGGTGCCGCAGCGGCAGATATTGGTGATGTTGCTGTCGATGTCGGCGTCGGTCGGTTTCGGTTTGTCCTTGAGCAGCGCCGCCACCGCCATGATCATGCCGCACTGACAATAACCGCATTGCGGCACGTCGTGGTCGAGCCAGGCCTGCTGTACCTTGTGCAGCACGCCGTTCTGCGCCAGTCCCTCGATGGTAGTGATCTGGCGGCCCTCGACTGCGCTCAATGGCACCGAGCACGAGCGCATCGCAGTGCCGTCGACATGAACGGTGCAGGCGCCGCACTGGGCGATGCCGCAGCCATATTTGGTGCCGGTCAGCCCGATCGTGTCCCGCAACACCCACAGCAGCGGGGTGTCGGGATCGACATCGACCTGGTGAGTCCTTCCATTGACGGTGAGTTCAGCCATTTTGCAAACCTCCATGCATCGCCGGCATGAAGAGACAATGATCTTTATCCAGCGACCGCTCGGCTCCGCCGCACGTCTTGGGGGAAAACCTGTCCTTAGGAACACCGCTGCAGCGTGCAAGGTTCCGTCGCGACGTGGACCCCCACCACCGGCGCAGCGGGCCACCGCGTAAAATCCGAATAAACTGCGAGCGGTCGCCCAGCGCCGCGCCGGTCCCGGCTACGAGGCCGATCGAGAGCTACGCAGCGCCAGAAACCGTTTGAGCAGCTGTCGTACCTCCCCTACCTTTCGCGGCGGCGGACCGGGACGGCAGATTGATCATGGGGTTTGCCCGGCAGACGATCGAGCTTAATGGCTGCAAGCTCAGCCTGGCGCGTGGCGGGAAGGGCGTGCCGTTGATCTACCTGCACGGCACCGACGGGCTTGCGGAATGGCCGGCCCTTCTCGATACCTTGGCGCAACGTTTCGATGTGATCGTGCCCGATCATCCCGGCTTCGGCGGCTCGGAGGCGCCGGCCTGGATTGATGATATTTCCGATCTCGCCTATTGCTATCTCGATGCCATCGAGGCGCTCGGCCTCTCCGGCGTTCACATCCTCGGGCAATCGTTGGGCGGGTGGATTGCGCTCGAAATGGCGGTGCGATCGACGCAGCGCCTGCGCAGCTTGACGCTCATCTCCCCCGCCGGCATCCACGTCAAGGGCGTACGGAAGGCCGATATCTTCATCATCGATCCGGAGGAGCAGGCACGCCTCGCCTATGCCGATCCCAAGCTCGGCGAGGAAGCGGCTGCCCGCGCTGCCGCCGACAAATATCAGGATCTCGCCATCCTCAACCGCATCGCGAGCGCGCGCTTCGGATGGCAGCCGCGCTTCTTCAATCCGCGGCTCGAGCGCTGGCTGCACCGGGTGAACGTCCCGACCCACATCATCTGGGGTGAGGGCGATTGCATCATTCCGCCGGCCTATGCCGAGGCATTCCACCGGCTGATCCCGGGCTCCACGCTGACCATGATCCCCAATGCCGGTCACCTGCCGCACGTCGAACGCGCCAGCGCCGTCACCGAGGCGATCCAGGCCTTCCTGCGGAACTGATGTGCCCCCCTCAAGGTGATGAGACTTGCTTGAACTCACGTCCAGGAGACAACAATGACAACGAAGAAGTACGAGACGGTCCTGATCGAGAAGCAGGACGGCATCACTTGGCTCATCATGAACCGGCCGGACAAGCGCAACGCCATGAGCCCGCTGCTCCACCTCGAGATGGACGACGCGCTGGCCGAGCTCGCAGTCGATCCGCAGACGCAGGTCCTCGTGCTCACGGGGGCGGGGGAGGCGTTCTGCGCCGGGCAAGACATCAAGCTTTATTTCCGCGCCAACGATGACGCGCCGGCGGCAAGGGCCAAAGCCCGCTATGCCTCCAATCAGTGGCGCTGGCACAGGCTCTCGAATTTCCCGCAGCCGACCATCGCGATGATCAATGGCTACTGCTTCGGCGGGGGCTTCACGCAAGTCTGTGCCTGCGATTTCGCGCTGGCCGCCGATGAAGCGGTGTTCGGCCTGTCCGAGGTCAACTGGGGCATTCTGCCCGGCGGCATCGTGTCCTGGAACGTGGCGCAGACATTGAACTTCCGCGACGGCATGTATTACGCGCTCACCGGCGACACTTTCGACGGCAAGAAGGCCAAGGAAATCGGATTCGTGAACTTCTCCTATCCCAAGGAGAAGCTGAAGGATGAGACGATCAATCTGGCTAAAAAACTGATGGAGAAGAGTCCGGCGGTGCTGCGCTACACCAAACAGGCACTGCGCGCCGTGCGGTTCATGAACGAGCCGCAGGCCGCCGATTACCTCAACGCCAAAAGCGACGCCTTGCGTTTCGTCGATAAGGAAGACAGCCGCACGCAGGGCATGAAGCAGTTTCTCGACGAGAAGACCTATCGTCCGGGTTTCGGCGCCTTCAAACGCCAGAAGGCGGCGCGTCCGTAGCAGGCGATCCGACTGATCGTAGTATCGCTGGCGCCCGGCGCGGCCTACGCTTCCTATCGCGGCGCACTCTTGGCCTTCTCGGCCTTCAAATGCGCACGGCGCGCCTGCGTGGCCGCCGCATCGATCGCCCATGCTCGGCCGGCCGGGCGCAGGATCACGCCATAGTCGCGCTCCGCCGCCTCTTTCGAAAGGACGCCCTCGCACACGTCCGCCAGCACGCGTTCGGCCTCGCGCGAGAGCGGATCGCCGTATCCGCCGCCGCCCGGGGTATCGAGCCGAAAGGTGTCCCCGGCGCGCAAGGGGTAATCCGCGTAACGCGTCGGCAAGCGCTTCGCCGCCGCACGTTCCGGGTTGATCCAGATATCGCCGGCGCGTCCGCTCTTGCCGCCGGCGCAACCGTTTGGTGGGATCGAATGCTTCATCGAGCGGATGGAGAAGCGCGCATCGGCGAGATTGAGATATTCGCGGCGGATGCCAAGCCCGCCTCGGAACTCGCCGGCGCCGCCGGAATCGGCGATCAGCTCGAAGCGGGTGATGCGCGTGGGAAATTCGCTTTCGATGATCTCGATGGGTGCGATCTTAGCATTGCTTTGATTGACCGTGATGCCGGAGGCGCCATCCTTGCCCGGCCGCGCGCCGGCGCCGCCGGCGATAATCTCGTATTGCACATAGCCCTTGCCGGTGTAGGTGTTGCGCCCGCCGAGAATGATGGAGCGGCTGCCGCTGCCGTCGGCGCGCGTCTTGGCCGGCACGACGTGACTCGCGGCGGCGAAGATGGCGTCCACCAGCGCATGGATGGTGGGATTGTAGGTGTTGACCGGGGCGGGAAAGCGCGGGTTCAGCACGCTCCCCTCGCGCGCCGTCATGGTAAAGCCGCGAAGAAGCCCGCTCGATACATACATGCTTGGATCGATCAGCGAGATCAACGCGTAGGCGCATGCCGCTTGCACCAAGGGCGGGCGGATATTGGCGGGGCCCTTGGTTTGGTCCGCCGAGCCGCTGAAATCGAAATGAAGCGCGTCTCCTCTCTTTTCGATGACGGCCTGGATGCGCACGGGCCGCTCGAGCTCGATTCCGTCGTCGTCGATGAAACGCTCCGCCTCGAAGCGGCCGTCCTTCCATTCGGCGATGGCCTGTTTGACCTTTGCTTCCGACATTTCGAGTAAGCGATCGAAGCAGCCGAGGATCTCCTGTTTCCCGAACTTACCGACGAGCTCGTCGAGCCGCCTTTCGCCCAGCCGATCGGCGCCGAGCTGGCCGCGGATGTCGCCCAGCACGAGTTCCGGAGTGCGGCTGTTGGCGCCGATGAGCCGCTCGATGTCGCCGTTGCGCCGGTAGTCCGTCTCGTAGCGCACGGCAGGCAGGTGCAGCCCCTCGTTGAAGATTTCGCGAGCTTGGCCCGAACAGCTTCCCGGCACCGGGCCGCCAATGTCGCTCTTGTGCGCGATTGACCCGCAGAAGCCGAACAACGCGGCGTCGACGAAGAACGGGGTAATGACGGCAATGTCGGGTGCGTGCGGACTGCCGCCCTGGTAGGGGTGATTGATGACGAAGGCGTCCCCTCGCGCGATGCCACGGCCGAATGCGTCGATGACGGCGGCGGTA
>WNGD01007133.1_pt1 | contig 10574 bp, 8 predicted proteins | sample 5400671 | NCBI WGS metagenome assembly WNGD01 (sample SAMN13153369, study PRJNA577476) | soil metagenome | isolation source: 40 cm soil or saprolite under grassland replicate 2 | place: USA:California | collected 2016-06-15
TTTTCTCGCTCATTCAGACCACCTCCTTTCACCACCAGATGCTCTCATCGTGTCAGGCTGCCTGCTTTTCTCCTTTGCTCTGCCTGCTCGTTTTCCAGGTCAAGTACCCATCCTGGTGCCAAAGGCGGAAAACCATACACCATCCACCGAAAGCACCAGGAGGGGCACTATCGCTCGCTCAAACCTGGCACCCGTCCCAGAAAGATCATTCAACTGCCTCGCTTATCGTAGCCACCTCCTCCCCGACAGAACTTGCTACAGTCTCCTGCGCCATTGTTGAGTTTGAAGCTCAGTTGTTAGAAACCTTATCGAAGACCGTCCATCGGGTGGCCTGCCGATCCCACAGCCCTCCCACGTTGACTTCTGGTCCCAGGCGAGCGAGCGCATCGTGGAGGAACACGCTGCGCAGGGCTTCGACAAAGGGCTCGTCCAGCGCGGCAAGAAAGCGACTCAAGGTCGCGCGATGGGGTAACCCACTGCGTCCGAACAAGGCCATAAACTCCGGCGCAAATGGCTGCAAGCGCTCGTAATACGCTTTGAGGGTCGGTTCCCCACTGATGGCATAGCCGATCAGCATGATGAGAAAGTCAATGACCTCAAACCTGCCGAAGCGTTTGCGGGCGAAGCGAACACGTTCGGAGATGTCGGAAAGCAAGCCCAGACGGGTCATCGTGTGAGCGATCAACGCCACTTCTCCAAACCATACAGGCACCGAAGCCATCGGCAAAACGTTGGCTTGAATGTTCACCGAGGAAGGATTATCCGTACTCATACGCTCTCCTATTGTAGCATTTCCCGCCCGCCAAGCCTCGGCTGAACGGGAGTCAAGAGCACTTCATCCTCTCAACCTTCTCTCAGTATGCCACATTATGGCCTCTTCTTCCTCAAAAGCCGATTCCTGATTCACTGGTTGCTTGATGCTCTCTCGTTGCGTATCCCGTGGGTTGTTAATGTCCAAAAGTCAGAATATCAACTGCGTTCATCGAGCGTTCCTCTCTTCATCGTTTAGTTCGGCTGGACGGATAGCAGCATCTACCTCTCTGCCAATGCGGATGACGATGCCAGGGAGGGCTTCAATGTCCTCCAGTGAGGTGCGGAAATTCACGATACATGCCCGCAACACGAATGTTTCTCCAATTACCGCATTGGAGAGGAAGGCCTCACCGCTCTTCTGCAATCGAGTCAATAGCTCGGCATTTAACACATCCAGGTACCGTTCAACCTCTTGCGAGCCAGGCATGAGATCGGGCGGGACGTAACGAAACGTGGTGATGCTCAAGTCCTGCGTAAAGGCCTGTAGTTCGAGCTGCGTCTCCACAACCCGGTACAGTTCCTGAGCCAATTGGATGTCGTCAGAGATCATGCCCTCGTAGCCTTCTCGCCCGGCCTGGCGCAATGCCAGCCAGACCTTCAAGGCACGAAAGCCGCGTGAGTTTTGCGGGCCATACTCATAGTAGTTGATCGAAGCAAGAGTATCCTCATCAAAATTGTAGTACGGTGGATGATAGCTGAACGCATCGCGTAGAAGTTCAGGTGTACGCACTAACGCACACCCGGCTTCGAGTGGTGCATACAATCACTTGTGCGGATCCACGGCCACCGAGTCGGCTTCGCGTATACCCCTCAGATCTACTGGAACCGCACTCTCTTCGTCGTCCAGGAGAACGGCAGCCAGAGCTCCATACGCTCCATCGACATGGAACCAGAGTCCGTACTCTCGGCAGATGGCAGCCAATTCGAGAAGAGGATCAACTGCTCCTGTGCTCACGGTCCCTGCTGTTCCGATGACCAGGAACGGCAGATCACCGGCCTCCCCATCCTCTTGAATCTGTGCGCGCAAGACGGTCGTATCCATCCGAAGCTTTTCATCGACGGGAATCCAGCGAATTGAATCGGTTCCCAGCCCGAACATGTCGGCGGCCTTTTGAACCCAGGTGTGCGTTTCACTCGAGGTATACACGCGCAGACGGCGGCTTTTCTCCGTGTTCATTCCACCGATACGAACATCCCAGGTAGCTTTCGCCTTGCGAGCCGCCAGAAAGCAGACAAAATTGGCCATATTCCCGCCACTCACCAGGAGGCCACCGCAGTCTGCCGGGTAACCTATCATCTCTGCGATCCAACGCACAACCTGCGTTTCGATTTCGGTGGCCATCGGAGCGAGCAGCGAGGAACCCACGTTCGGATTCACCATTGTCGCTAAGAGTTCGCCCAGTGCGCCGATGGGTGCGGCAGAGGAGGTGATAAATCCCATGAAGCGAGGATGCCCATTGAACGTCGAATGGTCAAACAACAGGTTGGCCGCTTCATCGAGTAAGGTACTCGCATCACGTCCTTGCTCAGGCAGTGAATGAGAGCCAAGCAAGGCACGCAGTGTCGCGGGCGATTCGTTTGGAGCGACAGGCCGCTCTGGGAGCGTACAAAGCAGTTCAGCAACCTGATCTATCAAGCGATAGCCCGCTTTGCGGAACTCACTGGGCGTCATTTCGAGCGGCGCAATGCGATACCTCAGTGCCTGTGTCTTCTCCATAGTAATAGTAACTCCTTCGCTGTGCTAAAACCTCAGTCCCCCAAACAAATCGTGCTCAACTGTACGTCCGCCATTGACGAGACTGAAGGCGCGATAAAACGTTTGACACCCCCAGAGTGCTTTGTGTTGCTCTTCTGGCAAGTCCTCAAGGAGATGGTACGCTGGTAGCTGTGTCTGGTGACAGCGCACTGCCTTCCAGACCGTGCGCCAATAGGCCCAGGTATCAATCTGCGTGGTAATCTGCCAATCGGGCCACCCTGCTCCGCGCCGTTCTACTCCATCGATATGCATGACCAGGTCACCAAAGACGAATTGGTAGACATCCAACAAGTCCTTCGTTGGTGCCATGTAATACAGCTTTGCTACGCTATGGGGAGCCAGATCCCGGTAGTAAAGGGAGTCGGGACTGACCGCTTCGATGATGGCGGCGGTAGTAAACTGCGAAATGGCAATATGATCCGGATGCCCATAGCTTCCGTCTGGTCCGAAAGTAACGACAACATCAGGCTTGATGCGCCGGAGGTGCCCGACAATCTTTGCCACGACCTCTGCCGGGTGGGCCTTATCCAACTCGCCATCGAGGTAGCCCAGGAAATCGACGCTGCGAATACCGAGGACTTCGGCTGCCGCGTGCAACTCTGCCTCACGGATCTGTCCCAGCGCCTCTAAGCCCGGGTACTCACGCTCGTCACCGAACCAACCACGCTCACCCCGGGTGGCAGTGACGAGGAAGGTTTCTATACCCTCAGCAGTATATTTGGCCAGTACACCGCCAGCACCTAACGATTCATCATCGGGGTGGGCCAGGACAGCCATCAATTTCAGTATGTCAGCCATAGTTTCCCTGTCGCTTTCTTACACAGATCATATTGCTTGATTCTGGTTACTGGGACGAGTATAAAGTATTCTCCTGCTCTTTCCATCGATGAAAACACGGAGATTGTGAGGAAGCACTACGCAGATTTTCGCAGCTATTACGCAGGGAAGTGCGAGTAATGCTTTTTCCCTGCGCAACGAGAGCCGCTCTTACACTGCAATACTACTCACTAGCCAGGCAGGATGAGCCAGACCTCACCGGGCATCCTTTTATGGTGTAGCGACAAAGAATGAGTTGAGTGGATTTTCTATCGGAGCACGCTGCACGCTGCTGAAGCCTGCTTCGCTACACAGCTCATGCACCTTCGACTCGGGCAATCCCACCGTTCCCAGGCCCTCGCCGTGGTCGTGCAGCGAGGTGGTCATGCAGTAGAGGATGCTGAAACCGTAGAGCAACGTCCCTATGGATCCTGCATTCCCCTCAACGGTCTCCGCGCCGTTCATCTCCAAGCAGAGGTATCTGCCATCAGGACGCAACGCCTTGCGGATGCTTTGCAACAATCCGCGTGGATCAGCGGCATCATGTACCACGTCGAACGTGGTGATCACATCGTACTGCTCAGGAAGGCCATGCGAGGCGTCCAGGTGTTGGAAGCGAACGCGGTCGACCACTCCGGCTGCCTGCGCATTGGCGTTTGCGCGGTCGACTGAGGGTTGGAACACATCATAGCCGACGTAGCGGGAGCGAGGGAATGATTGTGCTAGCTTGATGACGCCGCGTCCACGGCCACAGCCTATGTCGGCGACTGAGACGCCGCGTGTCAGTCGCTCCTGGACATCGGGCATCACCGGGAGCCACTGTTGGACCAGCATGTTCTCGTACCACCCGTTGGTGAACCGCTCCATGCCATCCCAGCCGTTCTCATCGTAGTTTGTCTGAGCCACGCCGCCGCCCCGCTGGAAGGCCTGCACCAGCGCATCGATAGGTTCGGCCATGCCCAGCAGCATCTGATGTAGTCCACTCAGGAAGATCGGGCCGCTCTCCTGTGCCAGGATAGGGACATATTCAGGTGGCAGTGTAAAGGAATGACTCACTGAGTCATACTCGACGTAGCCAGCGCTCGCCATCGCGCCGAGCCACTCTCGTGCGTAGCGTTCGTTAATATTCGCGCGGGTCGCCAATTGCGCACTGGTGGCAGGCCCATGTGCCAGGCTCTTGAAGAGGCCCAGCCGGTCGCCGATGGCAGCAAAGATGGTGGTCGTCATCCCGCCTGCATCAGCGATGACCTTGCCGAGAAACGCCTCGGTCTTGTGTGTGTCAATTGCTGGTTGTGTGGTCATGTTCGAATCTCCTCTGTGCGTGTGTTTCGATAGTCCTTCGTACGCTCATGAGCTACTCGAAGTGTAGTCGAGATCGCACCTTCTTTTCATCATAGCTCACATGGAGATAGGCAAAGGGAACACATGGAGAAAGGAAGCACCTCACATGGAGAGAGCAGCGAAGAATGCGCGCAGAAAAGGAGAGGCAGCGAAGCACCGGGGCCTGGCGTTCGCGGCAACGAGCCAAGCTTGTGCAGGATGTTGTTGACGTGAGTCTCAACGGTTATTTTGGCCACAACCAGCACCTCAGCAATCTCGCGATTGGATTTCCCCTGTGCGATTAATGCCGCCACCTCGCGTTCGCGCTCCGTAAGCCCGCCAAAGGCTTCTCTGGCAACACGGCTCACAGAGACCGATTTTTCCCTGGGAAGCGTAGTGAGCGCGGTATGCGAGAAGTGTTCACGCAGGGAAACATCATCGATCGTTTTTGCCAGGGATGCAATTGTCTGACGTGCCTGGGTAAAGTTGTGCTGGGCCAGGTCTTCCTGCTTGAGGCGCCGGTGCTGCCGACCCAGCGCGCGATGGAGCTGCCAGAGGAGTGGGCGCTCCTGGCGAGCCAGAGCGCCCTGCCTGGCTTCTTCGAGCGCCTGTATGGCTTCTTCTCGACGCTGGAGTGCCCCAAGTGCCTCTCCTTTAAGCCTCAAGAGCCAGGGAATGGGTTGCGCCCTTGTCGTTCCTGGCGCTGAGGCAAGTAATCGGTCAGCAATGTCCAGGGCCTTCTCCGGTTCACCAACCGCCAGGGCGAGTTCACCCCAGGCCCAACTCAAGCGGCGCTCTGGCGATTTCGCAAGCTGCTGCTCGCGGGGCATCACCGCTTTGAGCACTGCTTCTGCACGCGGGAATGCTTCTTGCAGCAGATAGGCCCGCGCAAGATACGCCGTGATACTGCCAACCCACCAGGCAGATCCGATGTCGTCTGCTAACCTGAGCCCTGCCTCTAATGCCTGCACTGCCAGGGTGGCTTCGAGGAGCAGGATGTAGATATGCCCGAGTGTGAAATAGGCTCCTGCCAGCCACTGCGAATGCTGGATCTCTCTGGCGATCCGTAAGGATTCCTGTACATGTGCAAACCCCCGGCCAAGTTCACCGAAGGAGGCGAAGGTCCCACCTGCATTCCATTCGATGAAGCTCTGGCTCACGAGCGAATCGCCCAGGCGAGCCAAGCCCAAGGCTTCCGAAATGTCGCGGGAACAAGGCTCGGGTTGTTCACAGGCGCTGTAGGTTGTTTCGACCATAAAGGGGCTGGCGTATACCACACGTGAGGTAAGAGCGGAGATGAGGCCCTCTTTATTATCCAGAGTTCGCATCAAGGCGATGGCACGTTCGTACTGCTCTACTGCTTGCACGGTATCCCCGTAAATGCCAGTGGCCATACCGAGAAGGTCGAAAGTTTCTGCCATGCCTTGGGTGTCATGCAGTGCTTCAAACATGGCAAGCGCTTCCTGATGCGCTTGCAAACCCTCTTCAGCTCGCCCTGTATTGACCAGCCAGTTTCCAACGCGGTTGAGGCTACGAGCACGGAGTTTGGGATCGGCTAGCACCTGCGCGCGCTCAAGTGAACGGCGGAACCAGTGCCCCGCCTGAGCATAGTCGCGCCCTGCCCACAAGAAACCGAGGTCGAGCAACCCCTGCCATTCCATAATGCCATCTTGTGTCTGTTGGGCAAGCGAGAGGGCATGCTCGTAATCGGCTCTTGCCTGTTCAAACGCGCCGATCGTTTCACACGCCTGCCCTCGTGCCCGCAATAGTGCGGCGGGCGGAGTTCCGCCCAGGTGCTTCAGCGCGTCGAGTGCGCGCGTCAAGTGTTCAATCGCCGCACGCGGTGCGTACAGGATCAGCGCCCGTTCGCCAGCGCGTTGTCCATACTCAAAGGCCTTTGACCAGACTTCTCCTTCAGAAAAGTGATACGCGAGGTCGACAAGCTGGACATCAAGGATCGAGGAGGGAAGGGCACGCTGCTCTATCATTTCGGCAATGCTACGATGCAACGCTCTGCGTTCGCCTGCAAGTAGCTCTGAGTAGATGGCCTGCCGTGTGAGCGCGTGACGGAAAGAAAACTGGTCGGCAGCCTCTTCCGTCACGAATTGGGCTGCCACCAATTCCTTCACCAACACCAGCATGTGGGACTCGTCGGCATGCACGACCTGCTGCAATATGGTGAGGTCGAAGCGCCTTCCCGCCACCGCGGCCAGGATTAACACCTGCCTGGCCGGAGCACTCAACTGCTTTGTCCGCTGGTAAACGGCATCTTGCACGCTGTGTGGAATAGACGGCTGGCGTGTGTGCGTGCCAAAGAGCAAGGTGCGCTCCCAGACTCCATCTTTGGAGGCGATCTCACCGGTTGCGATCAGCGATTTCAGCACCTCCTCAATGAAGAAGGGGTTTCCCTCTGTAAGCGCATAGATGCTTTCTACCAGACCGGTATGCATCGCCTGGTGCATGGCAAAGATGGCCCCGAGCATCGCATCGACGTCGGCACGGGCAAGTCGTTGCAAGGAGAAGTCCTGAGCCAGATGTTCCCGGTCAAATTCGGCTAAGCAATGCCTCAACTCTGGGGACACTTCATCACTGCGGTAGGTCAGCACAAAAAAGATGGGCAGATGGGTACACCCCCTTGCCAGGTACAGCAGGAGTTCAAGGCTGGTGTCGTCGCTCCAGTGAAGATCTTCAACGATGAACAGCAACGGTTGATGTGCGACCTGCTCTGTAAAAAAATGCAGCAACAGGGCAAAAAGACGACGTTTCTCCTGTTGCGGATCGAGTGAGGAGGGTACAATGAGAGATGTACGTTCAGGTATGAGAGGGGTCATATCAGGCAGAAACCGTGAGAGTTCTTGTGCAAACGGTGTCAGGTCGTGGTGTCCCGTCACAGGGGAAGAACCGGAAAAGTACGACCGCAAAAGATCAAGAAAAGGGGCGTATGGAAAGGCGCTATCTGTCTGAAAGCAGCTCCCTTGCAGGGACAAGAAGCCCTGGCTGGCAGCGTACGTTTTCGCCTCCGCGACCAGGCGTGATTTGCCAATCCCTGCCTCACCACTAATCAAGGCCACCTGCCCCTCACTTTGTTTTGTCTGGTCAATGAGCACCTGAAGGGCTATCAGGTCCGTTGCGCGACCAATCAAGACCGGGCAAACGATTGGCTTATTGGAGGATAGCGCCATGGCTTTCATCACCTCTTGATAAAACTATCACACGTCCTCTACAGATGCGCTCAGCTGATTGTGGCCTGCTCCATACGTTTGCTCCTAATTACTGTGATAATGAGAAAAGGCCCTATGCTGAAATGCTCGCTTGCCATCCTTGAAACCATACCGATTTTCAAACATTCCAGAGATAATAGTCATTCTAGCAGGAAAACGCTGTGGATGGAAGAGTAAGATGAGGAATCTGGCCAGGTGCTCGGAGTAGTAAAGGGTGACCGATGGGGCTTGAACCCACAACCGCTGGAGCCACAATCCAGAGCTCTGCCGATTGAGCTACGGTCACCATGCTCTCTTCAGAACATCGTCAGTATAGCGGACCTCTTGCGAGTTGTCAATACCTGAATGACTTTTTCGGGACAATTTCGTGCTAATTTCTTCCTGTCGGCGAGCATTTACAGATGCATTGTAGAGGTGTTGGCTATCCTACGGGCATATCTGTTAGCAATTTTGCCCTTGACAAGCAAAGACGCCTGTCCTACACTGCATGTAGAGTAGATGACAAAATCGCAAGCGAGCGCGAGAAAAGGATTGAACCAGCTATGTCATATGGACCGCAAGGCATTTCAGAGAAGACAGAGCACGACGAGCAAATTCTTAATACGGAACAAGATCTTTCACAATTGCCACAACTTCCTCCCGGCGTCTTTATTCCAGCGCCCGGCAGGACTCCACGTCGCAGGACTAGATGGCCTGATGCTATTGATGTTATCTTTGAGAAAGATCCGGCCTGTAACAATATTTTTGAGGCGTTGCTTTACCAGGGGCTGTGGGCTATCATCTACCATCGTATTGCACATGCATTGTATAAGGTCCATATCCCTTTTTTGCCACGCCTGATCTCGCAGTTTGCGCGTTTTATTACTGGCGGAATTGAGATTCATCCAGGCGCACAGATCGGTAAACGTTTCTTCATTGACCATGGCGCCGGGGTGGTGATAGGAGAGACAACGGTGATCGGCAATAACGTGATGCTCTATCACCAAGTCACGCTTGGCGCAACGGGCTGGTGGCGTCCCGGGCCAGGGCGTAAGCAGAAGCGCCATCCCACAATCGAAGACGATGTCACTATCGGTGTTGGTGCGGCCTTGCTGGGACCCATCACAATTGGTAAAGGTAGCAGAATAGGTGCGATGGCAATGGTCCTCGAATCGGTTCCACCCAATTCGGTTGTTGCCTCTAAACCTGCCGAACTGCTCGTCAAGGGCGGTGAGACGCTGGAGAAGCACCAGGAACTGTCGCAGGGGTGGAATGGCCGAGATCCATGGGAGATGGACTACCAGATTTAGACAAGCCTCTTCAAACATTCCCGTAGCAGCATGCTTTGCGTGTGCCGGGGATCGTGCCATCGAGGGGAATGGTTCCTATTATGGGGCGACCCGGCACACGCAAGGCATGCCGCTACGGGTCCACGTGACGACGCTTCAATCGTATGATAGCAGTGTTGTGATGACCATATCCCAGAAGCGCGGTACATCAAGCACGTAGCCGACGCGCACATTTGGCTCTTTACCCAGCTTTCCATAGACATCACAGACTGTACGTCCGGTAGTCCACTCGCCGGTTGTCTCGATTTCTACGCGCATTGTGTGTGCTTTTATGATGTCGGGAAAAATGACCGTTGCGACGGCACAGGGATCATGGACAGGCGGATCTGTAAATCCAAACACCTGCAAATATGTATCCGCGAAGAACGTGAGCAGATCGGCGGCAAAGGATGCCACACGCCGCCCGGATGTACGTAGACTATGTAAGACCTCAGCAGTTGCAAGTGCCTGGTGAGTGACCTCCAGAGGGACCATGGTGATTGGACGCCCACAATCAAAGACGATAGAGGCAGCTTCTGGATCGACCCAGATATTAAACTCGGCGGAAGGGGTTGTGTTACCTACGCTAACCGCACCCCCCATGAGCGAGATGGCTTTGATTTTTGGCACGATAGCGGGCTCACGGCGTATCGCGACCGCAAGATTGGTCAGGGGACCGGTATGCACCAGCGTGATATCGCCATCCGATTGCAGCAATAGATCAATAAGCAGATCAACACCATGCTGTGGTACAAGCTCCATATCTGGCTCGGGGATATCTGGACCGTCCAGGCCAGATTCGCCATGGATGTCTGCCGCATGACGCGCGGGACGTAACAAAGGACGCTCCATGCCTCTGGCAACCGGGACATCGCGAATATTCGCCAATGAACATACTTTGAGCGCATTACGAGCTGTTTTCTCTACCGACTGGTTACCAGCAACCGTGGTCACAGCCAGTAACTCGATTTCGGGATGATGGGCCGCCAGCAACAGCGCTATAGCGTCATCGTGCCCAGGATCGCAATCGAGGATAATCTTGTGTTTCATCGCTTCTGCCTCTGGTGGTCATACACCATTTAAGCTACAGTTGTATATTTGCTCGACGTACAAGATATAAGGTGAACAGTGATATTTTATACTAGCATGCGAGCAAGGATATATCAAGAAACAGCGGGTCATACGCAGAGCGCTTCAAACGTCCCGTAGAGGCGTGCCTTGCGTCATTGAATCCAACTCATTCATTTGTCGAGTTGCCAATCGGCGAAAAATGGAGGACAATCCTTTCAAAAGTTCAAACCTTCCAAACGAAAGGATTGTCTTCTCATGAATCATACCGTG
>WNGD01008393.1_pt1 | contig 10573 bp, 11 predicted proteins | sample 5400671 | NCBI WGS metagenome assembly WNGD01 (sample SAMN13153369, study PRJNA577476) | soil metagenome | isolation source: 40 cm soil or saprolite under grassland replicate 2 | place: USA:California | collected 2016-06-15
GTGCCGGCTCTTTACACCGGCGGCGGCAAAGATCTCATCGGAAAGCCGCCAGATTTCGGCCGGCAAAAGAAAGACGATTACACCGCGCATCATTATCACCAGGTGTCGGACGAAGTGAATCCCGAATGGGATCTGTCCGGCGCGGTTCAGGATATTCAACTTCTGTTCGAAGTCGGCTATCAAGTCGCAAACGGCGACAAATTTCCCGAATGGAAGGCCGGGACCGAGTTCAAGGGAAAGCGGGATGCGACACTGAAGAAATAATTGAATGAGACCGAAAAATTCGGTCTAATTTCTGGCGTGAGCATCCGCAGTGGCGCGCGTAAATGAAAGCTACCGTTTACGTTTTGATAGGCGCAGGAACCTTCATTTTTGGTGTCACAGCGTTTATTGCTGCCCGTCGCGGCGCGCTTTGGGCACGCTGCGCTTTGTTGCTGATCGGAATGCTCGGTCTTGCCTACGGCACGTTAGGTTATTTCCTGGAACATTACCGCGCGTCGCTCGACTATTCAGCCCGGGCGTATTTGGATCATTACAGAACACTCGTTGGAGGAATCGCCATTGGAGTGTTTGTCGTCTTGCTGATTTCTGGTCAAATCACCTCCGCCATGAAAACGCGCCAATGAGGTCTAACCCCTATGAGGGGTGCCAAATGCGGGCAGGATGGTTTTGTTTCATAAAACTGGTGATCGAAGGTTGAGTGTTGGAGCGCTTCCTCTTCTTTTTTTACTCACCGGGTCTCTCCAGTGGTTCGATGGAGCTAATGGCTACCCCGAGAATGCTCGGGGACGTAGCAAAGAAGTGAGTTGCAACGGTGCGGATTAGATGGTTGAATCCCGGCTCGCGAATCTGGAAATCTGAATGGGCTCTCTCAAAAAAAGACGCAAAGCGAAAATTGCCAAGCACAAGCGCCGCAAGCGCATGAAGCAAAGTCGCCATAAGAAGCGTCTCCGCTACAAGACATAGCGCGCAACGAAGCGCTGGAATAGTGGAGTAATGGAGTTAATGTAATTCCGCGGTTTCCTTCCATCCCTCCATCACTCCAGCACTCCATCGTCAGCGAGGGCGGGTTTGCGGAGGATATCGCCGAAAGCTAGAATCTGGAACATGAGGGAGGAGGGAAAGTGCGATCGGTCTACGCGGTGTGGCTGCCTTTTCGCGCTTGTTTTTCTGGCCACCGCGAGCGTTGGGAGCGCCAAGACTCCGCGCGTCTCGCCGCCTCAGCCTCAGATTCAATCTGCGCCCGCCGGGATAAAGATTGAGCGTCAGGATGATTCAATCAGTCTCAAGCCGGCGCCGGACCTGGGTTTGCGTCCGGAGGGCGAACGGAAGGCGGGAGCGCTCGCGCACTTTGTCGAGGGAATGGGTTTCGAGCAGAACGGCGAGATCGATAAAGCGCTGGAGGCGTACCGCAAAGTACTCAATGTCGATCCCGGCCAATCTGCGCTCGCGTCGCGGGTAGCCGCTTTGCTGATACAACAGGAAGATTATCCACAGGCGATTGACGTCCTGAAAGACGCGATCAAAGCAAACCCGAACGACGCCGAACCGTATCACCAACTGGCGTTCATTTATGCGAAGTATCTCAAGAAAATGGATCAGGCGGTCGATTACGCCAATCGCGCCATCGCTCTGAATCCGGCAGACATAGAAGCTTATCAGCGTCTTTGCGAAATCGAACTCGCAGCCGGACAAGAACAAAAAGCGATCGAGGCATTGGAGCGCGCGACAAAAGTTCGCAGCGACGACCCGAGTTTCTGGACTCAGCTTGGGAAACTTTACGCTGCAGTTCTTTTTCCACCCGACTCGCAGCCAAAGCCGGACGAATTAAAACGGGTCAACGAGATTTTCAAAAAGGCGGTGGAGAACGCCAAAGATGATCCGGCGATCCTCAAAGATGCGGCAGATTATTATGCGTCATCCCAGCAGCTAAAGGAGGCGATTCCGCTTTATTTGCGCGTGATCGAGCTGCAACCAGACGATGCCAACGCGCGGGAAAAACTGGCGACCGGATTCATTTTGACAGATCAGCGCGGCAAAGCGGTTGAGCTGCTCGAGCAGATCATCAAAGAGCATCCGGAGAAATATCAGCCGTATGATCTGCTTGCCCAAGTGCTGGATGATGAAGCGCGATCGCTTCAGCGCGAAAACCGCCTGGAAGAAGCGAAAGCGAAGTTCGCCAAGGTAGCCGCAAATTACGAGCAGAGTCTGCTGATCAATCCTAATCATGCCGGCACATATTTGCGTCTTGCGGAGTTGCTTCTCGGCCCTCTGAAAGATCCGGAGCGCGCTGTGAGATTCCTCGCTGAAGCCCGGCGCCGGTTTCCGGGCGCGCCGGAGATCGTATATTATCTGGCCATTGCTCAGCGCGAAGCGAAACAAACCCAGCGAGCGGTGGTGACCTTTGAGGAAGCGCTGCGTGACGCGCAACTCGACCAGGACAATGAAATCGTAAACGCGAAATTTTACTTCAACTACGGCGTGACCGCCGAGCAGGCAGGGTTATATGAAAAGGCGGCCGACTTGCTTCGCAGATCGATCACGCTCGATCCAGCAAACGCGGCGGAAGCTTACAACTACCTTGGTTACATGTGGGCGGATCACAACATGCACTTGGATGAAGCCAGGGAGATGATTGAGCGCGCACTAGAGAGTGACCCCAACAATGGCTCTTACCTCGATAGTCTTGGCTGGGTTGAGTTTAGACAGGGAAAATTCGATCAGGCTTTAGCCGACCTGCTTCGCGCGGTGAAAAACATGGACCGCGAAGATCCGATCGTGTTCGAACATATTGGCGATACTTATTTGAAATTGCACCGTGTGTCGGAGGCGCTGGAATCGTGGCAAAAAGCGTTCGCGCTCGATCCGAAAAACACAAAGCTCGCAGAGAAAATTGAAAGCACTAAGGCGACGATCAGCAGCGGTTCGCCGGCAAAGATTAATTCGACACGGTGATTGTCACAGACGTCCGGCGGCGAATATAGCATGAACACCTATCCGACGCCCTGGCAGCGCAAGATGATGTGGGCGGCTCTGACCGCCTTCTGCGTTGTTCTTCTCATCGTGATCGTTGGCACGGTCATTTGGACGAGCGCCAATATTCTCAGCTTCCTTCAGCCGATATTAATCCCGGTCGCCATCGCGGGGATTCTCACTTATCTGCTCGACCCGCTTGTGACCAAAATGTCTCGAGGCGCGCTCAGTCGCACCAAGGCGGTGCTCCTCCTTTTCACGATCGCCCTTTTTGCGCTCAGTGGATTGCTCAGCTGGCTTATCCCAACTATCTCAATCCAAAGCGCAAATTTCGCGAAGCAAGTCCCTGCTTACACAGAAAAAGCGCGAGATCGAATTGTCGATCTTATCTATCGACTCGATCAAACATTCGGGCTATTTGGCGGAGCGCACGTAAAGTCTGCATCGAGGAGTCTCACAAACTTGCTCATTGGGCCCGGCTCGCCTTCGCCTCACGCGCAACCAACCGCCACTGTCACTGCGTTGCCGGGTGCGCCACAGGCGATGGCTTCACCCGGTGAAACAATCGCGCCCAGTCCCGCCAAGATTACCACCGCTGAACGCCAGCGCATTCAAGCTTATGTAGAAAAGCAGATTCCGACGCTCCAGCGCGCCCTTCCCACACTGGCGGAAAGGTTTTGGGAAATCTTAAAGAAAAGCATCGGCGGATTTCTTGGAGTCACAGGTTTTTTGCTCAGTCTCATCCTGGTGCCGATCTATCTATTTTTCCTGTTAAAAGAAAAACCGCGCATTGAAAAGAGATGGAAAGATTATCTGCCGCTTCGCGCTTCACCGTTCAAAGACGAAGTAGCGGAAGTCTTGTTGGAGATCAACAAATACGTCACTGCCTATTTCCGGGGACAACTGCTCGTTTGCGTGGTGGATGGCATTCTCATCGGGAGCGCGCTGACGCTTCTGGGCCTGAACTTTGCGCCACTGATTGGAGTAATGGTTGTCGTCCTTACGATGGTGCCGTATCTCGGGATTATCATCTGCTGGGTGCCAGCCGTTCTTATTGCCGCTTTTCAATGGGGCGACTGGGCGCACCCGATCGGTGTAACATTGATTTTCATCGTGATACAAAATCTCGAAGGCATCTTTTATGCACCCCGAATTGTGGGAGATTACGTCGGCCTGCATCCGATGACCGTGATCGTGTCGATCTTTGTCTGGGGCCTGATAATAGGTGGAGTGCTCGGGCCTCTCCTGGCCGTGCCGTTGACCGCAACGATTAAGGTTTTACTGGCGCGATACGTCTGGGGCAGACGTTTAAGGGAGAAGGTCCTGGAATCGATCGAAGAAGTGCCTGTTGTCGCAGAATCCGAGCCAGCAACACATTCTTAGAACATCCGTGAGCAGGCGGCCGCGACGCGACGCGCCGCACTTACCGCGCGGCGAGATCAGGACACGAAAATGCCGGAAAAGATAAAAGACGGGCACAAAGGTGCTGCCCAATTCTTCCCCGGCCTTGTATTTTTCTTCCGCCACCGACTATGGCCGGTCCGGTTCGCCATCATAGTTGCCGCATTGGCAGCCACAATTCTGCTTGGCATTGCTTCCTTCAGCTACGGTTCAAAGCTGTACAGGGACTGGCACCAAAGGCGTCTGCTGCATCAGGCAGCGTCGCTGCTGCAGGAGGGGAAATTTGACCAGGCGTCGCAGAACGCGCGCAAGATCTTAACGATGGATCCCGACTCCGTGCCGGCGCGTTACATCCTGGCAGAGGCAGCGGAAAAGCAAAACCTTGAGGAGGCCGTTTTGTGGCGCGCACAAATCGCGCGGCTCCTTCCAAAAGATTCCGACAGCCAGCTTAACCTGGCTTCAGCGGCACTGCGCTTTGGGCAGATCGATCTCGCGCGAAAAGCGCTAAATGATGTCCCTCCCAACTATCGTGGCAGCGCTGCATTTCACGTCGTCGCAGGCTGGTTGGCCCGCGCGGAAGGAAATCTCGCCGAGCAGGAAGAGCAATTTGCCGCAGCCGTGAATGAGGAGCCAGGTAACGATCTCTATCAGTTCAATCTCGCGGCACTGCAAATTCAGTCCACCGATACGGAAAAAAATGCAAGAGCCCGCGCCGTTCTCGATCGACTCAGCAAAGTCGCTCCTTTTCGCACGGGCGCGTTGCGAGCGTTGCTCAACGACGCCGTGGCCCGCAATGACCTCGCGGCGGCGGATAATTTCGCGCAACAGCTCCAAATGTCACAGGAGGTCACATTCGGCGATTACCTCCTCTGCCTGACCTTTTATCGAAAACTCGATGAGAAGAAGTTCCGTCCTTTGTTGGAGAGAGTGAAACCTTTTGCCGCGCGCAATGCCTCCGATCTCACGTCGCTCATGAGCTGGATGAACGAAAATGGCCTCGCTGAGGACGTTGTTAAATGGATCGACAAGTTATCGAAAGACGAACTTATTTCCCCGCCCGTCTCAGTCGCAGTTGCGGCCGCATATGCGAACACAAAAAACTGGTCGCGTTTGAGACGCTGGACGGGTGCCGGGTCGTGGGGCGACTCTGACTATTTGCGCATTGCCTACCAGGCCATTGCAACGCGGCAATCACAATCCCGTAATAGCGGGCCCGCCCATGCCGAATTCGAAAGACTTTGGCGCTCGGCTGAACAAGCAACAAACGAGCAGCCGGAACACGAGCTTGATCTGGCGCGTCTCGCTTCGAAATGGAACCTTGAAAAAGAATCCGAACTACTGTGGCTGCGCGTCGCAAAGAATCCGCCCATGCGCCGTGAGGCCCTCAATGCGCTTCGCCGGCTCTATCGCGCAAATGACAACCTCGAAAAACTGTATGACACGCTCCAGCGCCTGCACGAAGCCTCTCCCACTGAGGCGCCGATCACTGCCGATCTCGCGCGACTCGGCCTTAACCTCGAGCAAAATACAAAAGAGTCTCATGATCTGGCCAAAGAGGCTTACGACCGCGCACCAAATGAACTCAACTGCGCGCTCACTTACGCGTTTTCACTTTATCGCCTTGGCCGAAGTTCCGACGGCCTGGCAATCATACAGAGATTGCCGCCAGACCAGTTACACGATCCGCATGGGGCCGTTTACGTGGCGTTGTTGCTGGCCGACGCAGGTCAAATCGAAGGAGCAAAGGAGTACATCGCCACCGCGGCCGCCGGAAAGATTTACCTGGAAGAAAAGAAACTGCTCGACGAAGCCAAAAGGAAACTTGCAGCAGCCTCCGCAACTCCATCGCCAGCAGTCTCGCCCGTCCCTGCCGAGCTGAGTCCGACGCCAACGGCTTCGCCGGGTTGAAGCGTTGAAGGGCTAAATATTTGAATCCACAAATCCGACCCCTTCTAACGGTGTCACGAATCACAAATCATGCGGGCTCGCCCCGCGCTTTCTCTCCTCTTGCGATTGCCTTTGTCCAGTGCGCGATGTCCTCTGAATCCATATGGACGCGTGGCTCAAGTCGCGCATCGCGGAATCCCCTCTTCCGGATATCCAGCAGATACTGCTTTCGTGACAGCAGGGTGCCACGGCAGACCCGATCGGAGCCAGCAGAAGGTCCTTCTTTTTGGAGCCGCCCAATCAGATCATCCATCACCGGGGCGGGGATTTTTCCGCGCTCGCTCGGATAAATGTAGCCGAACAACACCAAATGGCTGAGCAATACGCGCCAATCGGGACCAAAACGATGAATCAAATACGGCCAATCGAGTTTCTCTGCGCAGCTTTGAAGAATATGCGCGATATCGGCGCCGTCGAATCGTTCGCGTTCCATGATGTAGGCCTTCATCCAAATCATTTCCTCAGGTGCGCAAAGTTTCACATGCAAGCCAAGCAATTCAGCATCCTGCGCGCGCTCAAACCAGGAATCGTCGACCTCGCATAGTCCGTTTCCGGCCCGAAAAATCAGGTCGATATAGTTCCGGCCGCATCCGGCTTTGGCCAGCCAGTGTGGAAAGGTTTTTTCCATTTTGTATCCGCCGCGGGCGAGCACATCGATGGCTGCATCGACGTGATGAGGTCGAACATATAGATCGAAATCTTTCGATCGGCGCGAGACGCCTGCATACGCCTCGACCACATACGCGCCACCAATTAAAAACGGAACGTTCGCATCCTGCAGCGCTGCCATTGATCTCCGATAAAACTCAGCGCGTCCGCCTTTCACCCTGGCGGCTGGTTCTCTCTTTGCAGCCATCACCCATCATAACGCAATCGGGACTGCCAATGCGCGCATCGGCGTGATGCAGGCAATCCTCTCTGCCCCCCAAAGAACCTCGCAGGCAGGATTGCCCGCGTCACTCAGTAAAAAGCGGCCATCGAGACCGGCGATTTCGTTTCTTTAAGACGATGGCCAAGCGAGCATTACGGATCGCCGCAACTGCGGATCTTCATTATGGCAAGCATTCCCGCGGGGTGCTGAACAAAGCGTTCGCCGAGATCTCGCGCAGCGCTGATGTGCTGCTGTTTTGTGGCGATCTCACAGATTATGGCCTCTCCGAAGAAGCGGAGGAACTCGTCGCCGATATTCGCGCTGCCGTGAGAATTCCGATGCTGGCCGTTCTGGGCAACCACGATTTCGAATCAGGACAATCCGAGCTTGTTTGTAAAGTTCTCGACGATGCGGGCGTCAACGTGCTCAACGGCGAAGCCATTGAGATCGCAGGAGTCGGGTTTGCCGGAATCGCCGGTTTCGGCGGGGGTTTCGGCCGGCGAATGCTGAACGCGTGGGGCGAACCGCTGATTAAACAATTTGTGCAGGAGTCGATCACGCACGCCGTTCGCCTGGAACAGGCGCTTGCCAAACTGCAAACCGAACGACGGATCGCAGTCCTGCATTACTCTCCTATCCGCGCGACGCTGGAAGGAGAAGATCCGGAAATTTTTGCCTTTCTCGGTTCCAGCCGATTGGAAGAGCCAATCAATCGATTCCGGGTCAGCGCTGTTTTTCACGGTCATGCCCATAACGGCATTCTCGATGGGAAAACTTCGACGGGCATTCCCGTTTATAACGTCTCAGCGCCCGCGCTTCGGAAGACCGGAAAGCCTTACCGGATCGTCGAGATATAGAACTGCAGGGCGTCCGCCGCAGCGGACGCCAATCGACGCGGTCAGCGTGGGGAGGACTGTTTCGGCGCGACGACGACGAAACCAGCACGCGAGACGCGTAGGCTAGCCAGACAACGTCCTCGCCGCGACAACGCGCCACGCTTCTACATCGACGCGGTTTCGAGTGGGTGAGATGCACCGGACAGCTTTTATTGACTCAAAAGTAACTTCTGAAAACGGTAGCGTAATTGAGTGGGCCAGTTGGCGCCGTGGCAGGATCGACATCTTCTTGTAGAGCAGGCTCAAATGCGGCTTGAGCTGATAATCGGACGAATCTTGCGCAGCATCGCGAATCAGTTTGTTGAGCTCTTGCAATTCCCTGTCCGGTGCGAATTGCACGAATAGTGTTTTGATAAACTCGCCGGACTGGCAGACCTTAAGCACCTTCGCCTGGACGAGTCGGCAACCGCTAACAGTTTTCGCAATTACTTCGTCTGCTTCCACGCGATCTGAACCGACATGGATCGTCATGTGCGGCTCAAAGACAGGCGCATTATATCGTCGCGCAAGATCGACAATCGTCTTTTCAAAGAAGGAACGCGCCGGCTCAGCCGGAATAAGCCAATAGGCTGTCGCAGTATTTTTCATGCTTAAAGAACATGCTGGTTTCCCACGCGCGTTTTTTAACAATCCAATATTTAACAAACTGAACGTCCAATGTTAAGATCGCTTCGTGCCCACCAACGTGCTCGGAGGCGAACTGAAATGTTGCTGTCGCGATCCGGTCACCGGTTTTTATCGCGACGGCTTTTGTCGGACTGGTCCGGAAGACGTTGGGCTACATACGGTTTGCGTGAAAGTCACAGAGGAATTTCTCGATTTCTCCGTGCTCGACGGAAACGATCTGGTCACGCCCCGCCCGGAATGGGGGTTCCCCGGGCTGAAGCCGGGCGACAAGTGGTGCGTCTGCGTCACGCGCTGGAAAAGCGCCCTAGACCATAATCGCGCTGCTCCTGTCGATCTTGAAGCGACTCACGCCTCGGCGCTCGAATTCGTCACGCTGGAAGAACTAAAAGCCCACGCGCTGAAATGAATTTTTGGACTGCGGCGACATGTCGCCGCTTTCAAAAGAGCGGTCATGCCCGCGCACTCCAAAACTTCAGGGCGACGCAATCTTCTTTGTTGGAAATTGCAGCGTTCACGGCCACGGTACCGCCGAATTGAAACTGCCATTTAGTCTTTTTCTGGCGCTGCGGTATCTGAAACCCAAGCGCACATTTCTCTCAACCATCACGTTGATTTCGGTGCTCGGCGTGATGCTCGGTGTAACGGTGCTGATTCTCGTGATTTCGGTCATGACCGGGTTCGACCGGGAGCTGCGCCAGAAAGTGATCGATTTCGATGCGCATATTCTCGTCAGCACCGAAGATGTCTTGCGCGACTGGCGCACGCTCAAGGCGCACATCGACCATACACAGGGTGTCGTCGCGACTGCTCCGTACATTCAGGGGCCGGTGATCGTGGAATTTCAGAACCGGCGGCTCGCCCCGCTGATGCGCGGTGTGAAAATTGCAGATTAACGTCGGCGACAAACTGACGATCTATTCGCCGGGAAATCTCGGGCAGATTCTAGATTCCATTAAGAAACTGGAGAACGCGAAAGGGGAGGAAGAAAAAAAAGCAGTCGACGAATTGCGCGATATAATCTTGCCGAAGGAACTGACCGTTACCGGCATCTTTGAAACAGGTCACTACCTGCACGACTCCGAATTTCTTCTCGTCCCGATTTATGTCGGCCAGGAGTTATACGGCCTGCGGGACGCGTTGCACGGCATCACAGTTAGGACTAACGATCCGTACAGTGCCGAGCGGGTAAAACAGGCGATCCAACAATTTCTCGAGCCGCCCGAATACGCGCAGACCTGGATCGACATGAATCATCAGTTTTTCGAAGCGGTGCGGCTCGAGCGCACGGTGATGTTTTTCCTCTTGTTCTTCATCGTGGTCGTCGCGGCATTCGGGATCATGAGCACACTTATCACTGTTACGGTGCAAAAGCGGCGCGAGATCGGAATCATGAAGGCGCTCGGGGCGAACATTGCCCAAATCATCTGGGTTTTCCTCGGCCAGGGAACAGTCGTCGGCCTTTTCGGAACTCTCACTGGCCTCGGGCTCGGGATGACGTTGATCCGCTACCGCAACGAATTCAGCCATTGGCTCGCATCGACATTGCACATCGAGATTTTTCCGCGCGAGGTCTATCAATTTTCGTCCATCCCGGCGGAAATCATTCCAAAAGACGTTGCCATCATCTGCATCAGCGCATTTTTTATCTGCTCATTTGCGGCTTTGATTCCCGCTTACTTTGCGGCACGCCTCGATCCGGTTAAAGCGCTGCGCTACGAGTGAAGTTGTGGAGGCGCTTGCGCCAAGCGCTGCCTCTAGTTCGGCATTTGACACAAACGCCCTACAAGTTCGTCAGGAAGGTCACGAGCGCGCGAAATGCATAATCATATCCCTCCGGCCATTCGCTTTGGCGCGGGCC
>WNGD01014868.1_pt1 | contig 10571 bp, 7 predicted proteins | sample 5400671 | NCBI WGS metagenome assembly WNGD01 (sample SAMN13153369, study PRJNA577476) | soil metagenome | isolation source: 40 cm soil or saprolite under grassland replicate 2 | place: USA:California | collected 2016-06-15
CCTGGGCCAGACCATCGCCGGACCCCTCAGCGACACACTGGGACGTCGCCGGCCCCTGCTTGTCGGGCTCACCGCCTACGCGCTCGCCTCACTCCTGTGCGTGATCGCACCGTCGGTGTTTGCGCTCGTCGCGCTCCGCTTCGTACAAGGCATTGCCGGGGCAGCCGGCATAGTCATCGCGCGTGCCGTCGTGCGCGATCTGCATACCGGCGTTGCCGCTGCCCGGTTCTTCTCGCTGCTCATGCTCGTCAACGGCCTCGCACCAATCCTCGCCCCCCTCTTCGGCGGACTGTTGCTCCGTTTCACCTCCTGGCGCGGTGTCTTCATCGTCCTTGCCATCATCGGCACGCTGCTGCTCCTCGCCGCAGCCACTGGCCTCCGCGAGACCCTGCCTCCAGAACGCCGTCAGAGTGGAAGCCTCCGCACCACCATCACAACGTTCGGCAAGCTGCTTTCCGACAGCTCCTTCGTAGGTTACGCGCTGTCATGCGGCCTGGCCTTCGCGGCCATGTTCGCGTACATTTCCGGCTCTCCCTTTGTCCTGCAGGATATCTACGGCCTTTCACCCCAGCTGTTCAGCGTCCTGTTTGCAGTAAACGCAGCAGGGCTGGTGATTGCTGGCCAGGTCAACGGGCGGCTTGTCGGTCGCGTGCCGCCGATCCGCTTGCTAACCACAGGGCTGATCGCCACAGCGACAGGCGGAACGGCGCTGCTCTCAGTCGTCACCGTCGGTGGCATTGGCCTGGTTGGCATTCTGCCGTCGCTGTTCGTCGTCGTCTCCAGCCTCGGCTTGGTCCTGCCCAATGCCACTGCCCTGGCGTTGTCCGATTACCCTCGCACTGCCGGGAGCGCGTCCGCGCTGCTGGGTGTGCTGCAGTTCGCCATCGGGGCAGCTGCCGCACCGCTCGTCGGGGCTTTCGGCAACAGGACCGCCTTGCCCATGTCCGTGGTGATAGCCACACTGAGCGTCTCCGCGCTCATCGTGTTTATGCTACTTGTCCATGGCCGCGGGTCGCATGCCAGCATGGCCGATATCAAACCTTAGCCATCCATCCATTCATTCAGTCACTCTGCGAGTTTCACTGATGGTGGAGGCTACTGCTGATGCAGCAGTCGACAATGTGACCGAACTATTCGATACTGGCAGGAGTGAGTGGATCAAGTACGACAATTAGATGACTGGCTCCCACACAAGCTCATGCTCGCTCTTTAGGGAACGTAGCTTCTTATGTGCAATTGAAAGAGAAGCTTTAAGATTTTTCACCTCTTCTTTCTGCGAAGGCCACCTCACAGTCTCAATATTTATCTCAAATTTCTTAAAGGCCTTAGTAAGCGTCAAAACATCGTCTAATTGATCTTTGAGCGAACAAATCATGACCTGCCGCTGGCAATGAGGAAATGAACGCAGTATATCAACGGCCTGCGTAATATATTCTGCTGCCGTCTCTTTTTGTACTAGCTCATACAATGGATCCTGCATTCCTTCGCCAGGCGCCAGTAGTACGTCTCCTTGATAAAGTTCGCCATCTTCATCTACAGGCAAAGGGAGATCAGGCTTGTAGCAGCGGACCATGTCCATTGACTCTGAATGAACAATGCACCTGATATAAGGCTTTATGTGTGTAATGTGTCTTTTTTGAAGCGTCCTCCATAGCTTTATACGTGATCTCTGGGCGAGTTCATGGATTTCTAAGTCTAACACCTCTGGAGATACAATATAACGAGGTACTTTCTCTCGCGCTAAAGCGAGGATATAGCCATCATAGCTCTCCAGGATGTCATCGATCTCATTTTCATCATAGTCGCTATCAAAAGCAGAAACGCCAAGCGGATTCGTGATAATCATGATATGCTCCTTTATTTTGCCTGAATGGATTTTACGTGAGACTCACTACGTGGTATATTGCACATAGGACATCCGTTCATCCGGTCATACTAATGAGTATTCTAGACATACTACTTATGTTTGTTCCTTGGTTTCTATCTCTCCAGTCACTAATGAGAGGGTATGGAATCCCCAAGGCTATCAACAAATCAACCAGGCAGTTAAGCTAACGCATAAAAGTGGGGAGGACATCATACATTTGCATACAAATACGTTCGTCCAGTGGTTTTTCTATCTCTATCTCAATAGTAAGAGTGTTTGAGATCGATGTCAAGTTAGGTAGCCGATAAAGTTAATAGATCATTATGATAAAATGTAGATAATATCGTAATATGAGCGGTATCATTTTGTTTGGTTTTCTTAGATAAAATGAAGTAGTAATCTGGCAGTAAATCTGCTGGCTCAGCTGATAAACGCAATTATGAAGTACTAATGAGCTTACACGAGCATAACGGGGTAAATGCAACAAGAGCATTTATCATGAACAAGAGCTTCAAAGTACCTATTTTATCCAAGAAAGCCACGTATCCTGCAGACAATCATTATAAATTTTCTAGATGAAATAGAAAATGAGTTTTCTGTTTGTATCTTTTTGTTCTTAGATGAGAATTCATTTGTGTTATTAAGTTTTTTATGATATGATCACTTAAAATATCTGATTCTCATGGCGTCAATTTCACCCAGAAAGGTAATAAGGTGATGGAACAAGAAGGTTTCATCAGGCCAATTAGGGTAGAAGTATTGCCTGAATTGGATGATGATGAATTCTGTGTAAGTATTACCAAGGCTGCAGAGCTATCAGGACTCTCTGAGAGCCAGATTCGGTACCTTGAAGGTCTTCAAGGTATCAACATAGGAAAAAGAGGCCCCAAGGAGCGCAATAGAGTCTATACGAAACAGGATGTGAAACTCCTCTGGTGGATCGCGCAGCAGGATTATCAACCCTCTAAGATCGCCAATTTTCTCAGTCAACGCCAGGAGGAGATTCTTAGTACATTAGGACGTATAACTTTACAGCAAGTTGTTCAGCATGAACAAAATTCCTCTGCTTACGATGTGCTGGTTTCGCGTTTAGTGGCTCTCATCCTGTCAATCTGGCAAGAAGCAGCGCTGGGTGGGGGAAAGAAGGCCGATGCAGTCATTATGGGTGTCGTATTTGGGCCACAAGATGAGACGTGGAAAGCTTCATTTCTTCAAAATCATGCTGAAGGTCGGGCCATCGACTTAGCAGACTCCCTGGTTGTCTGGTCTACTATTGTACAAGAGGAACTCAAAGATGTTATCGTCGATCCCGATATCATTTTTGGGAATCTCAATATCATCTTTTCTGGTCAAACATGGTATCTTCCAGCTACAAAAAGGCTCGTTTTCGATACCAGTCATTTCTCTGATACTACTGAACCGTTTGCCGTTGCCATCTTATGGCTCCCGCTCGACAAGAATACGGCAATTCATCAATTACAAAGAAGTGTGCAAAATGTGAGCGGACTCCAGAAGAAGCTCACAAGCGTACTGATGCAAAGTCTCTCGTACACACTGAAACGCTCTCCTCATCCAACAAGTTTACGTGCTTCAGTCTTTTCCCGAGGTATCCTGGGTCGCCATTCTGTCTCACGCGGATTGCGCTTGCTGCTTGAGACATGTATTGAGCCGTACTTTTCTGATTGCTATATATATATTGCAAAATTTGGACCAATGGGGCAGCTAGAGATTCTGGAGCGTCGTGGAGATGAGGATGCTGGTTACCTTCCAAAAGCTCTGGCTATGCAAGACCTTCCCTGGTGGATACGCTATACTCAGAAGAACGCGAGTTTAGCACTTGCTCAGGATGCGACAGCCACACACCTTCTCCATAAAGGAGAGTATGGTTCAGTTATTTGTTTCCCCCTCATTGTGATCGATAAAGTCGTAGGTGTTTTGAGTATTGAGAATACACATGTCGATCTAAAGATGCACTGTCTAACAGAAAGAAATGGGCTAGCTGATGCGGATCTCCTTCGCTATTTGATTTGTATCGCTGAAATAGCGGCTGAGTATTTGAGCCTCACTGAGTCCTCTGCGCAAAAAGCAGAGAGATCGAAAGTCGCTTATGCAAGTGAGGAGACAGTTTCCTGGTGGTTGGACATTTATCGCTTTGGAGGACTGAATTATAGCAGGTTTATAGAAAAGGTCTGCTGTTGGATGGAGGAGGTGCCAATCAACTCCGATGACGAAGTGAACCTGATGGTGATTGATATTTTCAGGGAGAGTGATCTTGCGGCAAGATTCCAGGGCTTCGAAGTGATAATAAATATTGTGCGCAGAACACGAGAACGTATTTCAGAACTCATTCAGAATGATCCGATTGCAAAGGACCTGGCTGCGCAGAATAAAATAATGCTCTTTGATACACCTCTTGGTGAACATTTGCTTCTTGCAACAGTCTCAAGTCATAACGAACCACGGGATTACCTGTTGATCTTTCTTGAGAAAATTCGAAGGTTCTGGCAAAAAGAATCAGGTGACATATTCAGGTGGAAGAGAGTCAATATCGATGTGGCGCTGCAGGTTGGGATTTGTCGATTTGATGGTTTAGCCAGGTATAAGAGGGAGATGGCCTCCCAAATTATGAATTATCATCTGCGAGAGTTAGTCAATCGAATCTATGATAGAGATAAAGATAGCCAGCAACCTCTCAACCATGTAATTGAATATGATGCAATAATTCGGACAGAGAAGGTACATGAGTGAAAGCGTCGGTAATTATTCCTGTTTATAATGATCCTAGAGTAGAGGCGTGCATTTTGTCATTGCTGGCACAAGACTACCCGAAAGAGTTATACGAGATCATTGTGGTTGATAATAATAGTAACGATTCGACTCAAGAGGTTATTCAACGCTTCAACGTAAAGTATGTACGAGAGAACAGAAAAGGTTCTTACTTTGCAAGGAATAAAGGATTAGACATAGCGTCAGGTGATGTAGCTGCATTTATCGATGCGGATTGTGTTGCTGATCCTCAGTGGTTGAGCAAACTCTTGGAAGGCTTCAAAGGTCCTGAAGTTGGTGGTATTGGTGGGAGAATTTTGAAGCTAGAGCCACAAACATGGGTGCAAGCCAATGCTGAAGACCTGGCAGGGCAGCAGCTTACACCTCAGTATCTGCCTTTTTATGATGCTCCCTATATCGTTACTGCTAATGCAGCGTATCGCATGTCTATTCTGCGTCTACTTGGAGGGTTTGATGCGCAGTTCCAATCCGGTGGGGACGTAGACCTGGCCTGGCGAGTGCTTGGAGAAGGCTTTAAGATCGTCACCGCTCCAGAGGCGATTGTCCATCATGCCGCGCGGGAGACCGTCAAGGGCTATTTCAAGCAATTCTTTAACTATGCTGCCTGGCACGTTCTTCTTTTCAAGAAGCATCGCCACAACAGCAGGCATTTCACTAATGCCTATCCCTTCTTAGGCTTAGGAGGCTTGCTGTTTTCCGTGATGCCTACGATGTTTATTCAAAAGGTGTCTGGCAAACCACGTACAGTAAAGAAGCAGGAGGCTTTTCTCAAACTCGTAACATATGTGGCTATTATTTGTGGCAATCTCTATGGCGCCATTAAATTTCGCGCTCTCTATTTCTGAGCAAGGGAGTATTCCAGTTCAATGAGCGAATAACGGGGGCGCAGATTTGCAATCCGAAGGTGAGGATATCAGTCGGCTTAATTTTTAGGTGTTCTCACAAACGTGCCTGGCTTCCTGCGTATTCTATTGATCGGAGTAGTGAGAAAATAGTGAAAAGGACCACATGAATTGAGAAGTGGTCGGATGCAACCGGACAGTAGGAGTGCTAAAAAGTTCTTTCTATTTCCTATGTATTTGCCCCATGAAGTGAAGTTGCATATCATTCTGAAGGGCAAATGTACGTAGAAGAAGACTGAGAGAAAGGCAAGCACGATAGTTGCAGGGTGGCGAATAATGAGGACCAAGAAAGCAAGGCAGATGAGAGGCGCGCCGAAAGCCCATTTAAGCGTAGTATGGTATCGCTTGAGGACAAGTAACCCAAATAATCGATTTTTTAGCTCTCCTTTGTTATTTCCTTGCTTCTCATTGTGATAATAGCGATACAGGTCCATTTCCCCACTAAACCATCTACTTGTTTGGCGAATTGTTGCCGGAAATGTGGGAGCATATTGCGTATAATCTACTTCTTTCAGCAAGGTGATTGGTATTCTCCTGAAGGCAGATCGATATCCAAATTCCAAATCCTCTGAAAGCGTAACAGTGTCAAGAAGACCAACTTGCTCAAGGGTATCTGCTCGAATAAAGAGACCATGACCGGTACAACGAGGAAGGGTTGATATGCTCTGCTTTTGTTGGAAGCAACGCTCATATTCGCGCAATACGGGAATATTAGTACAGAGTTCCCATTTTGTTTGGAGTAAGGCTCCAGCCTTTTGCAAGGTATCAATTCGCCTGTAGTTCTCCAGATAAATTGAGGGTTGCTGGTAGACAGGGTCTTTCCCATAAAGTATCGTCTTGATCACTTCAACTTCTGGTCTGGAATCCACATCGTATATTCCAAAATACGTTGCCTGGTAATCAGCATTATTGCACCCGGCTAGAATGTGCTTTATTGCCCAATTGAGTTGGTGAGCTTTAAAGCCACCGGTTTCAGGATAGTGGAGGTGGGAAAATTTGTATCGCTCCGACATTTGTTTGAGGGCGGCAACTGTATCGCTATCTGCTCCTTCTTTTTCGGTGGTGACGTAGTGGATAAGCACATTTGGGTACCGGGCCAATTTGTCGAAGTACTCAACGCATGATTTTATTATTGCCGCTTCTTTATACACCGGTATGAGAATATGAACGCTGTTCATCGATGTATCTTTGGGTGCAAAGGGTTGTTTCTGGCGCATCCAGTGAAGAGAAGATGATAACTGCTTAAGTTGCCAGCAGCTTATGCAAAGCTGAACGCCAATAAGCGCATAGAGAAGCACATCCAGGAGTTAGAGGTCTCTCGTCAACAAGCGCCAGGTCCGTAAGATGATGTTGTCTACAAGAGCAGTCTAGCGAGTTGATTATGGAAAGATCGCGTGTCATATTGAAGGTTTTTAAAGCATTCAGGATGACAGGTGTACATGATGGACAGTTACGAGGATAAACCGTATCACTATCTTTTCCATCGACATCCAGGCATGCTACTCGCGCTCGTGCGAGGCTGTCGCTACCTACTTCGTTAAGAATATCAATAGTGGTCCAGAGAGAAGGGGAAGTATACATTCCTCGTTTTGCCAGTTCCGCAACAACAGTATAGGGAGCTATACGTGTAGGACAGATGGATACATCATTGTACCCAAGAGCGGCAACGTACCGAATGGATTGTACTGTTTCCGTTACGGCTTCTCTTTCCGTAAGAAATGCTGGTTTGATCATCAAGTATACTTTTGCGGTGTAGCCGTTCTCCCATAGGAGATGAGATGCTCGCTCAAACTGTTCCTTCGTACAAGTTGTGTTGATGCAGACGTTTCTGATGAAGTCATCTGCTGATTGCAACCCCATACCGACGATTAAACGCTTGTCGCCCAGGTATTCTTTTGCTTCGGTGATTGCCTGTGGTGTAACAAATTGGGGCAGTGACTCAACCATGATGCCTTCACAACGAGAACGTGCAATTGCTTGATAGATGCCCTGGCGTGCTACCGGTGGAATTTCTTTGTTGGCAAACCAGTTCCCGCTATTATAGACACTGATAAGCTGATAGGAGTCGATAGGCTCGGTTGCAAACGCTGAATAAAACTGGTGGAGAAAGTCCTCGGGAGTAAAATTGAGGTTTAGACCATAGTATGCCTCATTCGGAATGGGGCACATGGTGCAGGTTGCTGCTGTACATCCTCTAGCAGCAAGAATGATCTTTTTCCGTTTATATGTTCTGCCACCTTCATAAAACTCGTAATCCAGGACAGAAAAGGGGCTGTCTAAGGTGCCTATTTGGATACGGTTACGACGGATGCCCAAGGCGATTTTACTTAGCCCTTGACGTAGGTGACTACTACCTGGGTGTGTTTGCTGCTCAATCATATATCTATAACTCCGAGCTTTTCGTTTTTCAGTTGATATCCTTTTCGCGCTGCTGCTCATCATATAGATGGGAAGGGCATCTATATGCATCTGATCGCCGTTCCTTCTCAACACAGGTATATTATGAGCGACTATTGAGGAGGAAGATGGTGGGAAAAGTGTGCTGATGAAGCAGGTTTGCTGGAACGAGAATAGCTGTGTTAGTTTCCTTGCTGGTGGTATGTTCTTCTTTTCCAATTAAGACTGTTTACAAATTTGTGTATATCATCAACACTATACGTTAACAACGACGATTTTCTTTGACTTGCCCTACTATAAAAGGACGCTTTTTCTCCCTTCCTTTCTATTCCAAGAAACCTCAAATTGTTTCACTGTATGCTTCTATGTTATTACCCTATGTAATTAGTAACGATATTAGCTTCGATTTTTCATAGATTGTATCAGAATAAACGATTGGACACAATAGAAATTTTCCAATCCGAGCAAACTGATTGACAAGAAACAAATTCATTTTAGAGATTATCTCCATTTTCGATGAGGTACGTAAGGAGGATACTTTACAAGAATAGGGAAATCCGGATAAGTCAAAGTTGATCTTGTCTATAAATACTCTTTTTGTGGCATTACTGATAGAGGGTTACCTGATAGTGCTACTTACCTATCCGCGTGATCTTAAATTATCTCGAAAATTGGGGCGATTTCTTTTACAACATGCTCTAATTGCTATAAGCACTTGATTAATGAGGTAAAGCAGATAAACCAAACTTGCCTGGATTTAGGAATAGCTTTTCTGGTAAGTGGATAGTAACCATTAAATCTTGACATAATAAATGTGGCTAGATATTCTATCTTGTAGGATAAGTATGAGTAAAAGGACTGAGTTGATTGAATGCATGTAATTGTTTCCTACAGATGGAAAGAGATAAATTAGTGCATTATTGGCAAATGGTCTTTGAGTATTTTCTAGAACAAGGCTTCCCAGAGGGGTTACTTCGATTTGTGTGCATTAATCCATATGAGGCTTCTCAAATTAGCGCTTTTATAGAAAGAATAAACCCTCGTACTATGCTTGAGATTGGTACGTTCATTGGTCTAAGTACTGGAGTGCTTGTACTAGCAAGTCCGCCGGATAGTATTTTAGTCTGTGTGGATCCCAATCTGCCTGTAAATGTTCTCTCGGAGAGATTTCATTACTTCGAAAGCCGAGGCTCTCTCTGGTTTGTGCGGAACATGTTGGAGCATTTTGAAAAGCGTCAAAAGACGGTGGTGCTTGAGGGCTGCTTTACTCCCATGTCTGCTTTATATAGGGATCGTTTGTTAGCGCGTGGTGGCAATCCTGAAAATGTCGCTGTTATCGGTGAGAGAGCGAGGGATTTTGCTCCCTACGATTTGGTATTGGTTGATGGAGATCACAGTGAAGAGTCTGTCTATGCAGACCTGTCATTGGTGTACCATTATATTTCTGAAGGTGCACTTATCATTCTGCACGATTTGAGTGGCGATTGGGGAATACATGTATTTAGCGGGGTGAGCAAATTTCTTCAGGAGCACCCTGAGTTCTCAGTCCGGATTCATGAGAATCTGGGGTTTCTCTATAGGCGTTCTCATCATATCTCAACCTTGATGAAGGGGCTATACTAACATGAAGTACAAGCTTCAGTTCTTGCCAGGAGTGTTATGCGTGCTGTCTCGCTTAGAGGAATTATGAGAAAGATAGACGCGGCCTTGTTTGATGTTGATGGCACGCTGCTCAATACTGCCGAATTTGTCTATCAAGCTTTTGTGTATACTTTTCAGACCCACGGACTTACCTGGAGATCAACCGCTGAAATAGCCACTGTAATGGGCAAATCACTTGAAGAATGCTATCGGCCTTTTTCTGCATCTGAGGATATAGGTGAACTTTGTGAGACTCATCGTTTGTTTCAAGCGGAGAACCTGCATTTATCAGTCCCTTTCCCGAATACTCAAGAGACGCTTAAAAGGTTGAAAGATGCCGGCGTAAAAATTGCTGCTGTTACAACTCGTTCAAAGCGAACTTCAATAAAAACCTTAGAGCTGGCTGGTATTACAGGTTATTTTGATGCAATTATCTCGGGAGAAGATGCAGAACATCCTAAACCTCATCCGGAACCTCTATTTAAAGCTCTGCAACAACTAGAAGTCAGACCAGAAAAAGCTGTGATGATAGGGGATACTGAGGCTGATATTCTCGCAGGCAAGAACGCTGAAGTAAAGACAATAGGTGTTTCCTATGGCTTTCATGGCTCTCACATTGCTGAAAGTAAGCCAGACTTTATTATCGATGATATTGCAGACATAATTCCAATAATTTTACCTGATCCAAATAGTAGCAGAGCAATTTAACAGGAAGGCCTTACAAGTTCATTCGTAACTCTTCAGGTAGCCGATTCATGCCGCCTGCGGCGGCGAACGAGAAGGAGGGAGATGAGCTGGGGATTACCTGCCCCCCAGGCAGGGTCCCCCAGACCCCGGCAGGAGGACTGCGTCCCCCTGTTACCTGTCCCCCAGACAGGGTTCCCCCTGCTCAAGAGTTATGTCTATTCTATGATAACCCGAACAGGCTCAGGAGCGCAGTTCTGCATCCCCGGCGCTGCGCGCCTTCCTGTACGGCC
>WNGD01007146.1_pt1 | contig 10567 bp, 14 predicted proteins | sample 5400671 | NCBI WGS metagenome assembly WNGD01 (sample SAMN13153369, study PRJNA577476) | soil metagenome | isolation source: 40 cm soil or saprolite under grassland replicate 2 | place: USA:California | collected 2016-06-15
ACAGAGCAAAGCTATCGAAGTGGTCTGGTTCGACGCCGGCCATATCGGTGCGTTCTTGCAGGCTGAGCTTGGGATCGCCTACCAGGAACACATGCTGCGTTTTGCCGCGCGGGTGCTCGGTCAGCCGCTGCCCTAAGAGAGGAGTGCCGATCGCCGAGCGAACGGTGATGCACCTGCTTCAGCGCTACGAGGAATTAGTCGTACTCCATCTCGGTGAGACATCGCGGTTACGCGAACGCTTTAAAGAGCAGGGACAGGTGATTCTTGCGCTTGACGGGTTACAACCAGATGTAGGTCATGAAGTCTTGTGGGTCGTGCGTGACTGTCTTTCTGGGGGAAGTGCTTCTGGCCCGAAGCCTGTTAAGTGCATGTGAAGCCGACTTAGCAAACCTGTTGCGTGAAGTTCAACAGGTGGTTGACGTGCCGATCCGTGGGGTGATCTCAGATGGGCAACGCTCCATCCGCAAGGCCATTCAAGCGGTGTTACCAGACGTTCCTCATCAACTGTGCCACTTCCATTACCTGCGTGAAGCGGCCAAACCGGTGTATGAAGCTGACAAACATGCGAAAAAGGAACTGAAAAAGCATCTGCGTGGCATCCGTCCCATTGAGCGCACTGTCGAAAAACGGCAGGACGAAGAAGCGGAAGCGATCCGCGGCTATTGCCTGGCGGTGCGCAGTGCCTTGACCGATGATGGCAGACCGCCGTTAGCGGCACCCGGCCTCAAGCTGCACGCCCGTATCTCTGCCATTGCTGCTTCACTCACGCGGGTCTCTGAAAAAGGGGCTTACCACGTGAGTTAGTTTGCATAAAAATGGCAATCAGGGAAGATCCTGACTGCCATTCGTAGTATGATGGAGCATTTTAAGCCGACTGGAGTTGCAGTCTCTCGGCGGCCATTTCATATTTATTAACGAACATCCTGTTACCACAGAAAATGTTGCGCCGGGTAAAGGGCTCCGGGGTCTCTCGTTCGAGTCGTTCGCGCACGTGTGCTTTATGAGCGCCGATTGAGTAATACCAGGGTTCCGCCAGTTGGTAAGCTGGAGAGTGCACCCATGCGGGACAGGGAATATCATACCGCTGGCAGAGGTACTCGACCGCAGCGGCACAAAACACAGCCCAGCGGTGCATATCTGGCGTGGGGTCAACTGGCTCTTGTATAGAGTCTTTGACCAGTTCCGCACGTCGATCCGGGCAATTACCGAAAAAATCATTCATGAAGTTCCCCAGAGGAATCCAGGGGTCTTCGCCCTCACAGATTTCCCTGTAAGAAATTTCCATTGTCTGTAATGCCTCTTCGATAGTAATCATATACCTGCTCCCACATTCTAGTATAACACAAGGAAAAGATAAAAGAGAATACAAAGATGATTTAAATCCTGGCAAAATTACAGATGTGCGGAAATTCTCCCCTAAAACAATTCATCTAATGTTTGATCAAGTAGATAATGCTCTTGCCAACGCTTATCTGGTACAAATCTGTCAACAATAGCCTGGGCCCTTTCGCGTGTCGTAACCTGTAGCTCTTCTAATAGCGACTCAACGTCATTTACATCCTTCTGACGAAAGACCATCAGTTTAAGCGCGAGTATGTATTCTTTCGCTGGCAGATATACATGCAACCTCTTGAACTCGCGCCAGAGTTCCGGTCGTGGATCGGGTGCCATATCCATAATAAAGTATGCCACATCATCATTCATCCACTTTCTCTTGAGTCGATGCTTACTGGCAACCGCGTTTACTGCCGCTTTAAACGCATCCGTCTCAGGCGTCGGATGCGTGCTAGCGGGAAAGTCTAATAAAACAACATCCACATCTTCTGTCGCCTTCCTGTTCTTGACCATAAGCAACATAAAAACGCCACCCACCACCATAATCCGCACAGGATCTTTAAACCCGCGCTGCTCCAGCTCATCTCCTAGCTCTTGAAAATACCCTTCGATTTCCTGGCTTTGCATAGCGGCGGTGACCCTTCTTAAGCATATTTATTTCATTCTCGGTTGCATCAGGACTGGCTCTCTCACGGAGCTTGTGATAGGCCGCTTGCAGTAACCTATCACGAACTCTGTGCCACGCCTTCCAGTCAGCTTACAGGAGATGAAGGCGTGGATCCGTTTTTCGGCATCCGATCGTAGACGGCCAACCAGTTCGTTGCGATTTCGATCTGAGCCTGCTTGAGTGAGATAGCCCCTGAACACACCCGGTCGTGCAGATAATTCTCGACCTTGTCTTTTTCATGAAAGCCCGGCTTAGGGCTCGCAGCCTCAGGCCAGAGATTCGCAATGTCATTTGAGCCACCCAGTTCCAGGCTTACATGATGGTCGACCTCATACTGTCCCGTCGTATGATGGGTAATGCCATACTCAGCATATACTTGATTCTTCTCACTCTCAGGCACATTGCGCACAGATCTGGCATAACCAGGTTTGCATATTGCAGACTTTGTAGCAGTCGAGATGATAGCACCCGGTGTACAGGCCGAATCAGGAAGCCCATTATGAGCCTGGCAACCAGAAGTTTTGGTCTGTACCCCCCAGTTTGGCTCCGCACCCGTTGTGTTGCCTGCTGGCGTATTCGCCGCCGGTGTATTTCCTCCCTGATTACTCCCTTGACTGCCACCGGGATTATTCGTCGTTATAGTTACCCCAGAACACCCACTGACTGCCAGCGCTATTGCTACAATTATAATCAGTCGTTGTAAACACTTCATAAGCATCCTCCTTATTAATTATGTTGCAGCTACTTGCATTATAGATAGCATACTCTCAGTCTGATTGCACTACAAGCCATGTGGCATCAAAACGGTGCGCATGCAGATCGGCACGCGTTATCCAATAGTACAGTAATCCGGCATCTGCCCAGCGCATGCCTGCATGCTCATCAGAATCCACCTGAAAGAGCAGTTGCCACTCCATCGCCCCCTTCAATAATTCTGCCGCCCGTGGATCGCTCGCATCCGTCACGCCATGAGAGACAAGCTGGCATTGCTGGCGCATATCATCCTGAATAGCATTGGGATTCCCCAGTAAACGATTATGTATAGCTGCATGATCGGCTGGATCAGGAAACGTCGAGAGCAGTTGCTCATATTTCTTCTGCTCTTCTTGCGTCCAGTCGAAGTGGGGTATCTCCAGATCTGGAAATTGAGACAGGGTAATCTCGCTTGCAAAGCTGATAGAGCAAGCTTTAAACCGACTTTCAGCCGGAAGCTTCGCCGCTGCTGGTGTACGTTTTAGATTATCGAGATCACCCTCCTTGAAGATAACAGACCAGCCACCGCGATCCGCCGGGTCTGCACCAAATGTTTCCTGCTGTGCATCATAGAAAAACCAGAGCATCCCACTCTGCGGCAAGACCTTATTTATATCATACTGACGCACATCAGCGAGATCTATTTGTGCAATAAAGGATTGTGGCAGATCATGCCATTCAGGCCAGGATACTCCCGTCGGGAGATCAGGTAATCCCCCAATTTTTGATGCGCCGACCTTCAGCGTTGACTCATCAACGGCAGTGGTAGTCAGCCGAATCGACGGGCGGGCCAGAAAGTCAATATCTTTTTTCAGGCGTGATAGTCCTGCCGCATCGAATGCAGCCTCAACAGCAGCTTTATCCATGTCATACTCCTCCTTTTTACTCTGATACGTGATAACTCGTACCAGGGATGCAGTGCTAGTGAAACGTCACCTTGCGATCCCTTCTACATGGATTTATAAATTAGCACAATTATGATGATAACAGAACAAGGAAATGTCCTCCATCTCTTTTCCTCTAACTCACGTGAGTTATGGATTAAGTAGGCCCCGTTCTGACTTACCCGTCCGTCTTGTACTTTGCATATGGACACGATAGAATACCTGCATAGAACAATATGATTTGATAGGGATAATAGAGAGAATGACGATAACGACCACGCCATCTGCTCACCTGGCACGCGTCTATGAATTGCTTGTTGCCACCTACGGCGAACCCAAAAATGATCCCGATTATGACCCGCTCGGCGGTCTGGTCGGCACCATCCTTTCACAACATACATCCGATATCAATTCTGGCCGGGCTTACCAACAACTGGTTACGACCTTTCCGACCTGGGAAGAAGTGCGCGATGCCCCCACCCAGGAAGTAGCGACCGCTATTCGCTCAGGAGGGCTCGCAAACATCAAAGCGCCACGTATTCAAGATGCCCTGCTCACCCTCACAGAACGACAGCAGGAGCAGGGAGGAACAAAATCCCTGGCGGAATACCTTTATGACGAGCTGGCACATCGTTCATCAGAAGAAGGCTGGCAATATCTACGGAGCATTCCGGGGGTGGGGCCTAAAACAGCGGCGTGCGTGCTTATGTTTAACATGGACCGTCCTGTCATGCCAATTGAATCGCATGTAGATCGGGCTTCCGCCTTTGTCTTGTAAGGAAAACTATAGCAAATGGAGTAGAGGAGAGGTCAACTACTGAAAAAGAGGGAAGTAGCCTATATTGCTCTTTTTTCTAATGGAGATTGCAGTATGGTTCCTATCGGCATGATAACAAAATAATGCTGCTGTAACTGATCTTTATACAAGTGAATAGCCTCGACTAACCGTTTTTGTTTGATCGCAATATCATCGACATCCAGATGCAGGACAATAACGCCACAGTGGGGGAGCTGGTGTTCAAAAATAAGCTTGCGAAGTCAGTACGATCATTGGTGATAAGGATACGTTTTTCTGCTGCTGCAATGGCTAAAACCGCACGATCTGTTAAGGCGTTGGGATAGTCGTGTGCTATTGCGGTCACGTCATGACCATGCTTTTTGAGAAATGCAGCTATGCGATACTCGACGTTTTCATCAAGGAGAAACTTCATAGGTTGGCGTAGTGCTGGTGTTTCCCTTCTGGTATAGGATAAATCTCTCCCAGAACGTCTTGAGCGTAGGATAAACAGGCTTTAATATCATCTTCCGTTAACCTGGGGTAGTCTGCAAAGAGGGTCTTTGTATCAAGGTCGTGAGCTAGTCGTTTCAATACAATTTCTACAGGAATACGGGTTCCTTTTACAACGGGTCTTCCTCCCTCAATTTCAGGGTTGACAATAATATGATCAGAATAATTTATATGCTTTGCCATGATAGGGCAATTGTATCAAATTAATAGTTATTTTTCCAATTAGCGAGATAAGGCTCTGTTGCAACAATAAGTTCGCTGTTGAAATCGTAATAATGTTTTTTCCCTGCTTCTTTGAGGTCGTTAATAAGGTGCTCTGGTACCTAATAGTACTGCATTGATGGACGAGGAGGAACAAGTGTGCTAACGTGAATTTGTTTACTACATTTTTGCATGAGGCATCAGAAAGAAGGTTTAGAATGAAAAATTCGTGGGAATGGGACGAAAATGATTTATTGGAGATAATCAAGGCTGGAGTTCAAGAAAGTATTGAATTAGATTTTAAAGACTCTAAAGCTCTGATAAATGTAAAGGGACAAAAGGATGTCCGATATGAAATCAGCAAAGATGTTTCTGCTTTTGCTAACTCTGCCGGAGGTGTATTAATCTATGGCATAGTGGAAGATAAAAACACTCACATTGCAGCAAGCTTAGATATCGGTGTTAATCCCTCAGTGATTACAAAAGAATGGTTACAACAAATAATAAACTCTACAATTCATCGCAAAATCGACGGGGTTAGAATACACCAAATACCGTTGACAACTCATAGCCCCGGCAATGTTGCCTATGTCGTGTATGTTCCTCAAAGTACAAGAACACCTCATCAAGCATTGGATAAAAAGTTCTATAAAAGATATGAATTTGAAAGTGTTCCAATGGAAGAATATGAAGTTCGTGATCTTTATCGGCGAGGTGAGACGCCAGACTTACGCATTACATTTGCCCTTCCAAAAACAGGCATAATTTTAAATCCTGAAAGCAGTATGTCGGAGCCAATAGATATACACGGTACTATCATGAATGATTCTTTAGAACCTGCTAACTACACAATAATAAAACTATTTATTGATGCAAGACTTGATCTGGCAAATGCCCCAGGTTTTAAAATTAAAAAAGATATATTACTTAATATTGGAGATAAGACGCATCCAATAACACATGCATCGCAAAATTGGAGTATTGGCGGTCAGCTTCCAATTTTTCATATACCCTTTTCCATTACGACTACTAGTGAACCAATAAAAATACGGTTTGTAGCAGATGATATAATAGGCAGAGATATAACCTATCTCTTAGGTTATCAAATAGACTCTCCTCGGATGCCTACAAAGTCTGCTTTCGTTCTTCTACAGGTGAAATCGGGTTATGCCTCATTATCAGATGACTATCTCAGCAATGACGAGTTAGCAGCAATATATGACACAATTTTTAATATCTAACCGATAATAACGGTGGGGCGCGTCAACTTTTCTCGGTTGTGCGACGTGCGAGGCTAGTTTTGAAAAAGACTTGTTAATACATTTATAAAAATAATACTTAAAGCAGGAAGTATTACCTTTAAAGGAGATCTTATTGATGGATATTATGCTGGCATCCTTTGGTGTTGCACAGGACATGTATTGGAAATCTAAAGGAAAAGACCTTTCTCTTCAAAATAATTTCTTCTATGATGCTCCTCCTTTTTCCCGATCTCCCCATAATCTCGTGATAGATGTGACTCCATTTATCCTATACGATAAAATTATCATTAACAAGACATGGACGGAGCAAAAGAGCGGTCTAAAGGAAAAGATATTTTCGACCTCAGTTTTAAACAGTGAAACAGTGAGTGAATTGGTACGAAAGGGAATTGTTGAGTTACGTGATTATGCTTCAGATACTAATAATCACCTTTACCTTTTAGAGAAAATGACAGACCACGATTTAGCTAATGCTAGCTCATGGAACAATATCTTGAAGAAAAGTTCTACAAGCTGGCAAGAATATATATTTAGAATGTATGATATATTTCGAGAAAATGGTACCTCATTTCCACAGACCAGGACGGCATTATACACGGAAGCAAGGAATTCACTTACTCATTCAGCATACCCTTTTAAAGCAGGAGATTCTCATATATGGCCTGAGATAATACGTGACTATCTTCTCAGCATCAACAATAGTCTACTCCTCTCTAGAGAATACTCCATAGGTCTCTTTGACTGGTTCGACTATGAACCTTTTTATTCTGCCAAGATCATGTGGAGCGTAATGGGTTCAACTTCTACAATTCCTACTACATCTCAAGCTGGTACAATTCTCTCTTTCTATCTACCTTTAGAAAACATAAGCTCAATTGCGGAACTGATGCATATTCGCGATAAAGCAAAGGGTCTAAGGGAATACTTGGATGCGAAACAACACAATGACGAAGGTGCAGATGAAATTACTTTATCGCAAATCCTTCATGAAATCGACCATGCACAGAAAAAAATTGAGCGATTTCAGAAGATTTCTTCTTACTTTACAACGCCACTATCGCTTATACCAGTTCCTTTGGTTGGGTCTCTTCTTGAAAAAGCTGTCAGCGATGTTGTTGATTGGGGAATCAAAAAGAAGCTATTAGAAAAATACAAATGGCATTTCTCACTGCTTGACTATGCTAAGAATAGATATGATACACATACTTTACCTCAACCATCGCTACACACTCTTCTAGGTGAGAAACTCCTAGAAGAAAAAAATGACTTTTCCCAATGCGAGGGTTTTACCAAGAAGGGTCAAAGATGTCAAAATAAGGCAGTTTCTAAGAGTAAATACTGCCATGTCCACAACAAATACGGTTTCTCTACAGGGAATAGGTGAGACGAGTCCATGAGTTTAATCTTTCCCGAACATCTCTTATAAGTTTAACGATATTGTGCTGCTTTAAGTTAACAGTTTTTGAGCAATAGTACAAGTTGTAGGGATAAAAGACTATTGCATTAAGGCATCACGGCAAGGTACAGACAAGATTGGTTTTTCCGGCGTAAATCGGAATTTGTACGACTCGAAAGCTATTCGTTAATAGTAATAGGAAATTCACTTCTTTGAGCTGAGGTTTGAGCGTTTCTAGTTTACTCATAAGTGATAGTGCATTGATGAGAAAGGTAGGAAGCTGTGTATTTTAAGCTTGATCTTACTATACGAGGTGTTTATCTTGATAAAGACGCTGTTGAGATTGGCTATGGCGGAGTACATAACATCAACATAACTTTACGCGTCCCCACAGAAGAGGAGCAGGCTATTGGTCATGAGAAAAGGAACCCATTTTGTATTGTAGCCGGAGAATGGCAACCAAATGAAAATATTGCGACATCCTTCAAAAACTTGGCTAACATGAAAATGCCGAAAGGAAGTAAAAAAGCTGAAGAGTGGGATGGGTACAACATTGACCAGGATGGAGATATAAAACAGCAAATGCGTGTTCCTCTCAGACTTTTACCTGATCCATTAATTTCTTTTGTGGAACAGATTAATCGAGAGTTAATGGATTATGCTAAACGGACGGTAAATGTTCTGAGGTGGCGTTGTGGTACAGAGGGTGAGCATAACCCTTTTAGCTCCAGAGGAGCTATCTGGTCGTTTGATGGACAAAACTGGCTACCACTGCCTGGTGGTGGTAAAGGCCATATGTGGAATAGCCCGTATATACGAACATCTGATGAAATTCTAGAAGATGCGAAAGTATATGTAAAAGAGGGGAAAAATCATCCACTCAGTCATGAACTGTATCTAGAAGCTTGGGAGCAAAGACATCAAAATACCCGAAGTGCTTTAATTGTGGGCATTGCTGCTGCCGAGACAGGACTCAAACACTGTATTAGTACGTTTGTGCCTAATGCAAAATGGCTGATAGAGAACACAGCTTCTCCCGATGTAGTAAAAATGCTTTCTGAATACCTTTTTCTTTTGCCTACTACAAATAGAGTGAGTCAGAAAGTGTTTGCCCCAAAATCGATACTCAATGAAGCACTCAGAAAAGGTGTATTTATAAGAAATCAGATTGTACACGGTAAAGCTACGACAATAACCTATGAAACCCTCGAAGAGATACTTCTAGCAGTTCATGACGTGCTTTGGATTCTAGATTATTGTTCAGGTTATGATTGGGCTTTAAAGTATGTTAGGCAGGATATACAAAAGATTTTAGAGGAAAATATTATATAATATCATACCCTTCTCAACAGTGTAGATTTCTGGAAAACTAATATCATTAACTCTGCAAATTTGCGAAAGAGTTACATCGCACAAGATATGATTTACGGTGTATTCCATCGACATTCCCCACAGAGTACAGGATATTGTTTTCGAGGTGCAAAGGGAATAGTGTCTGTTCTCCCACAGGAAACACAGGTGATAGAAAAGGTACGACGGTTCCTCTGTCCTTCATTCGTGCGGTATGTGGTTTTTTTTGCTCTCCGGCATGTTTCACAACGTGTAGGGTCGTAGAACAAGCCTTTTGCATGATAGCGTTGTTGTTCAAGGGCAGCAAAAAGAAAAGGGGTGTTACACTCCTGGCACATGAGTTGTTTGTCCTGATACATAGAGGCATACATACAGGTGCAATCTTAATGCGTCTGCTTTCGACTGTCAAACAGCAGGTATATTGCTCCTGGTAGAGAACCCTGTTACCATGCTTCTTGCTTTCGCTTCGTCTCAACCAGTGCATCACGAAGCGTATCCAGACGTGTATCCCGTCCTATTGGTAGCACTCTCAGGCGATTATAGGTCTTCTCGATCCATCCGATATGTCGTTTTGACCGATATTCAGAAGCAAGCTCGATACCTTTCAATGATAACGTGATACCCTCGTCTAATGCACCCAGGCGCAAGTATACTTCTCCCTTATCTATGGTGTAGGCTCCTAATTCTCTCAATGGCCTGAATGGACGTAGTTTATCCGTTTCTTTGTATATTTTCCAGAGCTTCATCAGGTTTCCATAACTCACACAAACCTCCGGCTTGCGCCCACAAGACATCATCAAGGCTAAAGTCATTCGCAAGTCCGGCAATGCTTTCCTTTATATCCTTCGCGAGTTCAAGAGCAGTGTCAATAGCCTGAAGAAATGGCTTCTCTTTTCCGCTATCTGCGTATACAGTGGAGAGATTGACGTGATATATGCCTTTTGTAGGCTCAGAAGCTGCATCAGCGAATGGTTTTGCTGCCTCAAAGCATCGTAGGGCTGTCTCAAAACGCCCGCGCTTCCTGAGTAAACTTCCTTGGTACACCATGCCCATCGTGATAATATCCGTGTCGTGTAATTCATTGCCTAAATCAATCATCTCGGAGAAATGGCCGGAGGCAGCGGCAAAGTCCAGGCGATCAAAGGCTATGCGTCCTCGCATTTGGTGAGTGTAGGCAAGGAGTTGTTGAGCGGGTTTTAAAACTTCCCTTGGCAACGCAAGGAAAGGTGGACGAGCATGTCTCAAACAGAGATATTCTAGTTTGAGATATAATAGAAGTGAAAGGTAAAAAACTTTGCGGGGAAAAGGGATAACGATGGCAACTCCACTTCCATACTCAATACACTCCATAACTGATGCTGTGGCATCCATAGATCAAGGAGAAGATCCCTGGTTCGCTTTTGGGTGCTTTCTCCATGACTGGTGGCGCTA
>WNGD01017122.1_pt1 | contig 10567 bp, 13 predicted proteins | sample 5400671 | NCBI WGS metagenome assembly WNGD01 (sample SAMN13153369, study PRJNA577476) | soil metagenome | isolation source: 40 cm soil or saprolite under grassland replicate 2 | place: USA:California | collected 2016-06-15
CTTCAACGCGCTGGAGACGGCCGGGACGATCGTCTGGGCGACGATCAAGCAGCGCCATGTCCCGAGCGCGATGCTCGGCCGGGTATCGAGCCTCGACTGGTTGATCTCGATCGGTCTGCTCCCGATCTCGTTCGCACTGACTGCGCCCGTCGCCGGGGTTCTGGGCGTGCGCGCGACCCTCGTCGGGGCGGGCCTCGTCGGTGCGGCGATCACCTTCTCCGCGTTCTTCCTGCCCGGCATGCGGGCGATCGAGGGCGAAGGCGGCGTCTCCGGCGGTCAACCGGGCATCGGGACGCTCGCCCCGAAGCGGCCGGTTCCCTCGGCAAACTGACGGCCGGGCCGTGCCCGCGCGCCGGGCTACACTGTCCGGGCACGGGGCTATAGCTCAGCTGGGAGAGCGCCTGGATCGCACCCAGGAGGTCGCCGGTTCGAGTCCGGCTAGCTCCATCTCCGCGTCTCTTCCGCTCGTCTTCGACGTGGAGTGGATGGAACGACAACCTCGAAGCTCGGCGTGCCGTCATGGTGGTATACGAGGTCGCCGCCGTGTGCTTGGGCATATGCGCGCGCAATCGTCAGGCCGAGGCCGCTCCCTGGAGTCGCGGAACCGCGTTCGAAGCGCTCGAACAGGCGTGAGCGCAGCTCGTCGGGAACGCCGTTGCCGTGGTCGCTGACGGAGATGCGCAGATGCGTGTCGCGTTGCTCCGCGCTGAGCACGATCGGCGGCTCGCCGTGCCGAACGGCGTTCAGCAGAAGGTTCGAGAGGATCCGGTCGAGGGCCACGGGATCCGCAACCGCGGCGAGGTCGCTCGGCACCTGCAGCAAGAGCGGCGTCTCCTTCGGAACGGCTTCCGACGCGATCTTCTCGAGCAGGGCTTGGAGGGCGACGGGCTTCGGCTCGACGCGGATCCGCCGGGCATCGAGTCGTGACAGGTCAAGCAGTTGCTCGAGCAGCCGGGTCAGCCGCTCGCCCTGCTCGCGCGCGATCCGCAGCAGCTCTCGACGGGTCTCGGCCGGCAGCTCGTCGCCGCGCGCATCGAGCGTCACGATCGCGCCGTAGACCGATGCGGCCGGAGTCCGGAGCTCGTGCGACGCAATTGCGACGAAGTTTGCGCGGAGCTCGTCGAGCAAGAGCAGCTCGTCGTGCACCTGCGCGCGCTCGATCGCGAGTGCCACTCGCTCGGCGACCAGTTGCAGGAGCTCGGAGTCGTCCGGCCCGAACCGGTGGTGCACGAGGGTGCCGACGTGCAAGACGCCGATCGCCTTGCTGTGCGCGATGAGCGGGACCCCGAGCATCGACTTGATCCCCTTCCGGCGGAGAATCGGGTTGAAGATGTCGGCCTGGTCGACGTCGTCCAGGATCACGGGCCTGCGCTCTGTGGCCACGCGGCCGGCGAACCCGCGGCCGAGGGGGATGCGGACGGCTTGCTCGACCTCCTCCTCGATCCCGACAGCTGCACGCGCGACGAGCTCCTGCGTGTCCTCGTCCAGCAGCAGCACAGCGCACGTGTCGGCGCCGAGGATCTCGCGGATTCGCGGCAGCAAGACGTTGAGGAGGTCCTCCAGCTCCGGGTGCGCCAACGCGATGTCCGCGACCAGCTGCAAGCGCTCGAGGCGCTCGCGTGCCAGCCGCTCGGCTTCGAAGAGGCGGGCGTACTCAATCGCCACCGCAGCCCTGTCGGCCGCGAGCTGAAGGAGCTCGACGTCGTGCTCCGTGAACTCCCAGGGCACGAGCGTCCCGACGTGGAGGACGCCGACGGACTCGCCCTGGACGAGGAGCGGCACGCCGCAGAGCGACTTGATCCCTTTCTCGCGCAGGATCGGATTGAGCACGTCCGCGTGATCGACGTCGTCGAGGATCACCGGCCTGCGCTCTGCGGCCACGCGGCCTGCGAATCCGCGGCCGAGCGGGATCCGCACGCCGCGCTCGACTTCCTCCTCGATCCCGATCGCGGCGCGGGCGACGAGCTCGCTCCGCTCTTCGTCGAGCAGGAGGATCGCGCACGTGTCCGTCTCGAGCAGCTCGGTCGTTCGCTCGAGGAGCGCGCTCAAGAGCTCCTCCAGATCGAGGTGGACGAGCGCAGCGTCGGTGAGCGCCTGCAGTCGCTCCAAACGCTCGGGCCTCGAGCGCTCGCCTGCCCCCGCCGGTCTCATGCACGCCGACTTTCCCTCTGCCGGGCCGCGCAAACGTCTCAGTCAGTGCAGGAGCGTCCCGGACCTGCCAAAGCGGATGACCGGATCACTCGCCAGGAGCCAGTCGATCGCCTCAGTCTCGCTCGGCAATGCCTGCGACTCTTGACGGCTCCGACTGGCGGACCTGGGCAGGAAGCGCGTCCTCGGCAGCGTCCTCCTCGGCGCGTTGCCGTAGCTTTGCGACCACGGCATCCGTCTCAGGCCAGCGTTCTTTCAGGCCTACCCTTTCCAGGATGCTCGCCACCGTGCGCTTGGTCTCCGGCAGGTATGCGCCCTCGGTGGCGCACCGGCCGGCGAAATCGAAGAACACCTTCGTCTCGCACCGGCGTTGGAAGTGCCTGACCGCTCGCTCGGCGATCAGGTGGGACATCCCGAGCCCGAAGCGGTAGCGGATCGTCGCGTACTCGAGGCTGTCGATCTCGGTGTAGACGAAGAAGCGATAGTCGAGCGGCCGGCGGCGGGCGATCTCGGCCTCGTCCTCGATGCTGAGATCCTCCGAGGCAGCGACTCGCATCTGGTTCGCGAACGCGATTCGCTGGTAGAAGGCGTCGATCGCCTTCTCCGCCAGCCCGGCCCGCCACTGAAGAGTTGCGACGAGCAAGCCCGCGATCGTGATCATCGCCGTGGCGATTCCGATCGCGACGTTGCTGCTCAGCGATCCGGTCGCGAAGCTGACGACCGCGATCCCAGTTGCGACCAGGAGCAGGAAGGCGAGCGTCTGGACTGGAAGGTTCGACGTCCGTGTTCTCTCGACGCCAAGTTGCGCAAGCGCCCGCCTGCGGGCACGCGATCCGGCGAGAGTGAGGCGACGAAACCACGACTCGCGTTTGACCGAATTCAGGGAACTGACGGCTGCCTCCTTCCCCGGCGCTCGGCTGCTCCCGATTATGCGGTCCCGGCGGCTACCTCGACAAGGCGATCGCGTGGCGATCCTCCACTTCACCGAGGGTTCCGGAAGCCGGAACCAGCCGATCCCGCTTTGATCTGGTCTGGATGATCGTCCCGTTGTTTTGGATCGCATCGGCCGGGCTCCTGTACGGCCTGGGCAGCTCGCGGCTGGGTGGGGGTCGACGGCGACGTGAGGGCCGTTGGCGCGCGCAGGCCTTCTACGCGGGGCTCGCCGCGCTCCTCGTGGCGACGGGACCACCGCTCGACGGGCTCGCCGATGAGCTCTTCTGGGCCCACATGGTCCAGCACATGCTCCTGCAGATGGTGGCGCCACCGCTCATTGTCCTCGGCGCGCCGTGGCTGATGATCTGGCGGATCATCCCGCTTGCCCCGCGGCGCCGGCTGAGCGTATGGCTCATTCATTCTCGAGCTGCGGCGCCTCTTCGACTCCTCGCAGGCGCGCTCGCGCTTCCCGCGGTTGCGTGGGCACTCTTCATCGGGGCAATCGCGCTCTCTCACCTGCCCGCGATCTTCGACCTCACCCTCCGCGATCCAGCCTTCCACGAGGCCGAGCACGCGCTCTTCCTCGGCCTCGGCTTGCTCTTTTGGTCCCGCGCGCTCGACTCGCCACCGGTTCGTGCCCGCCTTCGTCCGCGCGGAGCGGTCCTCTTCTTCCTGAGCGCGATCCTCGCGGAGTCTCTTCTCTCGCTCGTGATCTTGAGCGCCCGCACGCCGTTGTACGCGCCTTACGCGGCACTCGGGCTACGGCCCGAAGGCCTAGCTGCGCTCGCTGACCAACAGTTCGGAGGAGCGATCATGTTCGAGCCGGCCTCGCTTCCGCTGCTGATCGCGCTGCTCTGGTCGATCAAGCGCTGGCTCACCGGCGCCGAACCGCTCGATCCGGCGCGCGCCCGAATCGCCGCCGAGGCATGACTCCGTCGCCGCACGTCGAGGGCGTCCTCGAGGACGTGGTGAGCTGGGCGGGCGGTCGGGCCGATGTGCGCGCCGTGGTTCTCGTCGGTTCGCAGGCCCGTGCCGACCTGCCGGCGGACGAGCTCTCCGACGTCGACCTCGTCCTGGTCGTGGAGGAGCCGGCGCAGTTTCTCGAGTCCGACGAGTGGCTTGCGCCGCTCGGAGAGGCCCTCTTGACGTTCGTCGAGGAGACCGCAGTCGGCGGGGAGCAGGAGCGTCGCGTCCTCTTCCGGTCCGGGCTCGAAGTCGACTTCTCGGTCGTCACGGCCGGGAGCTTCAGCGGGCTCGCCCGGGACGCGGAGGCCGCGCCCGCCGGGGACGTGGCGCCCCCCGAGCTCGACCTCCGCCGGCTGTCGCATGACTTCTGGTACCACGCGCTGTGGGCTGCGAAGAAGCTCCGGCGTGGAGAGGTCTACGTCGCCAAGCAGGCCTGCGACTGCTACTTGAAGGCGCTTCTGACGAGCCTGCTCGCCGCCTGCGCGCGGGCACGTGACCCTAGCCGGGACACCTGGCACCAAGCACGGTTTCTCGAGCGCTGGGCCGCGCCCGAGGACCTGAACGAGCTCAGAGGCACGTTCGCCGGCTACGACGAAGCAGACGTCGCGCGGGCAATCCGGGCCACGGCGGGCCTCTTCGAACGGCTCGAGCTCGAGCTCGGCTCCTCCGTCGACCACGTCGAGGTTCGCCGCAGGCTCGACGAGCTCCTCGAGCCGTACCCACCTTTTCACCGAACGGCAACGGAGTCGTAACCCCGGCGACGGCCCGTCGCTCCTAGCCTGTGGCGATGAGCGCCGAACGGTTCGGCCGGGACCGGGCGGAGAGCATCGCGCGCTCGAACGCGATTCCCGCCGGCTTGGCCCGGCGTCTTAATCTCCTCTCATCGTCGTTTGCTTCCCTGGAGTCATGGGACGGCTGAAGCAGCACCTCGCAGGAGGAAGTGCCGCGAACGAGCAACTCACGGCGATCGTCGCCGCACTCTTGATCCTGCTGCTCGCAGTCGAAGGCGCCACGATCTTGCACATCGGCTCGCTGCTGACTGTTCACGCCTTCGTCGGCATGCTGCTGATCCCGCTCGTCGCGCTGAAGCTCGCCAGCACCGGCTGGCGTGCTCTGCGCTACTACGGGCGTGCCGAGGAGTACGTCGAGCGCGGGCCGCCGCACGTCTTCCTGCGCTCGCTCGTAGCCCCGCTGGTCGTCCTCTCGACGATCGTCGTCTTCGGGACGGGCGTCGCGCTCCTCGCTTTGGATCGGAGACACGGCGCGCTTGTCGGGCTTCACAAGGCGAGCTTCATCGTCTGGCTCGGCGCCGCAGGCATCCATGTGCTGGCCCATCTTCCCGAGCTGCCGCGCCAGCTGTCGCGGAGGGTTCCGGGTGTGGGTGCTCGGCTGGCCGTCGTCGGCGCAACCCTCTTGACCGGCGTAGCCGTCGCCGTCGCCACGCTCCCAAGCGCAGATCGCCTGCAAGACCACGCATCGGCAACGTTCGGCATCGACGGGCGTTGATCCACTTTGTCACGATCCCGTAACCGCCCTGCTGCCCACGGCCGGAACGGACGCTGTCACGCTCATAGCGGCGATGCGCGTCGCGATCGTCAGCCACCGGCCAAGCGCCACCAACCTGGGTCTCGTAGCCCGCGGCTGGAACGGCATCGCCACCGAGCTGATGTCTCCGCGGCAGGCGCTGCTGACGCTCGGCCGCGGAGACGTCGCGCTCGCCCGCGTGGACGTCACCGATGCGCTCGACGGGCCGGAAGACGGGCTGTGGGCACTTGATCGGCTCGTCGACGGCGGCGTCCGGGTTTTCAACCCGGCCCGGGCGCTTCTCGCCGCGCACGACAAGCTCCTCACGGTCCGCATCCTCCGCGGCGCGGCGCTGCCCCACCCGCGCACGGTCCACGTGCGGCGCCATCACGAGCCGCCGGACCTCGACTACCCGGCGGTGCTCAAGCCGCGCTTCGGCAGTTGGGGTCGCGACGTGCTGCTCTGCCACGACCGCAGCCAACTCGAGCGCTCGCTCAAGATGCTCGCGTTCCGGCCGTGGTTCCGCCAGACCGGCGCGCTCGTCCAGGAGCTGATTCGGCCGCTCGGCTATGACCTGCGGCTCATCGTCGCGCGGGGAAAGGTCGTCGGGGCCGCGAAGCGAATCGCTCCGCCGGGGGAGTGGCGGACCAACGTCGCCCTCGGCGCGAGCTCGGTCGGCGTCGTGCCGCCCCCGGTCGCCACGAAGCTCGCCCTTGCGGCAGCGGCGGCGGCGGGGCTCGACCTCGCCGGCGTCGACTTGCTCCCGACCGGGCCCGGCGCTACTCCGTGATCGAGATCAACGGCGCGGTTGACTCCCGGGACTGCTACTCGTTCCCCGGACGCGACGTCTTCGACGACGCGATGGCTGCGCTCGCCGGAGCCCCGGGGGAAACGCCAGTCGAGGCCGTCGCCGCCGTCCCAACCTAGGAGGGCTTGACGAAACATCGACTGTGCCGCCGGACCGCGCTGCTCGCCCTGATGTCGCGTCCTCAGTCGCCCCTGTAGCTATCCACTACAGGGACTCCCTGCGTCCTTGCCTCAGAACGAGCATCGCGCCCCGGCAGCGAGCGACGTTCCGCCAAACCCTCCTAAACTCGCTTCGTGCTGATCGCGCAGATCTCCGACGTGCACGTCGGCGGCGGCCGCTACCGCCAGGAGCTCCTGCGCACCGCGATCGACGAGATCAACGAGGTCGAGCCCGACCTGGTCGTGGTCGCGGGCGACCTGACCGACGACGGCTATCCCGACCAGTACCCGATCGCCCGCGACGAGCTCGCCCGGATCGCCTGCGAGCACGTCGTCCGGGTTCCCGGCAACCACGACGCGCGCAACGTCGGCTACCTCCGGTTCGAGGACACCTTCGGCGCCCGGGACTCGCGGCTGCGGCTCGAGCTCCCCGACGGCGTGCTCGAACTCGTGGCCGTGGATTCGTCCAAGCCCGACCTGGACGAGGGCGAGATCGGGCGGGAGCACTACGGCTGGATCGAGGAAGGCTTCGCGGGCGAGGCGGACCTGCGCGTCTTCCTCTGCCATCACCACCTGATGCCGATCCCGGGCACCGGCCGGGAGCGGAACCAGGTGCTCGACGCGGGCGACGTCCTCTCGCTGCTCCGCCAAGCCGGGGTCGACCTCGTGCTCGCCGGCCACCGTCACGTGCCGTACGTCTGGCCGGTTGCCGGGATGCTGCTCGTGCACTCGGGCACGGTGTCCACGCTGCGGACGCGCGGTTTCTCGCACCCCGCCTACAACCTCGTGCGCATCGAGGACGGACGCATCTCGGTCGAGCTCCGGATTCCCGGCGGTGACGGCCAGAGCCTCGGGGACTTTCCTCGCGACTGGCCGGAGGAGATCTCGGCCCGGCATTCGGATCCGTTCGTCCGCCCGCAGCGCGGCGTGACGCTCGTCGAAGAGGAGTAGCTCAGCCGGCGACTAGGTGCTCGCGGCGGCCGACGGCGACCGCTTCGAGCCGTGAATGGACGTCGAGCGTCCGGAACAGCGCCCGGATGTGGTTCCGCACGGTCTCGACGCTCAGGTGGAGCTCTTCGGCGATCTGATCGGTCGAGCGGCCGTGCTCGAGGAGCCGAAGCACCTCGCTTTGGCGCGGCGTCAGATTCGGGTGCGGAGCCGGGACGATCTCCTCCTCGACGTCGGTGAGCTGGCCGAAGATGGCGATCACACGATGCCCCTCGTAGAGGCATACCGAGCTCACCTCTGCGGACACCCGGTCACCGTCCTCGTCGAGCAGGACGACCGGCGCGTCCACATCTTCCTGTCCGACGAAGTGCTTCGAGAACGCCTCCTTGGCGCGCCGCGTATCCTCGGGCGCGACCACCGACGTGAACTGGCGCCCGCGGACGTCGCCGACCAGCTCGTGGGCGGCCCCGTTGATCCAGCGGATGATCCCGTGGCTGTCGATCACGTAGCTCGGCACCTTCACGCGGTCGAGGGCACCCTCGAGGTCGCCGCCGAGCGTGCGCAGCTTGGACATAGGCGCAAGTCTGCGGGTTCCCCAGAGGAAGCTCATCGCCCAGTCAGGACGATGCGTCAGCCAAGCGCAGAGCGAAGACGATGTCGTCCCTGAGCCCTTCGAGGCCTCGAACCTTCGGCTCTTCACCCTCTGGGCTGCCGACCAGCGAGATCGCCCGGTCGACGGAATCCAATGCGTCCAGGAGGCGGGCACGCCGTTCGGCGGCCTCGTCCGCGACGGCAGCTGCAGCATCGAGCAACCATTGCAGCCCACCCGCCTCCAGAACATAACCCCGTCCGTCAAGCTCGTAGCGAATCGCGCAGGCCGACTCATCCTCGACCCAGGCCTCGACGCTGCGCAGGAGGCCCGCGACGTCGCCGGGCCCGGACCGAAGCTCCACGACGACCACCATCACGTCGCTCCGCTCGGCGCTGAGGACGACGTTCCAGCGGTCCGAGAGCAGCTCGGCGAGGCGGGCGGACGCCGCAACGTCCGACACCTCGAACGCGACAAAGTCGCTGGTCATCAGGCAGCCCGCACGTCTCGGAGCAGGACCGAGAGGTCGTCGCGCACCCGCTCGAGGGCGCTGACTTCGATCCCCCCCGCCAGAGCCGGCTCCAGCAGCCGCAGCGCATCTTCGACGGCATAGAGCGCGTGCTCGACGCGGAAGCGCCGCTTCTCGGAGTTGTCGGCGAAGAACGTTTCCATGGCAGGGATCGTCGCCCAGCGCGGGGCCCGCGCGCTTGACCCAGTCAGGTCAATTGCTCGCGGTGAGGCGGCGGCGGTGGGCGAGCGACACGGCGAGCGTCGGAGCGGCGACGATCACGAACGAGCTGAACCCGATCCAGAAGAAGAACGCCATCACGACGCCGAAGCCGCCGTAGTCCCTCGCGTAGAAGTCGACCCAGAGCTCCATCACGTAGCTCGAGACCAGCATCAGCACGACAAGGCCGACCGCGGTCAGCGCAGCCGACGGAAGCAGCTCGCGGCGCGAGATGAGGTTGCGAGTGACCAGCCGCGGCGCCCAGATGAAGAACAGCACGAGGAGCGCGACCCACCCAGGCGCGACCGCCGTCCCGGCCCACGGGGCAGTGCCCGCGAGCTCCTTCGCCTGGACGAGCAGCAGCAGGATGAACCCATAGAGCGCGAGCAGGACGAGGGCGAAGCGCCACACGTCGCTGTCTCTTCGCGGTAGCGAGAGCTTCCAGTTGCGTGCGTAGACAAGCTGCAGGACGCGGCCGAAGCCGAGCCCGAAGAACAGCGCGCCCGCGATCGCGAGCAGCGCGGACCCGAGCTCGTGCGTGCGGTCCTGGACGAGGACGCCTCGGAGCAGCGTCGCCGTCTGCTGCTTGAAGCCATAGTGGTGGACGAGGCGGCCAGCCAGCGCCGCCGGGTGGGTCGACAGGTATTCCTCCATCACGAGCAGCGCCGGCACCACGGCGATCAGCACGTACACGGTGAGTAGCAGCGACTGGAGCGGACCGTCGATGTCTCGGTAGCGCCGCCAGGCGTCGATCGCGACTCCTAGCCGGGAGGAAGGGTCCTGGCGCTCGACCCACTCCCGGCCGCGGCGGACCCGCTCGAGGGTGGCGCTCAATGGGCCACGAGGACCTTCAGCGCCACGACGAGCAGGCCCAGCGCGACGTTGAGGCCGGTTGCCGCAAGCGTGCCGAAGCGGCCCAGGCCTTCGAGCCGTGCGTAGCGCACGCCTTCCATGCCGAGCGTGAACAGGCCGACCCCGAGGGCGATCCAGACGGCGCGGGACTCGCGGAAGACGCCGATCGCGCCCAGCACGAGCGCGACGAACGGCAGCACGGCGGCGAGCACGATCCCGAGCTCGCGCCGGGCGATCGACCGTACGATCCCGACCCGGAGCGGCCGCTCGACGAGGGTCTCCGAGAGCGTGTGCGCGTAGACGTGCGCGATCCAGAGCACGAGGACGGCGGCGGCGACCGTCGTGGCGAGCTTCCACGGGTCCTTCTCGTTCGCGTATGCGGCCGTCAGCGTCGCCATCACGACGACTGTCCCGTACACCGTGGCGGCGATTCCCCGGCCGACTCCGAAGAGCACGTGCTCCGCGGCGCGGGCCAGCCCCTCCCGCCGAATCGGGCTCTCCGTCGCCGTCAGGAGTACTCCAGCAGTTCTGGGACGGCCATCGAGCCCTCGTCCTAGGTGATCTGAGCCGCGCCCTCTTCGGGCGGCCTCACGATCATGTAGGTGAGCACGCCGATCAGCGGCACGAAGATGACGAGCGCCGTCCAGCCGGCCTTGCCCCAGCCCGAGAGGTCGCGCCTCCGAAAGGCGTCGGTGAGGACCATGATCACCAGGGCGATCCAGATCACCCAGGCGAAGAAGATGAACATCGTCCAGACGACGTCGAGGAACGGATAGTCGCTGGCAACCAGCAATTGGCACCTCCATTAACGAAACCCGTGCGGGACTTCGTTGCGTTTACACCGTTCGTAGGTCACCAGCGCGCGGCGGGGTGATCATCGCCCGATTGGGATGATGCAAGCGGGCGCGCGCGGG
>WNGD01014520.1_pt1 | contig 10566 bp, 12 predicted proteins | sample 5400671 | NCBI WGS metagenome assembly WNGD01 (sample SAMN13153369, study PRJNA577476) | soil metagenome | isolation source: 40 cm soil or saprolite under grassland replicate 2 | place: USA:California | collected 2016-06-15
CGTGCTGATCCTAACCGCACACTTATTCCCGGTCTTATTGTCGATGCGGTGGTACAGGTACCTTACTGAGCCCATCCATCCTATGTCCAGTGCTACTATGATCGCGATAATGCCTTCTATCTCCAGTGGGATGCGCTCTCTCGCGATCCTGACCAGGTACAAGCCTGGCTGGACGAGTGGGTCTACAGCGTTGCTGATCACGGCGAGTACGTGCGCAAGTTGGGACCGCAAACACTTGAACGCATTAGGCCCGGTAGCGCACCTGCTGCCGCAGTAGATTATGGAGCATATCGATGAGCGAAGGAAATGCACAAAGCGAAAGAGGATATACCCCTTCCGAGATGATGATCGTTTCGGCGGCACGTGCACTGGCTGGCGTGCGCACCGTCTTTGTCGGTGTGGGCCTGCCCAATATTGCCTGCAATTTAGCCCGTTACACCGTCGCACCCAATCTTGAACTGATTTATGAGTCGGGCGTCTATGGTGCACAGCCAGCCCGTCTACCGCTCTCCATTGGCGATCCCACGCTCGTGACCGGATCAACCTCGGTCCAGCGTGGCCTGGTCGAGGTGGCTTTGCTGGGGGGAGCGCAGATTGATCGCTATGGCAATCTGAACAGCAGCGTGATCGGCAGCTATCCCACCCCCAGGACCCGGCTGCCAGGAAGTGGTGGAGCCTGCGAGATTGCGATCAATGCACAGCGTGTCTTCATCATAATGCACCTCAAGAAGCGTGCTTTTGTCGAGCGGCTGGACTTTCTCACCAGTCCGGGCCACCTGAACGGTGGAGATGCACGACAAACGCTTGGTATGCCAGGCCGAGGTCCGGAACTGGTCATCACAGACATGGCCATCTTTAATTTTGAGAATGCAGAGCGCGAGATGCAACTTGTCTCGCTCTATCCAGGTGTCACCTTGGAACAGGTGCAAGCTGAGGTGGGGTGGCAAGTGAGATTGGCCGAGACCCTCGCGGAGGCAATCCCACCAACCAACGAGGAGTTACAGCTGATTCGCGTGCAACTGGATCCAACCGGGATGTATTCCAAGAGCGCACGAGAAGCTCCTGGCCAGCGGCGGTATGGCGGCGCTTGATAGAGTCCCACGTTTAAGAAACGAACGAAGTCAACCAGAATCAGCATTCAAGGATTACACCATAATGACATGCATTGGAGGTAACGAGCCCATGACCGAACGCTATAACACAGTGAGGGGTCCACACCAAGGTCAGCCAATTCTGAGGGCCGGTGAGCCGCTGGAGCAGGCCCAAGCGGCCATGGTCATGGTGCATGGCCGTGGGGCGACGGCGGAAAATATTCTGGAATTAGCTGTGGAATTGAATCAACCGGGTTTGGCCTATCTTGCGCCGCAGGCTGCTGACAACACCTGGTATCCGCACAGCTTCCTTGCGCCTCTTGCCAGCAATGAACCTGGCCTCTCATCCGGGCTGGCTGCCATTACCAATGTACTTGCGCAAGTGGCACAAGCGGGGATACCACTTGAACGTACCATGCTCTTAGGTTTTTCGCAAGGAGCTTGCCTTGCGCTAGAATTTGTCGCACGCAACGCACGAAGGTATGGTGGGGTAGCGGGCTTAAGCGGTGGACTCATCGGCCCTGATGGGACGCCACGCGACTATCCTGGTTCGCTAGCCGCTACACCCGTCTTTCTTGGCTGTAGCGACGTCGATTTCCACGTTCCCAAAGAGCGGGTGCAGCTTTCGGCTCAAGTGCTGCAGCGCTTAGGTGCAAATGTGACGATGCGGTTGTATCCGGGAATGGGTCACATGGTGAATCAGGATGAGATTGCTTTCGTGCGAGGAATGATGGCTGCGCTTGTGAGCGGGTAAAAGAGACTTGTTATCGTGATCAGCAGAAGATTGTACGTTTGACCACAGATTCATATCAGTCCGTCGACTTCGCATTCTTTTGGGCGAAGATGGAGTGCGAACGGCTCACGTCGGTGATCGACGTGACTGGAAGGGTGACGCCTTTCCAGTCACGCTCCCACCAGCAGAATTGAGGAGAAAGATGTATCGAGGTCAATTAGGTATGTGGTCCTGGCTGCTGCATCGCATCACAGGACTTGGTGTACTCCTGTTCCTACTCGTCCATATTGTGGACATTTCCCTTTTAGGGTTTGGTCCTACAGTCTATAATGAGGCGATTGCGCTCTTCGGTACTCCTGTTGTGCGCGTTATTTCTTTGGGGCTGATCGCTGCCGTTTTCTACCACGCGTTCAATGGCGTACGCATCATCCTCATTGACTTCTGGCCGAAAGGAGTGCGCTATCAGCGTGCGATGTTTGGAATCGTCATCGTGTTCACTGTTCTTTGCTTCCTTCCCATGGCTTATTACGTTATTGCACCAGTCTTTCACCTGCCTACAAATACGACCGCCGTTGGTATGTAGCAGGCTGTGCGTAGGGGCCCCGTAAGGGGTGCCTGTTACATTCGTCGATAGGAGAACGGTTATGCGCATTTCGACCGGACATGGTACGCGTCCCCCAAGTGGCGGAGTAGAAACCTTTTCCTGGTATTTCTTCCGTATTTCTGGCGTTGCACTCCTTTTTCTCGCCATTCTTCACCTGCTTATCATGCATGTGACCACAGACGTCGCTTGCACAACCTATCAGTTTGTCGCCCTACGGTATTCCAATCCCTTCTGGCGGCTCTACGACTGGGTGCTGCTGACCCTTGCGCTCTTGCATGGCATGAATGGCTTGCGTGTCGTCATCGATGACTATGTGCGTGCTCGTGGATTCCGTTTTTTCATTCAATCGACGCTTGGAGCGTTGACGTTAGTTCTCTTCATGTTGGGCACGATTACGTTGATCACCTTTCAGCCGGTAGCTGGAGCACTCAGTACAACTCATTGCATCAAGTAAGAGGGAACCCCCAGGTTCCCTTCGCGGGAGTACCCAGCATCCCTGCGTACTCCCTAGCAAGGAAGCTACGCATATGTACGCTAAATTCGATGTGGTCATCGTCGGCGCTGGAGGCGCTGGCCTCATGGCCGCCATGCAACTTCCGAATGCCAGTGTCGCCGTTCTGAGCAAAGTCTACCCCATCCGCTCGCATACTGGAGCAGCGCAGGGCGGTGTGGCAGCCGCGCTCGGCAACCTGGAAGAAGATCACTGGAAATGGCACATGTACGATACCGTCAAGGGTGGTGACTATCTGGTCGATCAGCCGGCGGCGGAGATTCTGGCACGCGAAGCCATCGATGCCGTCTACGAGTTGGAGCACCGCGGCCTCCCCTTCAATCGTACCCCTGACGGTCGTATTGACCAGCGCCGCTTCGGCGGCCACACGCGCAACTACGGTGAAGGACTGGTGCGCCGCTCCTGCTATGCCGCCGACCGCACGGGCCACATGATGCTGCAGACCATGTACCAGAACGCCATCAAGAACCAGGTGCGCTTCTTCAACGAATACCTCGTCCTCGACTTGCTGCTCCACGAAGGTCGAGCCTGTGGCGTTGTCGCACTGCAGATTCGCACAGGAGAGATCCATACCTTCCACGCCAAAGCCGTCCTTTTCGCCACCGGTGGCTATGGCCGGGCGTGGAAAGTCACGAGCAACGCATTTGCCTGTATGGGCGATGGGATGGCGATTGCCTACCGTCGCGGCGTCCCTTTGGAAGACATGGAGATGTACCAGTTCCACCCCACGGGCATTTATAGGGTAGGGGTGCTCCTCAGCGAGGCAGCGCGTGGTGAGGGCGGCAAGCTCCTCAACGGTAAGGGCGAGTACTTCATGGAACGCTACATGCCCACGCTCAAAGACCTGGCCCCTCGCGATATCGTCTCGCGCTGTATCGTCCAGGAGATCAACGAGGGGCGGGGCGTCGATGGCAAAGATTACATCTACCTGGATGTCCGCCACCTGGGAGCCAAGAAGATTGCCGAGAAGCTGCCGGATATCACCGACTTTGCGCGTAACTACCTGGGCATCGAGCCGATTACTGAACCCGTGCCGATCCAGCCGACCGCGCACTATGCCATGGGCGGCATTCCTACTGACCATGATGCCTGCGTCGTGATCGATCCGCAATGGACGCCGCTGCCAGGCTTCTATGCAGCAGGAGAGGTCGCCTGTGTCTCGGTCCATGGAGCCAATCGCCTGGGCACCAATTCACTAGTGGACCTGATCGTGTTTGGTCGACGCGCTGGCAAGCACATGGCGAAATTCGTTGCCGAGAACGACTATGCCCACTGCCTCCAGAACCAGAAGCTGTTGCCCGCGAACTCGTTGATCACCTCTTGAGCTCGACTGGTAGAGAATCGGCAGCTCGCGTACGAAGCACGCTGCAGAACGAAATGAACGACACGGTCTTTGTTGAGCGCAGCGAGCAAGGCTTGCGCCATGCGCTTGATTTGTTAGACGGCTTGCAGGATGCCTACAAAAAGGTGCAGTTGCAGGACAAAAGCAAACAGTTCAACACGGAACTGATTGAGATCATTGAACTGGGCTTCCTGCTGGACTGCGCAGAGGCGACGATTCACGGTGCACTGGCTCGTAGAGAGAGCCGGGGAGCACACTATCGCCTCGACTATCAGAAGCGCGATGATCTCAACTGGCTCAAGCACACGCTTGCATATAAGGGTGCGAAGACGCATGACGTGCGGCTGGAGTATAAAGACGTAGTGCTGATCGACGACCCGATCTTCAAACCCAAGGAACGCAAATATTAGGAAATACTGCCGTCTCCCTTGGAGACCGAGCCGAGGTTCCCTTTGCAGGAGTACTGAGTACTCCCTGGAGGAGAAAACGATGAAGGTACGCATGCGGATCAAACGCTACAACCCGGAAACAGACAAAAAGTCGTATTGGGACGAGTTTCGCATTGAAGTAGATCCCCTTGATCGCTTGCTGGATGGGCTGAACACCATCAAATGGACGGTGGACGGCACGCTGACCTATCGCCGCTCCTGTGCACATGGCGTGTGTGGTTCCGATGCCATGCGTATCAATGGGCGCAATCGTTTGGCCTGCAAAGTGCTCATGCGCGACGTGGGCGACAACGTGACGATAGAGCCAATGCTGGGCTTCTCCGTGCTCAAAGACCTGATCGTCGATATGGACCCCTTCTTTGACAAATATACATCCATCAGGCCGTACTTGATTACCCACGATAATGAGCCCGGGACTGAACGGCTGCAAAGTCCAGCGGAGCGTGAACGCTACGACGAGGGCACCAAATGTATCCTCTGTGGAGCCTGCACGGGCTCTTGCCCCTCGGTGTGGGGGAACCCTGATTGGATTGGTCCTGCCTCGATTGTGAACGCGCACCGTTTCATCTTTGATAGCCGCGATCAGGGCACAGCCGAGCGACTGGCGATCCTGGGGCAACACGATGGCGTCTGGCGCTGCCGTACTATCTTCAACTGTGCCGAGGCCTGCCCGCGTGGTATCCCTGTGACGGACTTAATCGAACAAGTGAAACGCGCCATCCTGTATAAAGGAGTGCAGTGAGGTCAAGCCTCTTCATCAACAGTGAGCTGCGATTACTCCAGCCGATATCTGCCTGACCAGCCAACCAGCCCAGGCCGCGCCGTTGCTCATGACGCTTTCATGACGCTTTCATGACGCTTCCTCCTTAGACTAGGACCAGAGAGGGCGAGGCGCGTCAGTTGGGTCGTGGCCCGAAACCCTGCCGAGTGGGCCTTTGAGCGAGGAAATGCCCTCCTTAACTTAATGCCTATGGGGTGCAGCAGAAAGCGCCCCAGGCTGAGGGGCAGGTTGCTAAAGAAACAGAGGAGGCGTATGCAGTAGTAGACGGCGCACCTCTGGTCAGTAGCATGCATCAGTATACAGTGCGAAGAACAGGTGAGGGAGACAGATAATATTGGAAGGAAGCGTCGATAAGGCAACTCTGGTACGAGTTGCGCGTGATTTGCTCGAGGCCATCGGTGAGAATCCAGATCGCGAAGGCCTCCAAGAGACACCTCGCCGATTCGCGGACTGGTGGGGCGAATTTATTGACTATGCGCCAGGCGAAACCGAGACCTGTTTTGCATCCACCTCTACCGATCAGATGGTATGTGTCTCGGGCATACGCGTGTGGTCGATCTGCGAACACCACCTCCTCCCATTTTGGTGTGATGTCGCGATTGGCTACATTCCTAAGGGGTACGTGCTCGGCTTGTCCAAGTTCGCCCGCATTGCGCACCAGTTCGCGCACCGGCTCCAGCTTCAGGAGCAACTCGGCGAGCAAATCGCCGACGAGATCTGTCGCATCGTCGGAAGCGACGATGTAGCGGTAGTGCTCAAGGGCGAACATCTCTGCATGAGTGCACGCGGGATACGCACTCCTTGCACGATGACGTCCTCGGTGATGCGAGGCTGTTTTCGCGAGCGGAGCGAGACGCGCCAGGAATTTCTCCGACTCATCACGCCTCTCAGTTAGCTCAGGCTGGTTCGGGGGAGATCCCGTCTTCAGGCTCGGCTGGCGGGTCACGTCGGCCGAGCACGACCAACGGAACTGATGCGGGAACGGGGCCTGCAGGTGGACCATACCACCATCTACCGCTGGGTACAGCGATACGCCCCAGAACTCGACAAACGCTCTCGGCCGCATCTGAAAGCCTGCAACGACTCCTGGAAAGTCGACGAAACCTACATCAAGATCAAAAAAATCTGGACCTATATCTACCGAGCCGTCGATTCGCAGGGGAACACGCTCGAGTTCCTGCTCAGTCCGACGCGGGACGCAGAGGCCGCCCAGCGCTTCTTTTGCCAGTGGGCAAGGAAGGCAACACGCCGTACTGGCCTCTGATCGTCAGGAGGTCAGTGTTGTTGATCGGCGCGTATTCCACGGCGACCAGCACCTCGTTGGCAAGGGGGGCGTCTGGATCGGGTAGCTTCACACGTTCTACTACATGGGATGGTTCGCCGAACGTCGATATCTGAAGAGCATACATCGTCTTTCTCCTTTTTGTTGATGCCTTCCGTGAGAACGCGGTGGCCACATCCGCGCCCTTACGGCTTACCGGCCTGTATAATCAAAGGGCGGACGCGGTGTGCCCGCCTTGAACGCCTTGACTGCTGTGGCTAACGCCCCCTTGCTGTCCTCGGTTTCCAGGAGCGGGGCGGCTGTGTCATAGAGCACCTCATCTGCAGCCGCGATCCCGTCGACTGCCCACACGCGAAGCAACGCTTTGTGCGCAGCATGGGCACGCGTCGGACCCTTGGCCAGCTTCTTCGCGAACGCGGTCGCTTCTTCGACGACCTTGTTCACCCCGCCATACTGTTCCAACACCTGTGCGGGCACCTGCTCAGAGGTGAGCGCCCATTCTATGGCCCGCGCACGCCCGACCCGCTCAGCCATGCGGTAGACGCCAGAGGGCGAGAACCTGCTCATAGAGCTCCCGTGCTGTCTTGGTGCTCTGCGCGATCCGATCGAAGTCACGGATATACTGGCGAGTCTCCTCGATGATCCCAGGGTCGTCGTAGCGGTCAGCACGCTTGTGTCCTGCGATCACGGCCTGTGGGTGCAGTGACTCGATGGTGTCGAGGGCAGCGATCCAGTCGCGTCGGCCCTCTTGACTGGACTCGGCGAGGTAGAGGTGGACGTCGTTGTAGGCGGCGTCTCCGGCGATGACGAGGCCGAACGCCGGTACGTGCAGGCAGGTTGTTTTGTCGGTGTCGGTGTGCCCGAGTTCCACCGCGACAAGGTCGTGCCCCTCCAGGTCGATCGTGTGATTGGGAAGCGGATCGGCGAGAACGATGTGATCTGGGATCTGGCCGGGGAACCGCGAGTTCCAGAAGGAGGCGAGAACCTCCGGCGTGGACCATTGGCGCATCTGCTCGATGACCGCGGGGACGGCGAAAGCTCGCGCGTGGGGAAAGCGATCGAGAATCACGCTCAGCCCGAACCAGTGATCGCCATGGCCGTGCGTGACGTAGATCGACGTCAGGTTCTTTCCATGGGTGCCAACCCAATCGGCGAGGTCGCGTGCCTGGCCGACGGTCAGCAGCGTGTCGACGAGGACGGCGTCCCGATCCCCGGAGATGAGCGTCGCCGAGATCGGTGACCATAGCCGCTGCTGGGCGCCCGGAGGCAGGTCATCGGTAACGGTCGGCTCTGGTGGGGCCACGAAGACATCCCACGTGAGCATGGAAGGGAGGTTTGTCATTTTTAATCTCGCTTTCTTGTCTTCTCGGACCGAGCCTTCGTGAGCAAGGCCCGTGACATGTGAGTGGTGTGTGTCGTAACACGCTTGAGGGGCAGAGACCGTTGTCGGATCAGGTCCCTCTCTCCCGTGTTTCCCTTATTCAGTTGGGCAACGGCTCGCGGGGGCTCACCGTCGTGGTGTTAGCGCAGGAAGCGTAACACTTCGTGGCCGAACTCCTCCGCATGCTGAAAGAGGAAGGCGTGTCCGGCGTCGCTGTACAAGATGACTTTGGCGTTCGGCAGCCGCTGCGACCCTGGAGAGTTCCCTCGACTGGAGAGCATCGGTTGCCATCTGCCTGCGAGATGCAGGGTGCATCCCAGTCGTCATCCCCTCCCGGTTCTTCAGGCCACCCAACGCGCACAACCGGGAACGATGAGACCACCTCATCTCTCCCCGCTAAAAGGGGCATATGCCCCTTTTAGCGAAAATTGGCTCTTGGCCAGTTAAAGTGGCCATGAGTCCTACCGGCCAGTCTCTCAGAGAGGCGTTGGTGTGTTCATGCCTGTCTCCCTGCCTCACTTGCGCGGTCGGGGCCTATCTGTACGACCGCCAGGGTGCAGAGCGAGACGCAAATCAGCTTCTCACGCTCGTCGCGAATCTTGATCTCCCAGACCTGTGAGGTGCGTCCCACATGCAGCGGGGTGGCCGTTGCGGTCAAGATCCCCTCGCGGAGCGAGCGGAGATGATTGGCATTGATCTGCTGACCGAACGCGCCCATTCCCAGTGGACAGTTCAGGAAAGCACCGATGGTGGCTGCACTCTCGGCCAGAGCGAGACTGGCTCCGCCGTGAAGGAAGCCCCATGGTTGGCGATGGCGCAGTGTGACCGGCATCCTCATCACGACGCGCTCACGGGTCGCCTCGACCAGCTCGATCTCAAGCGTCTGGTTCAAGCCTTCCATTGAGGGTATGTTGTTCATCTGACTGGTTTCCGTGCTCATAGCTCCTCCCCTGTATCTGTCTGCTGTGCTGTTGCTCGCTCGTTGCTCGCCTCAGTTGCGGCGAGCAATGCGCGCTTGGTGTCTCCCTTGACGAGTTGTGCGCGGTAGGACTCCCAGGCAGAGATATCGCCCAGCAGGTCTCTTCCCTCGGCAGCTTGTGAGTACTCTGGGGTCTATTGCTGTGGCATAACACAATTCCTTTCTGGGCTCTGCCTTTGGGGACCGTTCCTACTCGGTCCCCTCCATCTGTCCTCTCAGAGGCGTACAGATCGGCTTAGCTTGGTCGCTCGAAGACCGCGGCAATGCCCATGCCACCGCCAATGCAGAGCGTGGCCAGACCGTAGCGCGCCTGCTGGCGCTCCAGTTCGTGCAAGAGTTTGACCACCAAGATGGCCCCACTGGCCCCGATCGGATGGCCAAGGGCGACCGCACCGCCGACGGGATTGAGCTTCTCCTCTGGAATCTGGAGTTCCCGTCCAACGTAAACGGCCACGGCAGCATAGGCTTCGTTGACCTCAAACATCGCGATATCGTCAACGCTGAGCCCGGCCTTCTCCAAGGCCTGACGGGTCGCCGGGACCATGGCCATCCCCATCACGGCGGGATCGACTCCGACCACCGCGTAGGAGACGAGGCGGCCGGCCACTGCAAGCTTCAACTCGTCGGCCTTCTGAGCCGTGGTGACGATCATGAGTGCGGCCGCATCATTGATGCCACTGGCATTGCCGGCCGTGACCGTGCCGTCGTGCTTAAAGACGGGTCGTAGCTTGGCAAGCTTCTCCAGGCTGGTATCTGTGCGCACATGCTCGTCGCGCGTAAACGGGATGATCTCCTTCTTTGCCTGCACCGCGACTGGGACAATCTGCTTGAGGAAGAAGCCGCTCTCCATCGCCTGCGCGGCCCGCTGATGGCTGCGGAGCGAGTACGCATCAGCCTGCTGGCGGCTGACGTGGTAACGCTCAGCCACGTTTTCAGCGGTGATGCCCATGTGATAGTTGTTAAAGGCATCCCAGAGCCCATCGTAGACCATCTCGTCGAGCATATCGGCCTTGGGCATGCCCATGCGATAGCCATAGCGGGCCTTGGGGAGCAAGAATGGTGCCTGATCCATGTTTTCGATACCGCCGGCCAGGATGACCTGCGCCCCACCCATGACAATCTCATGGGCTGCCGAGATGATGGCTTGCAGGCCCGAGCCACAGACGCGGTTGAGCGTCATGGCGGGGACACTGTTGGGCAGACCGGCCTTGAGGGCCACCTGCCGTCCCGGGTTCATGCCCTGGCCTGCTTGTAACACATTCCCCACGATTACCTGGTCCACCTGCCCGGGATCCAGTTGTGCCTCTTCCAACACCTTTTTGACCACGGTCGCACCCAGATCCGAGGCGGGGATATCTTTGAGCATGCCTCCAAAGGTGCCGATCGCCGTCCTGAGGGGAGTAGAAATAACGA
>WNGD01007148.1_pt1 | contig 10564 bp, 7 predicted proteins | sample 5400671 | NCBI WGS metagenome assembly WNGD01 (sample SAMN13153369, study PRJNA577476) | soil metagenome | isolation source: 40 cm soil or saprolite under grassland replicate 2 | place: USA:California | collected 2016-06-15
CCACGCAGTTCGCTAGCGACCTGGCGAAGGGCTTTGAAATCCCCATTATTCATGTTAATGCAGATGACCCTGATGCGTGCCTCACCGCGGTACGTCTAGACCAGGCGTATCGAGACCACTTCCATAAAGATGTGTTGATTGACCTGGTGGGCTATCGTCGTTGGGGGCATAACGAGGGTGATGAACCCGCGTTCACGCAGCCACGTATGTATGATATCATCCGCTCACATCCTACTGTGCGCGATCTTTATGCCCGCTACCTCATCGGGAAAGGAGTAGTTTCACAAGAAGAGGTAGACTCTATGGTGAAGGATGCGTTTGCAATGCTAGAACAGGCCAAGCAAGAAGCCGATAGTGGCCTGGAACTCGAGGATGATGAGTTGGATGGGCTGAATGGAAACGATGATCATGATGAGCGGGTGCCACAGGTACCTGCCGAGCAGTTGATCAATTATAATAGTGAATTGCTTAGTTGGCCGGAGGGTTTTACACCCAACGCCAAACTGGTGCGCCTGTTGCAGCGCAGGGCAACCACGCTTGGCCCAGAAGGTGGTATCGACTGGGGGCAAGCTGAAGCGTTGGCTTTTGCCTCAATACTTGCTGAGGGCACGGCGATTCGTATTACAGGTCAGGATGTTGAGCGCGGCACTTTTAGTCATCGCCACGCAGTGCTGCATGATCAACACAACGAAAGTTATATACCATTGCAGCACCTTTCCTCGGCGCGCGCATCATTCTCGATATACAATAGTCCTTTGAGCGAAGCCGCTCCACTCGGTTTCGAGTATGGTTATAGTGTGCAAGCCCCGACCACGCTGGTCTTGTGGGAAGCTCAGTTTGGAGATTTTGCGAATGCTGCCCAGGTTATCATCGATCAATTTATCGCTTCGGGGCGCGCAAAATGGAAGCAGAAGTCTTCACTGGTGCTTTTGCTACCTCATGGCTACGAGGGGCAAGGGCCAGAGCACTCAAGCGCCCGACTGGAGCGCTACCTGCAACTATCGGCCCACAACAACTGGCGCATAGCAAATTGCTCGACAGCCTCCCAGTACTTTCACCTGTTACGACAACAGGCATTTTATCTGTGGCTCGATCCACGCCCACTGGTTATCATGACACCGAAAAGTCTACTTCGCCATACACTATCGACAACCACTCTAACAGAACTGGCCGCGGGTGAGTTCCAGCCGGTTATTGATGACACAATGGCGCTTACTCATACCAGTGATATCAGGAAAGTTTTGCTCTGTACGGGTAAAGTATCGATAGATCTCTTGTCTCATACGAAACGAGCGGAGGCCGAGGATGTGGCAATTGTGCGCCTCGAACAGTTATACCCTTTCCCGAGAGAGGAGTTACAAAAGGTCTTGTCAAGTTATCCACATTTGCAAGAGGTCGTATGGGTGCAAGAAGAGCCGCACAATATGGGAGCATGGGGCTACCTCTCTCCACTCCTTTCGACGCTTGTCGGTCAACAGGCCAGGGTGAGAGTGATCGCTCGACCTGAACGCGCCAGCCCTGCTTCAGGCTTTATGGATCTCTTCCTGGCTGAGCAAGAGCAGATTTTGACGCAAGCCCTTGGTTCATTTAGTAAAGAACGCGGAGGGAAGTATGCCCGTTGATATACGTGTTCCATCATTGGGAGAATCCGTCGTTGAAGCAACGATAGGGAGATGGCTGAAGCACGAGGGAGATACGGTTAACCAGGGTGAGGCTCTCGTTGAGTTGGAGACCGATAAAGTCAATATGGAAGTGGGCGCTGATCAGAGTGGAGTTCTGCAGAAGATCGTCAAGCAGGAAGGAGATACGGTGGCGGTGGGTGAGGTACTGGGGGTTATCGGTGAGAGTAGCCAGGCCTCTGCCACGCAAGCAGGAGATGGGCAGAAGATTCCTTCGGAGCAGTTACAATCCGAGCCTGTAACCAGTGAAAGGCAGAAGGTATCTACAGGACAACTTCCACCCACAACGCGGGCAAGTGACGGACAGCGCCCGCCTTCTCCACTGGCACGTCGCATAGCCTCGGAATACAACGTCGACCTTTCACAGGTAAAAGGAACAAGTCCTCATGGGCGCGTAACCAAAGACGACGTGATTGGCTATATGGAACAACATGTACAGAATACGGCTCCTTCACAGCGCGTTGCACAGCCGGACAAGGCTTCCGCACCTCCGCCAGTTCAAACCACAACAACATCGGCTGATCAGGTAATCGTTACACCGCTGGCAGCACCGCGCGGACGTGAAGAGCGCATACGGCTTTCACGCAGACGGCAAACGATAGCCCAGCGACTGGTGGAGGCTCAACATTCAGCAGCGATGCTCACGACATTCAACGAAATCGATATGAGCGCTGTGATGGAGGTACGAAGCCGACGGAAAGACACTTTTAAAGAGCGCCACAATGTGTCACTGGGCTTTATGTCGTTCTTTACTAAAGCCGTAGTGGGCGCACTCAAGGCATTCCCCCGGCTGAACGCGGAGATCCAGGGTAACGAGATGGTGCTCAAACGCTACTATGATATTGGTATAGCTGTTGGAGCCGAAGAGGGTCTTGTTGTACCTGTGCTCCGTGATGCTGACCGTAAGAGCTTTGCGGAGATTGAGCAGGAGGTCGCTGCCCTGGCTAATAAAGCCAGGGAGAACAGTCTAGCGCTCGCTGAATTGCAGGGTGGCACTTTTACTATTACCAATGGTGGTATATTCGGCTCGTTGCTCTCAACACCGATATTAAACGCACCACAAGTTGGTATTCTGGGTATGCATAAGATCGAACAACGACCGGTTGCTGTGAATGGGCAGGTCGTCATACGACCGATGATGTACGTTGCCCTTTCCTATGATCACCGTATCGTCGATGGTCGGGAAGCAGTGCAATTTTTGGTCAGAGTCAAGGAACTCGTCGAAGACCCAGAAACGCTCCTACTTGAAGGGTAGTCGAGGGTATCCTGGAGAAGCTTACGAATGGGTAACAGGACGAGGAATGCTCTGACAGGTGTTAATGTATAGCAATTGCTCTCGTGACAACCGATTTGCCCCTCGACATAGATAGCTACAGCCTGTATAATCAACGGTGACTACATCGGATGGTGGGAACAGAGGAGTCATCTTACTATGCAACGAGAGAATCCATACCCTCAGCAGCAGGGAAAGAACGACGATATGAACGCGCTGGTCGGGCGATCGTTGGGCCAGTTTCGTATCGTCGAGCGCATTGGAGCTGGTGGTATGGCGACCGTGTTCAAGGCCTATCAACCAAACCTGGATAGATATGTTGCCATCAAAGTACTGCCAGCATATCATGCACGCGATCCAATATTCGTCAAAAGGTTTGTGCAGGAAGCACGTGCTGTAGCAAAACTGGTTCACCCCAATATTTTGCAGATACATGACTTTGGGGAACAGGATAACATCACCTATATCGTCATGGAATATGTCGAAGGTGGTACACTCAAGGATCGCTTGAAGCGACCGATAGCAGTACCTGAGGCGGTTGATTATATGATCCAGGCTGCAGAGGGTTTGAATTGTGCCCACAATAATGGCATTGTTCATCGCGATGTAAAGCCCGCTAACATGTTGTTGCGCAAAGATGGCTATCTTCTTCTCTCCGACTTTGGTATAGCTAAGATTCTCGAGGGGACGACGAATCTCACTCGTGTTGGCACAGGTATCGGAACTCCACAGTATATGTCGCCCGAACAAGGCACCGGCCAGGCTGTAGACCGTCGCAGCGATATCTACTCCCTTGGTATTGTGCTATTCCATTGTTTAGCTGGCCGGGTACCATTTACGGCAGAAAACCCGTTAACTATTACAGTGAAGCACCTCAATGATCCGCTACCTGTTGAAATGTTACGTATGGCTGGCATACCATCTCCTATAGAACAGGTAGTGGTAAAGATGGCAGCGAAAGCTCCGCAAGACCGCTACCAGACAACCGATGAATTGATAGCCGCTTTAACAGAGGCATTGACAGCTTCACAACTTTCGATACCCTCGCGATGGCGTCCAGGGATGTCTTCGGCTATGCCCCAACTGGATGTGCGTGGGAGCGGTGTAGTTCCTCAGATACCTGTCTCAGCAGTTGAAGGACAGGGATTGGTACCAGGGCGGGGAGTTTCTTCTCAGTCCCTGGTTTTTAACAACCAGCAGCCGGTTGTAACATTGCCATGCTTTCGCTGTGGAGCATCTAATCCGAGCACGCGCCTTTTTTGTACCTCCTGCGGAGATGAACTCTCCGATAAACGAGCCATTCATGACCGCTACCTGGGACCGAATGGCCGTCCAGTGCTTGCTCGTCTCACCATTCAGAATGGGCCGATGGGCGGTCACTCCTATCGTTTCCACCAGGTAGTCACAACAATTGGTCGTACCAATGGCAATGATCTTATTATCCAGGGAAGAACGGTTTCTCGCCGTCATGCCCGTCTCTTTTTTGATAATGGACGCTGGTACCTGGAGGATTTGCAAAGTGCCAATGGGACGCTGGTCAACAATGTGCGAGTGTATCAACCTGTTGTATTGAATGATGGGGATGTCATCAATTTTGGTGATGAGATCGTGGTATTTAATACAACCTATTGATACTGTTTTAGGAAGGATTTTACTGATGGACTCCATCAATCCCTTTATTCAAGTCGCGCAGCAGGTGTTGTTGGGCGGTGCGGTTAAGCAAAATCATGCCCTTGAGCATGCAACCATTGTTTTGCTGAGCAGAAAGTATCCCGAGGTGCGCTTTGCTGGTATTTCTTTCGCATCCGGTTTCTTCGTGTTCGGTGATGTTCCTACCGAGGCGATAATCCCTGCCGCCAATGAGGCTCTGACCCTGTTGCGTACGACGCATCCAGAGATGGCTATTCACGAGCGTTGTGGGACAAACCTTGCGGTTTCTGGCCTGCTCACCGGCCTATCGGCTATGACTGTCGCCAGGATGCGCCGCCCATATAATTCTTTCAATAATGTCATCCTGGCGTCGACTGCCGCATTGATACTGGCGCGTCCTTTGGGGATGGTCGTTCAGCGCTATGTTACGACACAGACTCCCAATGCCTCCATGAGCATTGTAAAGGTTACTCCAACGCAAATATTAGGCACACCGGCCCATTTTGTGTCTACCAATAACCCTGACGCGTCCGGTCTTTTCTCATAGCGTATAGAGAGTTGAGGTTCATATGGATATGGAGCGCAGTCAGTTTCTGGTGGAGACGTCCTGGTTAGCCGAGCACCTGAACGATCCACATATCCGTATTGTGGACATGCGCGGCTATGTACGTACAGTGGAGCGTAATGGTGTTCAGAACGCGCAGTATGTTGGTGCGCGTGATGAGTATGAGCAAGGGCACATACCGGGAGCGGTTTATATCGACTGGAGCAGTGATATTATTGACCTCGACGATGCTGTCAAGGCGCAGGTCGCTCCGGCAGCACGCTTTGCTGAGGTGATAGGAAGTTTAGGCATCGGAGATCAGCATTTAGTGGTCGCCTATGATGCCCATCCGTCAGCACAGTTTGCTACGCGGCTCTGGTGGGCGCTCAATTACTATGGGCATGATCAGGTGGTTGTGCTAAACGGTGGATTTGCTAAATGGCTACATGAACATCGACCACTGGAAGAAAGTATCCCTACCTATCCCCCTGCTACGTTTACCCCCGTGGTGCAACCGCGCTTACGTACCACTGCTACCGAGGTATTATCTCTGCTAGGACAACGGCAAGTGACAATGATTGATGCACGCGAGCCCGGGCAATATACGGGCGAGGTTGTGCGTGACAACGGACGTCCCGGTCATATTCCAGGGGCTTTGAATATCCCTCGTGACGAAGTAATTAATCCGGCCACCGGTACATTTCGCAGTAATAAAGAACTGGCTCGCCTCTTCTCGGATGCTGGTGTGTTGCCAGAACGCCAGGTTGTAGCTTATTGTAACGGGGGCGTTGCAGCTACAACCATCCTTTTCAGCCTGGCTATGCTTGGATATCCCAATTTGACCAACTACGACGGTTCCTGGAATGAGTGGGGCAGCCGGCAAGATTTACCGACAGAAGTGTAGCAATGGAGCAGTATCCTACGAGAGATGAACAGGAGGACCTGCATGACCTGAACGAGGTCATGCAGGCATTTGGCGTTAGCGAGTGGAGCAACCTGGGGACGATCGAAGAGATTGCAACGCCCAGGCTTTTTAGCGTACTAGTTGACATCAAGGGGCACCATTATATCCTCAGAGAGCGGCTTGAGGGGCTCATCGCAGAAGATAGCGACCACCGTTATGCCTTTCGACAATTTCTTCAACAGGCAGGTATCCCTCTTCCATCTGTCTGGCTCACCACTCAAGGGGAACCAACGGTAGTGGTTGGTGACACCTCCTTTGAGTTAGAGCAGGAACCGCAAGGGGAACTCTTCAGTACAACCTCGCTACGTAGCCTTGCCTGGGTCGGTGACGCTGGAACAATGCTCGCCCGTATCCACCAGGTTTCCCGTACGTATCCAGGGCCCCAACATCGTTGGCCTTCAGAAGCACATATAGGTGGGGTAGTACAGGGATATTTGAACATGGCACGCGGGAGAGCCGAGCAGAGCGAAATAGCGGCAGTTGCAGCGGCGTTGTCGAACTGGTGCGATCAATGGGAAGCGGTGCTGCCGTCGGCAATGGTCTCTATTGGCGCTGTACGAGGCTTACCGGAGTTCCATATCCATGGTGATTATCATGCCCTGAACCTTCGATTGGGAACGCAAGGCGTCACGGCAGTCCTCAACCTGGCAGCGTCGCGTTGGGAGAAACGCATTATAGAACTGGCTTACGCCCTCTTCTATTTTAGCGCGCTGGAGTGGCAACCGAACGCTGCATTGACACGCCCCCTTGTCAAACGTGGTCTTGATCCCGAACGAGCTCGCCGTTTCTTAGCAGCTTACGGAGCGATTTACCCTCCTGAGCCGCGTGAATCCGCAATACTGGGCGACGCCTTGATGCTGGTCTCACCCATCGCTACTATGAATGGCCCATTAGAAGACGTATTTTTTATGCAGCAAGGTGGCCCTGGTAATCACGGCGTTGAAGAACAATTGATTGATGATGTGATGGAACGCCTGGCGTGGGCTACTTCACTACCAGGGTGGTTAGCTCGCGTGTGGCGTTCACTAGCTGAAATGTGGCAGTGAGTTCAGGCTGTAGGTGAGCTATGAGGCTTTTTGCTTGAGTATAGTCACCAGGTCACTCAGCACTCCATAGGCTGTTTGAGTCACCGTTGGTTCGTGTTCTACCAGTGTGATTGTTCCCATGGCTTCAGTCTCTAGAGAGATTACGCTGGTTGTGCCTTTGCCTACCAGAAGAATGTCGTCTTTGCTTAACTTGCGTGGTCGCACCTCAGCAATGGATACCCCATGTTTGAGGTTTGCCTGGCTCACCAGGCGTATGGGCGTTCCGGCCTGCGCAGCTGCGCGCATTTCAGCGGGAGCAAGGTCGCGAATGCCCTGACGCACGACCTGGTGTGGTGAAAGTTGACTTTCCAGCAGCGTATTTGCAAGGATAGTTGTTTTCATGACTGCATCCCATGCATCGAGATCATACCATGGATCAGCCTCGGCGATGCCAAGTTCCTGAGCCTTTGCTATCGCTTCATCTCGTGTAAAGCCCTGTTCGATCATATTCAATACGAGACTACTTGTGGTATTTAACAGGGCGCGAAAAGAGTGAATGCCTACAGCCTGGAGGGTAAATTGCGCAAGGTTGATAAGGGGCAAACCATCCATTACAGTCGCTTCAAAGCGAAATTGCACGTTCTGACGACGTGCTAATGCCTGTAGTTCAGATTGAGCATAGGCGACCGGTCCCTTATTAGCAGTAATTACATCTAAACCTGATTGCAGAGCAGTGCGAATATAACTGAGGGCAGGTTGACCATTTTGAGGATTGAGCGTGGTGAGTTCAATGAGTACCGTTGCTCCTAGTGCTTTTCCCGCTTCGATAAATGCTCCAGCATTATCTACATAAGTTCCATTGTTGGTGAATTGCTGGAATGGATCGGCGTCTTGTACCAGGAATGATGCTTCGAAGCCCCGAGGATAGATGTAGAGTCCATGGCTTCGTGTGCCGAGGCCACATACGACTGGGCGAACACCAAGTTCATTACCCAGCCATATACTGCGCGACGCTAGCAATTGAAGGAAAGCCTGGGCGACATGCCCATAACCCAGAAGTAAGAGACGAACTGAGGGATGTCTTGTTGGCAGAGAAGTTTCGCTCATATTGTGCTACCTGTGAATTAAGGAAGAACCAGTGTTCATTGTTGTGGAAAGCATGGCTGCTATGCCCATGACTGATCTGGTACAGGACAAAGAATGCGATCAATACCAACAGAACTACAAGTATGATGAGAATGATTATGCGTAAAGGTATATTGAAGCCAGAAGCCTTAGGGGATGAATTACTACTTCCGGGTGATGGTGGCATAGATGGGACTGCTGGTGTTTGTGAAGCCATTTGTGTGGCAGGGTTCTGCTGAACCTGCGCTACTGGTTGGGCAATAAATCCACGTTGGGAAGAAGGTGCAGAGAAATTGGACCCCAGTTTTGGAACGTTCGGCTGGTAGGTCAGTACCTTGGCCTGCGAATCTGGAGCAATACCGCTGTTTTTGTTCAGAGTGTTGTCGCGAAACAGAGGGTTGCCTTGCAGCGAGGCTCTGTTGGTTTTGGGGCCTGGTTCGTTGTATGCAGCGTTGTCTTTGAATACGTCATTAAGTGAAGAGCCACAACTTGGGCAATAAGAAGCCTTTTGAACCAGAGGTGAACTACATCGCGGACAGAGCAGTGTTTGCGCAGGAGGTGAGACAGGTTGGCTTGGTACGTCAGGTGATGTCTGGTCAGCGTTTTCTTTTGCCCGTTGAATTGCTTCGTACAGCATTGGCAGGTCAGGTTGAGTACTATTTGGATCTATGGGGCGAGCTGGTGGAGCGGGCAGCGCTGCCATAACCTGGCGAAGGTCGCTACTAAACTCTGCTACGGTTGGGTAACGGTCTTTTTGCCTCATAGCCATTGCTCGATGAATAATATTGTCCATTTGATCGAGTAACGCTGGCGGTAGCGTGCCAAGTTGCGCCAGGTGACGTAGATGGCGCGGTGCGGGTTTAGCGGGCTTTGTGACACCTAATCTAAATTGCCGGGCGTTCGCTTCTGAATGATCCTCAGGGGGATTTTTGGCCAGTACTTCTTGCAGAGATGGAAGATCAGGTAATCCCTGTTGGATAGATTGGTTGCGCGTTGAGACACTGGGTGGTTCGTGGGCAGTCAATGCAAAATAGAGTGTACCGCCAAGGGCATAGATATCTGAACGAGTGTCGGTGCCAGTACCACCAGGATATTGTTCCTGTGGAGCGTAGCCGGGCGTTCCCTGGTGACGAATAAAGAAAAGCGTCCGTGCGCCGTCGGCTGTTGCTTTTGCGTTGCCCAGGTCGACCAAAATAGCTGTGCCATTCGGCATGATACGAATATTATCTGGTTTGATATCGCGATGAATGACTACTGGCTGCTGATTATGGAGAAACTGGACGGCGTCACAAATTGAAAGGATCCAGCCCATAATCTGGGGGAGAGGGATAATCTCGTTGCGTTGGCGCGCAACTCGAATGCGATCGGTTAAATCACTGCCTTCGATATAGCTGAGTACGACAAAGTAGTGACCGCGCTCATCAAAGGCCTCCTGAAAAGCAGGAAGATTCGGATGATGTAATTGACTTAGCACTCGAGCTTCGTGCTGAAGTTGAGCCTGTCCGCTAGAGCCCGTCACAAAATATTCTTTGAGGGCGTATTGCAGGTTGGTTCTCAGGTCTATGGCTAAATAAACGTGGCCAAAACCCCCACTACCCAACACGCGCTGGATGCGATAGTGTCCGTTGAGTATTGTCCCCGACGGAACCGTTTCCATCATTTCAGAAGGTATCTCCCTTGTTGTTTCCTGAATTTAGTATGGGCAATGGGGTATTTTAGAACATTGACCTCACATTATTCTAACCGTGTCAGCATACTTATGTTCGCATTATACACTAGTTGAGTGAACATGTCATTGTTTGCCAGGCCAAATAGAACCTATTGTCCAAAAAGAGGTTTACCTCAATGTTTCAAGGGATGAGTTCTGGCGAATATGTGGTGATGAGGGGGAAACTTGCGCTTGAGAGAGGAAAGCCCAGTCATTTTGTTTACACACGCGGAGGTACATATAGGTTTCGGCCTGCTGTACCCCCTGAACCTTATATAATTTCTCCGTGAGAAAGTTGAGTAGGTGATCGTTATCCCGGCAAACTACCTCTGCTAGCATATCGAAACTGCCGGTACAGAGAATAAGGTAGATGACCTCATCAAAGGCGGAGATTTCTTGAGCTACCTCCATCAGGCGATCACCGGAGACGCGAATACCTATCATACTGGCGAGAGAGAAGCCAAGCTTGATGGGGTTAGTGACCGCAACGATTTGCATAACCTGATTATTGATGAGGTTTGAAACGCGTTGTCGAACACTGGCCTCAGAGATACCCAGGTCTGCGGCTATTTTTGTGAATGGACGGCGGCCATCCT
>WNGD01007149.1_pt1 | contig 10562 bp, 8 predicted proteins | sample 5400671 | NCBI WGS metagenome assembly WNGD01 (sample SAMN13153369, study PRJNA577476) | soil metagenome | isolation source: 40 cm soil or saprolite under grassland replicate 2 | place: USA:California | collected 2016-06-15
GTTCCGGAGTTAGTGAATTTCTCAATCCGATTGTTGGACGAGTCGCTCACATACACGTTGCCCGAAGCGTCCACAGCTATGCCCGTTGGATTGCTGAACTGGCCGTTGCCTGGACCAGATGATCCCCATTTCAGGAGAAAGTTTCCTGAGCTGTCGAACTTTTGAACCCGATCGTTGAAGTAGTCCGTCACGTACACGTTGTTTGAACCGTCGATCGCAACACCGTACGGATTGTAGAATTGTCCATTGCCTATCCCAAAGGACCCCCAGGCTCTGATGAACGAACCGTTAGGAAGGAATTTTTCGACTCGATCATTAGGATCCGAGTCAGTGACGTACACGTTCCCACTGTGATCGATAGCTATACCAAATGGACCGTCGAACTGGCCGTTTCCTGAGCCAGTTGTTCCCCAGGCCAGTTGAAATGCTCCCGCGACGGAAAACCTTTGAATCCTATTGTTCCCCTGGTCGACGACGTAGATGTGGCCAGAACCGTCCAGAGCAGCATCATAGGGGCTGGCGAAAAATCCGGGTCTTGGATAAGCGAGACTTGAGAGGTAGTTTCCTGTATTAGTTGAGAATTTCTGAACCCTATAGTTGTTTGAGTCCCCAACCAACACGTTCAACGGGCCATCCAGCGCGACGCCGACGGGACTATTGAACTGCCCTGGGGATGAGCCCGCGGACCCCCATGTGAGGAGAAGATTTCCAGTGCTCGTGCCGAACTTTTGAACACGATTGAAGGAGAGATCGGTGACGTAAATATTGGATGCGTTGTCGACGGCCATCATCGCAGGTGCTGCGAGAGTGCCACCTGAATTGATACCTCCCCAAGCGAGAACAAAACCGCCAGTTTTCGTAAATTCGGTAATGTTTCCCGAATTCGGTGCAATGTCACTTACATACACGAACCCAGACGAATCGACGGCCACGCCGTAGGGCGTTAAGAATTTGCCAAGTGTCGCACCTGGGCCACCGATTGAACCTACGTAGATTCCATTATTCCTGAAGATCTGGACCCGCTGATTTCCCTGGTCTACTACATAGACAAATCCCGTTGAGTTGACAGCGATCCCGAGAGGATTCTTGAGTACGTTTGTGTTATTCCAAGAATTCCAAGAAATGATGAAAGTGCCGGAGCTGGTAAACTTCTGAATGTTATTGTTCACAGAATCGGAAACGTAGACGTTGCCCGAACTATCTAGTGCGACTCCTTGAGGACTGTTGAAGTGGCCCGGCCCAGATCCTTGGGATCCCCAACCAGTTAGGAAAGACCCGTCTCTTGCCAGTTTGTCTATTGCGTAGTTCTTGGCATCGGCGACGTATACGTTGCCTGAGGAGTCAACGGCCACCCCATTGGGAGCCATGGGGCCGCCATACGAGCCCCACTGCGACATGTAACTGAAAGAGGGGTATCCGACAGATGCGGCCAGAGGCCCGCCTCGAACAACTTGGTCTCTGGCCTCATGACCTACAGTCATTTGAGAAACGGAAAACGAAAGTATGAGAAAAATAGCACCATAGAGATAGTACTTTGACCTTCCCTCCAAACCTCTATTATGTCGAGGCGAATTGCTCCTCCTCTTGGAGCGAGGATGTCGAGTTCGTGCGAGACTGTCGAGTCGATGGTGCATTGCCTCGTTCGTGGTTTCCCTTTGAGCATAGGCGATTGGAGGAAGGAGTAATGACAAGCTAATGTTTCAAGGAACTATTCTCTTAGAAAACGCTTTCCTAAAGTGAAAACAAATCAACTTTGACAAGAATATCTGTGGCAAGCTCGCGCCGGCTCCCTGTTTCCACGGACTGAGACAGTAAGAACCAGGCAAAAGGCCCTTGAGAATACTATGAAAGGGAGCAAGGTCCCGCGATGCCGATTGCCTATCTTCGGGTCAGTATTATGCCAATTATTACCCAGATATTGTTGTATCAGATCCATCCGAGGTCCACCACCGAGACCAAGTTCAGAGTATGGCTCAGCAAGTGGAGACTGGCCGCTATTTCTGCCGAGAAGAATGCTATGTGATATTTCATAGTTTTGAAGACGAACTTGATACTCTCATGGTTGGCTTTGGTTTTGTCTGTAACATGAAACTCTGGTCTCTTTCCCCGCAGATTGTCAAGCAGTGCCTTCACGTACACGTCGCTGACGAAGAGCCCGATTGCTTGTTTCATTATCACGCGCTTGAGAGACCGAGCGACTCTCAGTGATGCAGGGTTCGAAGCGAACCAGCTGAATCCGATAATTCCCGAGGTAACGGAGAAGCTTACGAGACTGTGAACGATTTCGTCATTGTTAGAGACAGGGACGATACATGGACCCCTGCCGGAGTCGTTATGTCCACGCTGATGTTTATCGTCAGAAGAAACTTACCCGACTGCGTGACCCCTTCGCCGGGTCCGAGCACCACCGTGTGACTCCTCGTCCCTATCCCACCTTGAATATTGGTGTTAGTGACCGTCACGTTCGTTCCTGAGGGAGTGGTCAAAGTCAATGAGATTGTGATCGTTGCCACTTCCGTGTTGGATATGCTTTGATCGCTCGTCTGGAAGGAGCCTCCAGCCTTCATGGCCATGTAGTTGTAGACATTGACCGAGGCAACTGAGGATTGCGGAGTCGTGGCGGTTAAGGACCCTGTGGTTTCGCTGAATGTGATAGTGGCTACATTGACCATGAATCCACCGTAAGCGACAGCCGGTGCAACCAGCGCAACTGCGACAATCGCGATAATCACCAGTGGAAGACGCTTTCGCCATTTACTTCCGGAAGTAGGACTCGATGCCACCTTTGAACAGACTCATGATTATTCGAGAGACATGAGCAAGTTCTGTAACCATCAGCTTTCGGGAAGCGGATAGGCGAATCGACAAGGAAGAGTCTGTAAGAGAACTCATCAATCTTTAAACTGGAACCCAATAGCAACCCACCGCCTTCGATTGAACACTTTCCATCGGGTTGTCTTCAATGACTGCAGGGCTATGAGGGAGATCCCTGATAAATCGATTCACCTCATGGTTACCAGCCCGCCATACTACAATGCACCCATTCGACTATCCCGGGTCGTTCAAAGACTACGACAGTAGCCAAGAGAACATTCTCATCCTCCAAAGCGCGAATTCGAGATTCTCGCCGCACGCAAGAAGGAAGTCAAGGCATCCAGAAGATCGATTAGCCGGCCCTGATTTAGTCCTTGCTCATGGCCCTTCGAGACCGGAACAGAAGTCAATCCTTTGACGAAGGGATCGAAGACCAATTGGGTCCATTCTCAAGTCGTGGCCTAACTGTCCAATCTATCCATGGTTCGGTGAAGGCAGGGCTTCCCTTGTGAAAAATGACTATTCTCTCAACCTTTATGCCTTGGGTTATAGGGACATGAATGTAGCGTCTCGACTTAAGCGGAATCGGATCGACGATTATCCTTGCGACTTCCATCTCGGTGTTCCTTAGGTCCGCCCAAGCGTGCGCCACCTCATCACCTGTCTTCACTATGATCTTTTCGTTTTTGGAAACCATCTCCACATCTCCCACCACCAACACACAGGCGGAGTCATCTTCTAGCATTTCTTCAATTCCTTTGAGACACTGTAGAACGTAGGCTAAGTACTGGGTCTTACTGGGTGTCTGAAACATTCGCTCATTGACTTCACGGTAATCATGGCCAAGAAACCATAGTCGGTGTCGGTTATCGTATGCATAGGTATGGGCGGCAAAGTATGGGGGGGACGTGATGACCAGCTTTACAGGCTTATTCACTTTAAACAATTTTGCGTCTTCTTGAGATGCGTATCCATGTCTTCGGGGTGGCACGTGCTTGTAGGCCTTTTCTGCCTTCAACGATAGACACCTCATAAGATCCTTGAAGACAATCTCATATTTGCCCGGGAAAGCCTGTCGCATCTTCACTAGATGATTCGGAGTCAAAGACTTTGACCTATCGAGGGGCAACGATAACGACTCAGGACGGTCCCCGTGTAGTATTCCCAATGTTAAGGCAGCGCAAAACATTCCATTCTGAACCCGAGACTCAGACCGCGAAGAGAGATCATGGAGTAGCAGATTTCGTAGCTTGACAATTTCAACTAATGTGTCTCTGTGGTAGAAGACACTTGGATTCAGCTTTTCTCTTAAGAAATCACTACCGAAATAAAGATCGTCGTCGATCTTAGGATTGCTCGCCGATCTTAGGCGCCGACTTACTTCTCGAAGATAGTCACAAAAATCTCGCGATTTTGGCGCGTTGACTTTGGCACTTGTTAGTACGTAAGCTTCTGGTGACAGGTCGTTGCCGATCCCAACTCTCCCATCCAAGCAAGCTTGCAGCGGTGCAGTGCCAGTACCACTGAAAATGTCGAGAACTCTATCGCCAGGTTTCGTGTAAGATTGAATAAAGTAATGCGCCAAAGTAGGAGGAAAGCATGCTACTCTCGAACATATTGAGTGGAAACTGTGTCGCCAGGTTCGAGTTGCAAACTTGTACGAGGAAGAAAGTTGTTCGGACTCTATGTGAGGCACTTGTACCATTGAAAGCAATTATTCAAACCATTGGTTGGGCTACGAATACTCGTGTCTATTATGATTAATTGAATCTCCGAGACAGGATATAGGCCGACAGTCCGAAAACGCGACTTCGAGGACCATTTCAGATAAGAAGGCGAGTTTTCCAATCAGAATCGTTCGAACCGAGCTGCGTCTACGCCGGCCTACTTCGGTCCAGCGGGTCCCGGACGGACCGATGAATACTTATAACTTGGTCCATGCGGTCCATGTGGACCAGATGGGACCGATTCTATTGAAGCCAATGATTGAGATAGCCTTAGGCGGCAGAAAGACTGAGGGAACGATTGAGAAGATATCGCTCTCAAAGCTACGACTCGATCCTAAGAATGTACGATTCAAACACTTGGAAAAGGAGGTCGGAGAGGCCGCCATAGAAAGCCACATTTGGGAAGAAGAAGACGCAAAGACGCTGTGTCAGCAGATTAGGGTCAGCGGAGGTCTGATTGAACCCCCAGTTGTGATCCGAATGCCGGACGATTCTTATCTCGTGAAGGAGGGAAACAGAAGAATTGTCTGCCTTCGAAGACTCGCAAAGGAGGCACATGACGGGAAACTCTTGAAGGAGGGTTACAAGTATCCCAAGAGCCATTTTGACGAGGTCCAAACCATTGTCCTAGCAGCAGATCTTTCACAGAAAGATATTGACTCATTGCTCGGGACGCGACATGTAAGCGGGCCGAAAGAATGGGCGACCCTGAACAGAGCATGGCACATCTACGAAATGTACAATCAAGACGATATGGACTTCGATGAGATACGACAAGTCCTCGGATTCGGCAAGGGAACGGTCATACGGATGGTCAAGGCATTTCAGAAAACGATAGAATACGGGAAGACCCATCCTGAAGACAAGCAATGGTTTCGGAAATTCACTTACTTCGACGAACTTCTAAAGAAGCCTCAATTGCGAGATTGGATCGAACAAGACTCCTTGAGAGTTAATACCTTCTTTGATTGGATTGCAAACGGAAAATTCTCGGACGTTAGAGATATCAGAAGGCTCCCCCAGATTCTGGAAGATCCCGACGCTTCCAAGGTGTTCTACTCCTCTGATGGAGGCATTTCGAAAGCCAAAGCAATCCTTGCCCAAAAGGACCCGGCCATTTCTAGTGAAACTTTCTCAATCGTTAAGAAAACCATAGGAGCCCTTCGCTCGATCCCTCGCAATGAGTTTGTTCAAACAGCGCGAGACGAATCGAGGTTGAAACTACTCAACGAACTTCGGGAGGAAATTGACGCGCTACTAGCAGACATCACTAAGCTGAAACCGAACCCGCAGAAGGAGAGCTAACTCAATGGTCGACACCGTCCTACTGGACTTAGAATCCATTGAGCCCAGCAAGAAGCAGAGCAGAACCAACTTCGACCCCGAAAGACTCCAAGAGCTTGCCAACTCTATCAGAGAACAAGGAGTTCTGCAACCAATCCTAGTGGCGAAGAAGGGTAATGCAAGATACGAAATCATCGCCGGGGAAAGAAGGTTCCGTGCTTGTAAGATGATTGGTCTAACCAAAATCCCCGCAATCGTCAAGGATTTCGACGAAACAGCGTCAATGATAGACTCATTCCTAGAAAATGCACAGCGGGAGGACCTTAGCCCGGGTGAGAAGGAAAACGCGCTGATAGCTCTCTGGAGAACAGGCAAATTCTCGACACCTAAAGATCTTGATAGAGCACTTGGATACTCATCTGGTTACTGTGCCGGAATCATCGAAGCGAGGGAATTCAGGGAAAAACATAGCATCCCTCCTTCAATTACGACAACTACGATCGTTTCTACAAGAGGACTGCCGGACGACCTTCGCCACCGTATTATTCTGAAGGTGATGAAAGATGAGGGTCGATTTGGACAAGTCAGAACAGTGCGCGAGCTCAAAGCCCTCGTTGAGAGGGCTCCAGCTGCAATGGTTCAAAGAATAATCGATGATAAGATCGACCTCGACGAGGCGAAGAGATCCGTTGCATTGTACGAAGAAGCTGTTCGCAATGAGATTTTGAGACCTCTTGCGACAGCCTTGGCCGAAGGTGAAATGAGTTCAGGAAGCGCGGACAAGACGATCAAGCTCTACAGTCGAATTCAGCGCGATGGACTGAAGCTTGATCCCGAAGCTATTTCGCGTGACATCGACGAGATCAAACGGCAGACCGCTCTCAACGACATCCACGAGAAATTGATCGAGGACGCAAGGATGGCAATATTGACTGGTAGAAAGAAAGCGCTAGATTTCAGGATCAGCGACCCCGGCGAAAATTTTGTTAGGGAAGTTAGTGATGTTGCATGGAAAGTTCAGAGATGGGGAATGCCGAATTTGATGGAGGTCGGCGCAGAGAGATGGAAAATCGCCTCCAATTATTTCCGTGAGATTGAATCAAGGATGCGCTCCCTGCTTGGCTCTGTAATAAAAGAAAATCAGAGTTGACCGTTCAAATGAGCATTATCCCCACGGATCTTCAGCTCCAAGCAAATCAGCAGCAGATTGAACAGAACATGCCTGCGATTCTCTCTGCCTACTTGACAGATCAAAACGGAAACCCGATCCCTGGCGCTGATAACATCCTTGTACATTGATCACTCTGATTATGGAGGCCCTCTTTTCCTCAGCAATCAGGTAACCGATATGCACGGTAAGGCACTATTCGAAATCACACTGAGGAACCTAGGTAATTCGACTCTGATTGCTCATGCAACCAACCTTGCAAGTTCTCCGGTTAACATTCGAGTCGTCCCTTCTTCCGTACCGACTCAAGGACCTAGAACATGGAATGGCGTGGCACACTCACTAGGGAGGCTCGGGGTCGACCTCAATACAATAATAGACCAAGAGATATCGAAGGGAAATCATCCGACCAAGGAAGACCTTTGCAATCGACTCGGCCTGGACTACGATAAGGCGAACGACCGGAACAGAGTGTCACAAGCTATCTACAACTTGAAAACTTCATTCGACTATGTTTGGCGAGTTCTCTATGAACAGAGCCCCGCCTACGGCAAGGATTTTGCGCATTTCATGCAAGATACTGCCGGATATTCGAAGTGGAAGAACGAGCCTGGTTCGCCTTATTCAGATCTTAAGTCCCGCTATGGCCTTTCGGAAACAGACATTCACCAATTGTGGGTAACATCAAGCATGTGGGACAACTTCATCCAAACCGCCAACCAGTATAACCTTCACCTCTTTGTCAGTTATTTCGACAGAGGTAGTAATTCGTATCATTACAAACAACCTAACTTCTGGGAATACGTGATCAAACAGATAGAATCCGCGTCTCATTGGGGAAAGGCTATGCGCACAATTCTTACCCGACATCGAGACCTTGGAATGATGTTGACATCGGGCGAGTCGACTCATAGAGCACTTGAAGGAGCAGAAACTGTTCGTAAAATGATTACTCAGCAAAGTGCACCCAAGTTCAGATGCCCTACTTGTTGGCAGAATGGGACCAGCATAGAATTCTCGAAAACCGAGGAATATTTCGAACACATAAAGAAGACACATTAGCCAGCCTTATCTTGCGCCGGCCGTCCTTTGCACTCGACGCATCTGTGGCTCAAGACTATTTGTTATTCGGCCATATACGTACAGCAATGCTTATAGCTGGCCGTGGCGTATGTGGCCCGCATGGCCGTCATGTTGAGAGTTAGGATCCCTTCGGGTGAGGTCGAAATCCAAGGGACACAATCCGAGATCAACAAAACTATCGACAAACTGCCGGAAATTGTAGACAAAGTACGTGAGGCACTAGCTGGCTCACCATCAGGAATTGAGCGAGGATCAGAATTTGCCCGTGCTCGAGTCAGTCTCGAAAACACCGAGTCTGCCCCGAGTATTGAGAAGGCTTCAGGGCTCAATGATGCCATTTCGAAACTATTATCGACAGAATGGGGAAAGAAACCCCGAAAATGGTCAGAGCTAGACCAAGCTCTAGCACAAAACGCTCTCAATTACAGCAGAGGTAGCATTACAGGAGCCCTTGCTTATCTTGTGAAGTCCGGCCGCCTTCGACGACTCCTTCTAAACGGCGTCTATGCGTACCAATTGCCCCCTCAGAGCATTCTCGCACAACGACGAGAAGTACGCCAAGCAGAAAGCATCACAACAACGCATCCGCTCGAAAGCCCCATCAGTGAGCCTTCGATCAAGCACGGAAAGGCGGAAACAAGCATCATTCTACAACAGATCGAAAGCAAACTCATCCCTCAGAGTTTCTTTATTGCCGCAAAGAGTACGGGGGATGTAAGAGCCGAACTTGAACAAAGGCTTGGGCTGGAGTTCCAAAGTAGGAAGGTAAGTCAAGCTCTTGGGGAACTTTACGAGAGAGAAATACTGAAGAGGACCGGCTCAAAGGGCAATTTCCGATACATCATCACGTGAATTCCTTAGTTGTTCCAATAAGGCCGAGTAGTGATGAATTGTAGCTTGGCCTCTAAGAGGTCCCTGTAGAATTCATCATCGCTTTCGTGCATCTTCGACAAGACCCTGCTGGCTGTCTGCGGCCCAATCCCATAGACTGACTGAGCAATCACGGCCCTCTTGCCATAGGCAATTACAAGGTCAGCAGAGCGGCGGGCTCGCGTCAAGGCATTCTGCTCGTTCTCGTCCAGCGCCTCCTTGTCTCTTTTCTTATGCAGGATACTTGCGACATAGCCGCTAGACCAGAAGACTGGAGCGAGGAGTTTAGAGCCGCATCTTGGACAAGAAGGATGCTCATCAAGACTCGCAATAGTAACGTCAGCGCCAAGATTTGCACAGTCGAAGCAGAGTAGATCAATGGCTCGTCCTCCAATCGAGATTCGCAACCTTGCCATGTTGTCGGCTGCAACATTCTCTGGAGCGATGAGCTCCGGAATGTCGACATGACGGTAGAGGATGTGATAGGCTAGTGGTGTAGGCTTGTCTTTCGACCGGAAGAACCTGACATCGAGATTTCGTTCTTTGATCTGCTTGAATATTTTCTTGACTCCCTCGAAGTCTGCGCGTTCGGCTTGAGCTTCGCGAATGGTCTCATCGTAGATTGGAGTTAGTCGGAATCTGACCTGCAACTCTTTCATTGCTCCACCGTACATGAGCCGGCCACGTCTCAACGCCCCAAATCTCTCAGCGATCTGCTTCATCTGCAGCTCCCATGGAAAATGTCGGTGCAAGACACCATGACAGGCGCCTCCTAGGACTGGCTCGTCCACCCCGAAGACCTGATTGAGGAAGAGATCTTCCAGATCCAAATCTGCCGTGTCCGCGGTCATCTCGTAAAGTATCCGATACGAGTCCCACCACCACATTCGCACGAGACCCTGGCGTCGGAAGAGCTCCTCGATCACCTCGCCCAGCGTCAAGTTGAGTACGTCTCCGAAGTGGGTGTGAATTACAATGTAGCGATCGAAACCTTCGATCAGAATCCGATCATTGGTCGGGACGGGTGCGCCAGTGGCTCTGTGAGTCTCTATCTCTTCTACAACCCTGCGTACTCCGTAGGGGTCCGCGGGCCAAATTCGTGAGAACTTCTCGACAACGGGGGCCCGAGTCTTGTACTCGTCCAACAATTTATCAATCTGTCTCCGGTACTCTCCCACACGCACAGCGAGCTCACCTGGAACCGGGAGTATCTGTCCATCCCATCCTGGAATGGCCGCGGTGGGATCGTTGACCGGGAGAACGTACACCTTCCCGTCATCGGTGATCTGTTTCATCTGCCAGACTCGTCCCTTAACGATAAAGTTCAGGCCGACATGGGCCATTGTGAGCATGAACTCTTCGCCGAGTATGCCAACCGATTGCTGGTTGGTGAGATCAATTACAGAATAGCGTCGCTCGTCCGGTATCATGCTCAGGTTCTCGTAGTAGTAGATCCTTGTCCGGGAAGTCCGGTAGATCGTCTCATCGTCTCGCTTGAGATATCCCATCTTCCCCATGAACTCGACAACCTTCTCTAGCTCCGCATCCTCAAGGTTAGAGTAGGGAAAGGCTCGCCTCAGAACTTGCTTGATTTGGAAGAGTGGAACGCTACCTTC
>WNGD01007150.1_pt1 | contig 10561 bp, 7 predicted proteins | sample 5400671 | NCBI WGS metagenome assembly WNGD01 (sample SAMN13153369, study PRJNA577476) | soil metagenome | isolation source: 40 cm soil or saprolite under grassland replicate 2 | place: USA:California | collected 2016-06-15
ATCGCTGCTCGGCGTCGCGGTCGAGCCAGTTGGCCACCCAGTAGCAACCCGCCATCCACACCGCGAGGCCAACGAAGCCCACGATGGGCGCGATCGCGTTCCACAGAGCGAACACGAGCCACAGGGTGCGGGCTTGAGTGACCAGGGCGATCGCGCGATGGAGGCTATCGCGGAATTTCGGGAGCTGCCGGCCCTTGCCGGCCCCTAACCCAATTCCTCTACGCAGATGTTAGGTGTAACCATCGCTCAAGAGCGTAGTCGAAATAACGAGTGACCCTCTTGCCATCCCAATCATATTGAAGATGGCGTTCTTGTATGGGAACGCCCACAACGTCGGGCCAAAGGGCTGCCACGCATAGTCCGGCGGGATCGCGGACACTCGGATAAATGGTACCAATACTCCCGGAATCACGAAGCGTACGGGCAAGATGCCGACTTGCGGCGTAAGAGTTGGGATCGAGCACCGCTTTGCGGCTGTTAGCTTCGAGGGTAGTGAGATCGTCAAATGTATTGGAGATCGAACCCATGAGTACTCTCATATCCTCGCGACGCGGTGGGTCATTCGAATCCCTGGCAAACCGAGTAAAGTGGTAAACTGTCTCTGCTACTGCGGTTTCCAATTTATCGGCGGCGTAGTAGACGCCCCAAGTTCCATCTGAAAACCGAGAGCCCTTTGGATTGACGTGAGTAAACGGTGCCATTACCCAAGAGGCGTTTGGACCACTGACCCGCCGGGCCGGTGGAACCAGACTAATGTCACCGACTTGATCTCGCACCCTAGGATTTGTCGCTTGCTCAAGTTCGATGAGCGCTTCCCACACAGCTGGATTGTTTGACACGCGCTCGAAGAGATCAACTGGCGGGTAGCGAGATGCGATCACTCGACAGGCTCGTGCCCAATCGATTTCTAACTTCGCAAGTTCAGGACCAGGGCGCACGAGCGGCGTCGACATAGGCGCGGACTGCCGCCAGGTCGGTAACGTCACCAGCCGCCATTCGGTCCAGAGGCGACTGTTCGCCTAGAAACTTGTTTGGCTGTTTGACCCACCTGTCTGCCAGGTGCGGATCAGAGTACACGATCTGCAAGGCCTTCCAAATCCCGGCGACGTAGCCGATCCGCCGTAGTGTGTCCGCAGGAACGCGGGCCACATTGCCCTTTTTCCATTCGTAAAAGGTTCTTTCAGCGGGTGCCCCTAAAATCCGACGTGCAATAGCGTTGTCGGCCCCCCAATGTGCCATAATCCCGAAGAAGCCTTCGACAGCCAACCGTTGCTTCTCAATCGGGAGTGTTTCAGCGGCGTTTTGGAACCGTCGGGTCAAGGCGATCTCCATGCAATATTGCAGTTGATACCCAGAAAACTGCAGCATTGCAAGGTCATGTTAGGCCCTTTGCGAGGCTTCAACCCTTTGAACAGCTAAGCTTCTGATTTGACTATGCTATTTCGTAGGTAGCGGCGGACTGGCGGGCGAATAGGCGGGCGATCATTGCACAGAGGTGCCCGGGCGCAACACAATCCACACAATCCCCACAATCCCCATCTGTCGTCATATTTCCACCACAACCAGGACTTTTTTTGAATGGCGCGCTTATAGGGGGCGGGGGATTATGCGTTTCTCAAAGCGTTGTGTCGGGTCGACGGTGGCGACGATAACGGTGATGGTGGGCGTCGGCTCCGCTTCCGCCGCCACGCTGACGAGTTCTGTTTCCAAAGAAGGGAAGACCATTATTGCGCTAAATGGAGAAATTGCTGAGGGCGATTCGGATACCCTAAAGGCATTGATCAAAACGGCAAACGACGGCGGCCGACTGGTTTCGGGATTACGTCTCAATTCGCCCGGTGGAAGTCTTCTTGAGGGCGTGAAGCTGGCCGACGTGATCCGGTACGCAAAAATTTCAACGATTGTGGCCAATGGAGCGAACTGCGCTTCTGCTTGCTTTATTGTGTTCGCCGCCGGGTCCGAAAAATTCGTGAGCTATAGCGCCTCCGTTGGAGTTCATGGGGCATCGGATACTCCGGTCAGGAATCAGGTGACGCAACAGTTTCGATGGCGCGGATTGTCAAAGAGCTGGGAGTTTCAGCCACTATCATAGGGAAGATGGTGGTGACTCCTCCCGATCAGGTGGTTTCGCTCACCCCTGATGATTTGCGCTCGATAGGTACAACAATGACGGGGAAGCCTGCTCAGGTCGCGCCTGATACAAGGACAGGACCTCAGTTGCCACTGCCGCTAGGACCACCGGCAACGGCCGTCGCGCCTCAGACGACCCCGCCAAAGTGGGACGACCTCGCGACGAGAGCTGTGCAGCTTTCAACACAACAGCATAATGGCAATCCATCCATCCACCGCGGGTGCCAACCAGAGCTTAAAGTGTGCACGACAGCCGTGCTGTTTAAAGGCAATGACGGCAACGACATGATGCTCAGGAAGGCGGAAGATCCCGAGGGAAAAATCATCAGCCGCGAATTATGCAGCTTCAACAAGTTCGGTGATGTACGCACCTGTGTCGATTGGGACACGGGCGCATCACACCGCGACATGAAGAACAACAAAGGTGAGTGGTACAAGGTCGGGGATCAGTAAACCCGGTGCCGTCGTGTTGAGGGCGGGGGGCGACAATGAGATTTGCTGTTATCCTGATCCTGTTTGTTCTTTCGTTTCCCACGGCAGGGATTACGCAAGAGACCCCGCACCTTTCCTTTGTATCAGAATACATCCGTGAGCTTGGTGCCAACGAAAATGTTCGAGAGTTGTCAGAGAGGCCGATGCGGTTCGGTCCAAGCCGCCCCAGAGCTTCGGCAATGCAGCCGGGTTCTATTCCATCATTGCTGCGGCTATGACTGCGGTCGTCGTCTGTTGGGCTTTCATGCCGGAAACCAAGGGCGCCCGCTCGGTGCCGGAACCCGACACAATGGGTGAGGGCGGCGAACGTCCTGAGGTCCATGCTGTCTCGTAACGGGAGCCCGTCATGCCGTTCAAGGTCCAGGTTGGTCCGCCTCAGATTGCCATTCATCAGGGCCAGACAGTCCTGATCAGCGAGTTGGACGGACAGATCGACTGGCCGAGCGAAAGGGGCCTGTATTTCCTCGATACGCGCGTGGTCAGTAGCTGGGCCATCTACGCCAATGGCGAGCCCTGGCAACTGCTCAATGGCGGCGCCATCACCCACTACGCGGCACGGATCTCTCTAACGAATCGCGACTTTGCGACCGAGAGCGGCACGATTCCCGCTCGCACGCTCGGGCTGAGCATCAGCCGCTGGATCACGGGCGGCATGCACGAGGATCTTGTTGTTACCAATCACAGCATGAACCCAATCAAGTTCCAGCTCGAGATCGCGATACGCAGCGACTTTGCGGACATCTTCGAGGTGAAATCGAATCGCATTGTCCGGCGCGGGCGGATCGCCACCGAATGGTTGCCGGCACAACAGCGGCTTCGCACAACCTATCGCAATCGTGATTTCAGCAGGGCGGTGACTATTTCTACGTTACGAAGTTCCGGAGACGGAACGTATGCCAATGGCCGGCTCAGCTTCGAAGTCGCTCTCCAGCCCGGGGACGCCTGGCACACCTGCCTTTTGTATACACTGGAGGATGGCAGCCGGCATTTTGAGCCGCCGCGCGATTGCATCGGCCACTGCGAAGAATCGGAACACGCCGAAAGACTGGCTGATTGGCTGCAAACGGTCGCCAAGATTCAGACGAGCAACGAGGAATTCTACCGACTGTTTCGGCGCGCACTCGAGGATATGGCCGCGCTCAGGCTTCCAATCGAGACAACGGATCGCAAGGCGTTCCTGCCTGCAGCTGGCCTTCCCTGGTTCGTCGCCCCATTCGGACGGGACAGCCTGATTGCCGCGCTTCAGAACATCTTGATCTATCCGCAATTTGCGCGGGGTGCACTGGATTTCCTTGGGTCGCTGCAGGCGATGGAAGACGATCCCTACCGAGATGCGGAGCCCGGAAAGATCTTCCATGAATTACGCTACGGTGAGCTCGCGCATTTCAAGCTGATCCCCCACACGCCATACTATGGCACCGCTGATGCTACGCCGCTCTATCTGATCACGTTGCACTCGGCTTGGCGCGCAACTGGCGACATGGCGCTATTGGAGCGGCATCTTGAGGCGGCAGAAGGCTGCCTGTCTTGGATCGACAAATATGGAGACCGTGACAGTGACGGCTTCCAGGAATACCAGACACGCTCTCCGGTCGGTTATGAAAATATGGCTTGGAAGGATTCCGGCGACGCCGTCGTCTACCCCGATGGTTCGCTGGTCAAAGGACCGAAGGCGCTGTGCGAGCTTCAGGGTTATGTCTACAATGCCTGGATCCGTATGGCTGAGGTTTTTGATGCACTGGGCAAGCGCGATCGCGCACGAGAGTTGCGGACAAAAGCTGCTGCGTTGTTCGAGCGTTTCAACACGGCTTTTTGGGACGACGAGCTGAGCTTCTACGCGTACGCGCTGGATGGCCAGAAGAACAAAGTCCTTACCGTTGCTTCGAATGTGGGGCATTGCCTCTGGTCTGGCATCGTGCCTCCTGATCGCGCCAAGAAGGTGGTGGAACGCCTAATGGCGCCGGACATGTGGACCGGATGGGGTATCCGCACGCTTGCTGTGACCCATCCGGCATTCAATCCATACAATTATCAGACCGGTTCGGTCTGGCCGCACGACAATGCCATGATCGCTATGGGATTCAAATATTACGGTTTCGGCATCGAGGCGGCGCGGATCGCGCACGACATCAGCAAGGCAGCAAGTCACTTCTTGCTGAACCAATTGCCGGAGCTCTACACCGCGTTTCAACGCGATGAAACGAACTTTCCGGTGCAATACATCGGCGCGAACGTGCCGCAGGCCTGGGCTGCGGGCTCTGCCTTCATGCTCACCCAGGCGATGCTGGGATTCCTGCCGGATGCGCCGCGAAACAAACTCTACGTTGATCCCTTGCTTCCGGATTGGCTTCCCGATTTGACCATTCAAGATCTCCGGATCGGTCCCCACAAGCTGGATATTCGCTTCTGGCGTGATGGTGAGGACACAAAGTTTCGAGTGCTCAGCGGTGATCCCAGCGTTGTCGAACGCTGTGCATTGGTTTTGAAACTTACCGAGTTTAGAGCCACGGCTGAGCCAACTTAACGCCCCCTTAGCGTGTCCGCGCGCGGGCCTTTGGAGCGAATGGCGCGAGAAGCCGTCCACGGCCCAGGCGGTAACCGAAGTGCCGGGCGGCAGTTCTTGGTCCTCCTGGGCGGATGCGCGGTTGCGATCATTTCGTCTTCTCGCTTCGCTTCCGCCGACGCAAACGTTCCGCGGTTACGTAGAGCAGCGGGATCATGAAGATCCCGAAAACCGATGCGGCGATCATGCCGCCGAACACCGGCGTGCCCACGGCGTGGCGCGTGACGGCCCCGGCCCCGCGCGCAATGACGAGAGGCAGTAGCCCGAGGATGAATGCGAAACTGGTCATCATCACCGGGCGGAATCTCAGGCGCGCTCCTTCGATGGCGCTCGCTTCGATGTCCTTGCCGAGCTGCCGCTGCTCCACCGCAAACGCAACGATCAGAATGCCGTTTTTCGCGGCAAGCGCGATCAGCACCACGAGTCCGATCTGCGCGTAGACGTCGAAGCTCAGCCCGGCCAGCACCACCGCGATGATGGCGCCGAGTACCCCGACGCTGACCGACAGCAGGACAGGAACCGGAATGTTCCAGCTCTCGTAAAGCGCAACGAGAAACAGGTAGGCGAAGAGAACGGCGAGTCCGAGCACGATGGTCGTGCGTCCGCTCGCCGCCTTTTCCTGGAGCGCGGTGCCGGTCCATTCGAAACTGTAGCCCGCCGGCAGGGTGGTGGCCGAGATGCCTTCCATGGCGGCGAGCGCCTGTCCGGAACTGTAGCCGGGTTTCGGCGCGCCGTTCACGATCGCACTGCGGAATCCGTTGTAACGCAGTACGGTTTGCGGCCCCTGCACGAGCTTCGCCTCGGCCAGCGCGCGCATCGGGACCATCCCGCCTTGGTCGTTGCGGACGTAGATCCGGTAGATGTCGTCGGTTCTGTCGCGAAAGGGCGTCTCGGCCTGAACGTTGACCTGCCAGGTGCGGCCGAACACATTGAAGTCGTTGACGTAGAAGCTGCCGAGCGTCGATTGCAAGGCATTGAAGATGTCGCTGATCTTGACGCCGAGCACCTGCGCTTTGTCACGGTCGATATCGAGATAGATCTGGGGCGTATCGGCCGCATACGTGCTGAACACCCCGGCAAGCGCCTGCTGCCCGTTGGCCGCCACAAGCATGCCGCGGAGCGCCGCCGCGACGTCGGAAGGGGGCTGGCCCTGCAGTGCCTCCAGCACGTATTGGAAGCCGCCGGTGCTGCCCAGGCCGAGGATGGGCGGCAGATTGAACGGGAACGCGATGCCGCCCTTGATGGCCGCCATCTGCGGCCGCAGACGCGCGATGATCGCGCCGGCGCTCTGCGTCGGATCGGTGCGCGCCTCGTAGGGCTTGAGGCGGATGACGAAGAAAGCCTGATTCGACGATGCGATGTAATCAATGAAATTCAGCCCGACCACGGACAACACGCCTTCGACGCCCGGGATCGGCCTGACGATATCCTCGACCTGCTTGACCACCCCCTCGGTGCGGTTGATCGAGGCGCCCTCCGGAAGCCGCAGCGCTGCGAAGATCGCGCCCTGGTCCTCTTCCGGCAAGAAGCTCTGCGGCGTCTTGTTGAACAGCCACCCCGAGGCGGCCACCACGCCGGCCACGACCACGACGCCGACGATCGCCACGCGCACCAGGCGGCGCACCACCGCCGCATAGCCGTCGCGGAGGCGATCGATCGCGCCCAGGACATGGCGCATCGGGCCGCGGCTCTTCTGGCCGCGCTTCAACAGCACCGCGCAAAGCGCCGGACTGAGGGTCAGCGCATTGAGCGCCGAGATCAGCATCGATACCGAGACCGCGACCGCGAACTGGCGGAACAGCTGCCCGCTGATGCCCGGGATGAAGGCCACGGGAACGAACACGGACAACAACACGAGGGTGATGGCGAGGATCGGGCCGGTGATCTCGGCCATGGCCTTCTTGCAGGCCTGCGGCACCGTCAGCCCGGGCTCCTCGTCGATCACCCGCTCGACGTTCTCGACGACGACGATGGCGTCATCGACCACGATGCCGATCGCGAGCACCAGCGCCAGCAAGGACACGGTATTGGCCGAATAGCCGATCGCCAGCATCACGGCAAACGTGCCGACGATCGACACCGGCACGGCAACCAGCGGGATCAGCGTCGTCCGCAACCTGCCGAGAAACAGGAACACCACCAGAGCCACGAGAACGATGGCTATGACCAGGGTGCGAACGACCTCATTGATCGTTGCCGTGACGAAGACCGTGGAGTCGAAGAACACATCGTACACAAGATCGTTGGGGAAGCGCGTCGCCAGGGTATTCATGGCCTCGCGAACGCGACGGGTCACGTCGACCGCATTGGAGCCTGGCGTCTGGTAGATGCCGATCGCGGCCGCGGGTGCGCCATTGAAACGGCTGTAGCGGTCCTGCGATCTCGCGCCCATCTCGACACGGGCAACGTCTTGCACCCGAACAACCGAACCGTCGGGATTGGCGCGCAGGACAATGGCGGCGAATTCCTCCGGCCGCGACAGCCGGCCCTTGGTCTTGATGTTGATCTGGACCTGCTGCTCGTTGGTGATCGGCGCCGCGCCCACTCGGCCCAGCGCCGCCTGAATGTTCTGGTTCCGCACCGCCGAGATGACGTTGTTCGGCGTCAGGTTGAGCTCGGTCAGCCGGTCAGGGTCGAGCCAGATCCGCAGCGAATAGTCGAGCGGTCCGAACAGGCTTGCCTGACCGACGCCTTTGATCCGCGCCAGCGTGTCGATGATGTTGATGGTCGCATAGTTGCTCAGATAAACGGCATCGTAGGTATTCTTCGGCGAATAGATGCTCACGACCTGCAGCAGGGCGGCGGATTTCTTGCGGATGGTTAGGCCGGTGCGCGACACCTCCTCGGGTAGCTGCGGCGTGGCGAGACTGGCGCGGTTCTGCACATTGACGGTGTTGATGTCCGGATCGGTGCCGAGCGCGAACGTCACGTTGAGGGTGTAGCTGCCGTCGGCACCGCTGGCGGACTGGTAATAGAGCGCATTGTCGATGCCGTTGATCTGCTGCTCGATCGGTTGCGCCACCGTGGTCTCGATCACTTCGGCGTCGGCGCCCGGGTAGGTCGCGGACAACGTTACCTGCGGCGGCACGATATCCGGGAACTGCGCGATCGGGATCGCCGTGATGGCAATGATGCCGGCCAGTGTAATGACGATGGCGATGACGAAGGCGAGCCGCGGCCGGTCGATGAAGATGCCGGAAAACATCGGCGTCAGTTTCTCGCCACGACGCTCGCCGTCACGACTTGGCCGGGGCGCACCTTCTGGATCCCCTCGACGACGACCAATTCTCCCGGCTTGAGGCCTTCCGTCACCACTACGTCTCTGCCTTGCTCGACGCCGGTCGTCACGCGTCGCAGCTCGACCTTCTTCGCCTCATCGACCACCAGGACATAGCGGCCGGCCTGATCGAGCTGGACGGCGGATTGCGGAACGACCAGCGCCGACCGCGGCGCGCCGCGTTCCACGGTGACGCCGACGATCCCCCCGGGGATCAGGAGACCTTCCGGGTTCGGCACTTGCGCCCGCACCAATACGGTGTCCGTCCCGGTTTCGACTTGGATATCGAGGAAGTTGGTGAGACCCTGATGCGGATAGGGATTGCCGTTGGGCAGCTTGATGTGAACGGTCACGTGACCGTCCTTGTATTCGGCGATCCTGCGCTTGTACTCCAGAACATCGCGCTCGCTCGCCTGAAAGACGACATAGATCGGATCCTGGCTGACGATCGTCGCGAGCTTCCCGGACGACGGATCGACCAGATTGCCCACGGTGAAATTCGCAATTCCGATCCGTCCATCGATCGGCGAGCGGATTTCCGTGTAGCCGAGATTGATTTCCGCCTGCTGAAGGGTCGCCTCCGCCTGCAGCACATTGGCCTTCGCCGCCGCTTCGTCGGCCTCACGCTGGTCGACCGTTGCTTGCGGGATGTTCTGGTTGCGGACAAGCTCCTTGCCGCGCTCCAGCTGCAGCGCTGCGTTGACCTCCGTCGCCTTCGCCTTGGCGAGATTGGCGCGCTGCTGGTCGACCGCCGCCTCGTAGGTCGCCTGCTCGATTCGGAACAGCAGGTCGCCGGTCTTGACGTGCTGCCCTTCGGTGAAAAGCCGCTCCTCGATGAACCCCGGCACTCGCGCGACAATGTCGACCTTGTCGATCGCCGTCACTCGGCCGATGAGATCGCCCGTCTCCGTCACCTGACGGGTATCCGCCGGGGTCACCGAGACCGCCGGTGGCGGTACTGCCCCCTGAGCGACGGCGGCGCCGCAGTGAGCCAGGAAGCTCAGGGCGCCAATGACGATCCACCAACCGAGGGAGCCGTTGCGGCCAAGCATCCAGATTCCTCCCGACTGCGAGGTTGATTTGCGCCGGCGTTCGCGGCTCCAGATGTTCGACTGAGGCTTCCCTCAGCCGTCGACGTCGGTCGCGGGTCGATCATCCCCTGCCGATAGTTCGTCGTGCCAGCGCCCATCCTTGTCTTCGTACGAGATCCCTGTCGCGTCGCCCGGGACGGCTTGTTCCTTCGCTGCGCGCTCGGCCGCTTTGCGGGCCATGTCGTGGGAAGGGAAAGTCTCGGAGAACACTCCATCGACCCGGTAGGCCCAGCCGCCGTCGTGCTCGACGATTTCATAGGTGATCTCGGTCATCGATTGCTCCTGATGCTGACGGAAGGGATTTCAGCCCATCTCTTCGCATGCGCGCACTGTGCACCACCTCACGCTTGCATGTCGACGAAGGCATTTACCGGCATCGGCTCCTTTTAATGATACGCCCTTGCGACCCGCTCACGGTCGGTCGCAGCCAAGAACGCATGCAGCGCCGCCACCACCTGCGCGCCCTCGCCGACCGCCGCGGCAACCCGCTTGACGGAGCTCGATCGGACGTCGCCGATGGCGAAGACGCCCCGCCGACCCGTTTCCAGAGAGGGGCCGTTGCTGGCATCTCCGCCGGTCAACACGAAGCCCTTTGTGTCCAGGGCCACGCCGGATCCGGATAGCCAATTCGTGTTCGGCTCCGCTCCGATGAAGAGGAACAGGTGATGAATCAGCCGGCGCACTTCCTTCTCTGGCGTGCCTTGACGCCAGAGGATCGCCTCCAACACGCCCGCGTTGCCCTCCAGGCCGCTGACCCGTGCTTGCGTCACCACCTCCACGTTGGAGAGTCCTGCGATGCGGTCGACGAGGTAGCGCGACATGCTCGCTTGCAGATCCGTCCCGCGCACCAGGAGCCAGACTTTGAGGGCTTGGCTTGCCAAATAGACGGCTGCCTGCCCCGCCGAATTGCCGCCGCCGACGAGAGCGAGCTCCTGACCGGCGCACAATTTCGCCTCCAACGGCGACGCCCAATAGTGCACGCTGGCGGCTTCGTATTTTTCCAGATCA
>WNGD01010577.1_pt1 | contig 10558 bp, 9 predicted proteins | sample 5400671 | NCBI WGS metagenome assembly WNGD01 (sample SAMN13153369, study PRJNA577476) | soil metagenome | isolation source: 40 cm soil or saprolite under grassland replicate 2 | place: USA:California | collected 2016-06-15
GTGGACCGTATGGGGCCGCGAATAGCCGGTCTTCTTGAATACCTCCTCAGGCTCGATGATCTTGTGAATCTTCGCCTTGGTGGGATCTGGCTTCGTGTCGATGACATAAATGCGCGAGGACCGGATCCCCGGGATGATCAGGTAGCGCCGGTCAAGGAACGCGTGGCCGGTGAGCGGCGACAGGGCCGATGAGCAGGCGTTCCAGCCGAAATGGTGGAATTCGTCGCCTTTGTAGGGCATCGTCACCGTGTGGACGATCTGGCTAAATGTGGGCGAGTCGGGCTTTACATCGATCACCGCGAGGGCGTCGGGCTTTGAGAAGTCTGGACTGAGCAGCAAAGTGTAGGCGAAATTCTCCGGCGGAGCTTCCATCGCAAGCTTCGGTGATGCGTGGAAGGTCGGATCAGGCCTCATCGTCATTGGAGTTCCTCTCTGTTCGCGTCTTTTCGAGCGCGGACTTATCGCCATAGCCGCGGATCTGGTCTGGGCTGATAAGGCGCCCAATCGAGCTTGCGCATCAGCTTAGCGAGCCGCGGCAGGCATCTTCCAGTAGATCGAATAGCGCCTGCGGTGTGGTTTGGTGTTGCTGGTCCCGGACGGTGGGGAATGAACGCAAAGAGGCCCGGACAATGCTCCGGGCCTCCATGTGCTAAGGGATTTAGTAATCCATGCCACCACCAGGCATGGCAGGCATGGGGGTCTCCTTCTTGGGCCTCTCGGCGACCATCGCCTCCGTCGTGATCAGCAACCCCGCAATGGAAGCCGCGTCCTGCAACGCGGTGCGGACGACCTTGGTCGGGTCAATGATGCCCTTGGAAACCAAGTCGCCGTATTGGCCCTCCTGTGCGTCGTAGCCGTAGGCGTAGGTGTCCTTCTCGCTGATCTTGCCGACAACGAGCGAGCCGTCCTCGCCAGCATTGACGGCGATTTGCCGAGCCGGCGTGCTGAGCGCCTTCCTGACGATGTCGATGCCGGTCTTCTGGTCATCGTTCTCGGGTTTCAGCCGGCTGAGGGCCTTGATTGCCCGCAGTAGCGCGACCCCGCCACCCGGAAGAATACCTTCCTCGACCGCGGCGCGGGTCGCGTGCATGGCGTCATCGACCCGGTCCTTGCGCTCCTTCACCTCGACCTCAGTCGCGCCGCCGACGCGGATCACCGCGACGCCGCCCGCAAGCTTGGCGAGCCGTTCCTGGAGCTTCTCGCGATCGTAGTCGGAGGTGGTCTCCTCGATCTGCGCCTTGATCTGGGCGATGCGGGCCTGGATGTCGGTCTTCTTGCCCGCGCCGTTGACAATCGTAGTGTTCTCCTTCTCGACCATCACCTTCTTGGCGCGCCCGAGCATATTGATCGTAACGCCCTCAAGTTTGATCCCGAGATCAGCGGAGACCATGTTGCCGCCGGTCAGGATCGCGATGTCTTCGAGCATGGCCTTGCGGCGATCGCCAAAGCCGGGAGCCTTGACGGCGGCGACCTTGAGCCCGCCACGCAGCTTGTTGACCACAAGCGTCGCGAGCGCCTCGCCCTCGACGTCCTCAGCGATTATGAGCAGCGGCTTGCCCGTCTGCACTACAGCTTCGAGCAGCGGCAAGAGCTCGTTGAGCGCGGACAGTTTCTTCTCGTAGATCAGGATATAGGGGTCTTCCATTTCGACCCGCATCTTCTCGGCATTGGTCACAAAATAGGGCGAAATGTAGCCGCGGTCGAACTGCATGCCCTCGACCACTTCGAGCTCGGTCTCGAGCGATTTCGCTTCTTCGACCGTGATCACGCCCTCGTTGCCGACCTTCTTCATGGCGTCGGCGATGAAGCGGCCGATCTCGGCATCGCCATTGGCGGAAATGGTGCCGACCTGGGCGATCTCCTGGTTCGACGTAACCGCTTTTGAGTGCTTTTTCAGATCCTCGACAATCGCGTGGACGGCGAGATCGACCCCGCGCTTGAGATCCATCGGGTTCATGCCCGCGGCAACCGACTTGGCGCCTTCCTTGACGATCGCGTGGGCGAGTACAGTCGCGGTGGTAGTGCCGTCGCCGGCCTGGTCGGAGGTCTTGGACGCGACCTCCCGAACCATCTGGGCGCCCATATTCTCGAACTTGTCTTCAAGCTCGATCTCCTTGGCGACGGTGACACCGTCCTTGGTGATCCGTGGTGCGCCGAAGGATTTGTCCAGCACGACGTTGCGACCCTTGGGCCCAAGTGTCACACGCACCGCGTTGGCGAGAATGTCGATGCCGCGCAGCATCTTGTCGCGGGCGTCCACAGCGAATTTCACATCTTTAGCAGCCATGTCGTTACTCCTGACGATTCGTTTGCAGGTTTCGTTGGCCCAATCCTCGGCTCCATCGGCGAAGGCATGCGGAGGGTTTAAGGGCTAAGGCGTGGAATTAAGGACGTTCGGGAATCAGGCAGCCTTGCGGCGTGCTTCGCCTTCCACCAGCACCCCCATAAGGTCGCTCTCCTTCATGATCAGGTACTCGATTCCATCGAGCTTGACCTCGGTCCCTGACCATTTTCCGAATAGAACCCGGTCACCGGCTTTCACGTCGATCGGCACGAGCTTGCCGGACTCGTCGCGGCCGCCAGGACCGACGGCGATAACCTCGCCTTCCTGGGGCTTTTCCTTGGCGGTATCGGGGATGATGATGCCGCCTGTGGTTTTCTCCTCGGCTTCGATGCGCTTGATGACGACGCGGTCGTGAAGTGGACGGAATTTCATGATGTTCCTCTTAACTCTTTGTGACACTTCAACTTTTTCGATGGGCTGACCGCGGGCGAGGACCTTGCCCGCGAGGTGCCGCCTTCTAGCACTCCTTCGCTAAGAGTGCTAGGGGATTGTTGAGGATTTCGACGCGTATCGGCCGGGGGCGGCGCTGACCGAGGAGCGGCGCGCTAGCTGCTCCGTTCGTCGGTGCGTCCGGGTGCCAAAAGAGCGCTACGCGGGGAGTAAGCTCCCGAGGTGCTAAGCGCCTCGTCTTCGACAGGCGAGCTTCCGAATTGCCGTTCTTCGGACAGCACGTGTCCCGCAGGTTAAGAAAGAGGGCGGGACATTCGGTCGATTAGATAAATAATCAAATGCGCCAGGGGGTGTTGATTGCTGTCCAACAGCCGTCACGCCGCGACCCGCGGACCCTTGCATGAGCCGGGGGAGCGAACTATCCCGTTTGGTTGGCGTGTGATGGGAACTTCGAGCAATTCGAGCCTCAGTGGACGTATATGCGCAAGCTGCCAAAGAGGTTACCTCGCCGGGTAACCGCACAGTCAGCAGCCTACACCCTCACATAAAAAACGCTCGCAGGTCGGAGTCAAAATGGCGGCGGGTTGAGTGATTTCGTAACTTTATGATGAGAGCTTGTTATGGTGTTATGTGTTTTAAGGTCGTGAGTGCGCTCCAGGCAGAGACGAGCGGCGATCCCATGCATCGCTCCCTAAAATTCATTAGGACGTCTGATTGTCTCCGGATGATCCGGCACCTCGCGGGCATACCCGCGTACGCGATCACGATAAGAGCTTGGGTTCAAGCCGCGCGCCCTGACATTCGACCACCCGAGGTTTCGCATGACCCGCGATAGCCGCACCGTTTCGCTTGGCCGACGTTTCATAGGGACCTCGAGAAAATCGAATACGTCGTTGGTCGAGATCCTCTCGATCCCATCATGCCCAATCCTTCCCTTTAGCTTGCGTAGCGCAGCTTCCCACGGATCTTCCACCGCAGAATTACGAGCCGCTTCCGCACCAGCCCGGAGCTGCTCCGAGAAGGACAACCGAGGCAAGTCCAGCTGCCGTGGAGGGTCTTGCGCGGCGCGCCCGCGCATGATTTCCGCAAGCTCCTCCAGGGCCTGCGCCAATGATGGGTCCGGGCAATCCAGTTTAGTTTCTTCCTTGGACATCAGTACCTCGTCCCTCTGGCATGTTCAAGATGATTGATGTTTCATGAGCGTAATCAGACCGGATCCCAGTAAAGGCCGGACCCGAGCACGTCTAACCTGCGAGGCGGGTAATGCTTTCTGGGCTCTGGGTAGTATTTGATGGAGCCGAGAGTCTAGAGCGACGCCGTGACTCTGCCAGGGCCATGGTGATCTGTCGTGCTCTGAAGACTTGATCTGGATCATGATTGCTCTCCACCAACCTGCTCAGTCCGATTGCATGCCGACCAGCGGCCTGCCGTGTTTGAAGTCATCGAGCGCCTTCTCACACCGCCTGCGGCTCTTACGGTTTCTCCAGGGCGGGTCGCCGTCGCCGAAGAACCATTTTTGGTCGACATACCTGATCCACTCCTTAGGATGAGCCGGCTCGAACCAGACCGTCCGGCGTCCGCCGCCAGATCGGCTGGTAGTTCCTATTGTAGAGAACCTCAGTGCCGTCGGCACAGGTCCATATCCCATAAGGAAGCTCCTGGTGCATGCGATGGTATCTGTCGCGGCGCGTTGACCTTCCGGTCACATTGGTGTGAGCAGTTTGGGTTTCGTTGAAGCCGACAGTCTCAGACATCGGTAGTTCCTTTCAACATTGCACCATGTGATGACTACACCAGCCCCGCGGTACTTTTCGGAGCTCGGAGTTCTTGATCCGTGGGATTGCGCCGGCGTCTTGGCCAGAGCGCATGTGGTTCGAGCTGACGGTTACCTCGCGGGTAACCTTGGCGGGGTGTGAGGGTGCGATCTGGGTGGGTCCCGGAAAACATCACGGTGCCACGCGGCGCACTCATCGATTCCGCCTGCTCCACGGGAAGGCATTCGATGATCGATTCCGGTCCGCTGCGCAACGACCGCGCGCTGCGGCGGCCGGGAAGTCGGTAAGTGCCGGGAAGATTTCTCCGCAGGTCTCTGCCTACTTGTTTCTTTCTTCTACTGCTCGGTCTCAGTAATGAGGTGCAAACTTCCCGATACTTCCCGGCTTCCCGCCCGCTACGTGCGGCGAACGGTGATGACGTTGGCATTGGCGGCGGGGTCGTGCCGCACGTCCAGCTGGAAGCCACCGATATGTGCCCCCTTAACTTTACGCGCCCAATATCCGAACAGCTTTGCGCTGACCCCACCGCGGCTGCCAAGCACGGCGTCGAGCGTCGCGTGCAGGGTCGTTTTCTTCGGGTCCGGGACTGCCTGTTGCAGCGCCGTCCGCTTAGCGTTGGCAACCTCGGTGTAGACCGCGAACACGTCGCTGCTACGAAAAGGGGCGGTCCCGAAGATACCGTCCAAGGCCGCTAAAAGCGTCGCATCATCCTGGCGGTGAGGATCCTCGGCCTTGTTCTGCTTGAACGCGTCCGCGAGATCGTACCCGTTCACCCAGTGGACTAGGTCGCGGACCCTACGGGACCAAAGATCAAACGACCCCACTCCGGGCAGCCCCTGGGAGGGCATGCCGGCCACGCGATACGCGCGCATGATGGTGAAGGCGGCGCGGAGGAAATCGTCGCGGCGTCGCCGGATCAAATCGACGGGCTTGATCTTATAGCGATCCCTTTCTGGGTCTGCCGAACGAGGCTTGATATCGAGGTTCAAGGTGCGTCGAGCCATGTCCCCGGTGCTTTGCGGGTTGTTGCCAGTTAACAGGAGTAGCGATCTATTGTGGACCCTAACCATCTCGCTACGCCCTAATATCCGAATATCTGCCCGCCCCTCGGTGATGATGCTTTCGAGCAGGTCGCCTTGGATCATCTTACCGTTGGCGTTGTCGATGCAGATCGCCCCCGGCGATTGCAACAGTAGCGAGGCGATACGCTTTTCTGTCTCTTCAGGTGTCGCGCCCCACGTGGCGAAGACGGGAAACGTGTCGTAAGCCAGCTGGGTCAGGCTGCGCACGAGTAGGCCCTTCCCAGTGGCTGCCATCGAACTCCGGACGATTAACATAGGGGCAGTGGGTAGGTATGGGCGCTCGATTGCCGTGAAAATGGCCCCGAGCAGGAGTGCCTCCCCTGCGGTCTGACTCTCGAATTGGTACTCGGAAAACGGTAACTGCAGTGCTTTGACGGCTTTCACAACATCGTCGGCCGATGGCGAGGCGGGCACGTCGAAGGTTGGCGTCTTATCATGATAGAGCCGGGTAGTTGCGTCATAACCTGAGGGAAAGTGAATTTGACCGTCGTCATCGATACGCGGAACTCGAGCGATGCCGCGGAGCACCCGCGCAGCGTACCGACCGCGCATCTGTTGGAGGTAATTGGCAACAAAATTCTGCGGGGGATGAATGCGAACGGTGCCCTGCTTGCAGGGCTTCAACCACTTGAGCCGCTCGGCGCGCTCCATGATATCCGGCACCGTAGCCAGTGTCGTGCCGGGCAGGTCGCCATCCCAACGTATAGATGCCAGCTCGTCATCGCGCCTCGTCGGCGGCGAATACGTATCCTGGTCTGGAACCCGTAGGATGCTTAGGAACCCGCTCCCCTCGGGGGTGAATACTCGCTCATCCTCAGCGACCACTCGATCGACAGCAAGACGGCAGGCTTCTTCGTTGCCCGGTACATATAGAACCGTATTCTCGGCAGTGTTGTTGGAGTCCGTCCCGCTCGCATTGCAGATTTTCGCAGTTTCCGGCGCGCCACCGGTATCGGCCGGCCGGCTTTTGGACGCCGGCGCAGTTACCTGCGAGGTAATTGTCGCTGATTGCGAGTCCGGCCAGCCGTGTGACCTGGCTAGATAGAAAAGAGTCCCGATCGTGATCGGGTTCTCGTGTCGACGCGCCTCTTCGATGTACCTAAGCCAGCGCTGCCGGTTTTCGCCTGCATCGTAACCGGGAGCTCGCTGGGAAGCTTCATCGAGAATCGCCCATAGGTCCTCCGCCTGCGACCTGTAGATGGATGCGGGGTGTGCCAGGGCGCGAGCGAACCGAACCCAGTTTCCCTCATCGGCTATTGCGGCCGCGGGGACCGCATCCACTGCGGAACGGATTTCTTGGAGATCAGCGTCGATACCAGCGGACAACTCGGTCTGAGGAATCGGTGACCGTGGCGGGAACAGCTTAGGATCCAGAAGAACAACGTTGTTACCCCTATTCTTGGCGGCAACCACCTGCGCTCTCATATGCGTCGCAAGCGCGGCTTCCAAGACTTCCGGCGGGTAACGATTGGGAGCCGCCTTATCAGCCGGGAAGGTTACCTTCGCAGGTGACGGGTTCTCGTATTCCGGCTTCCTATTCTCGGTTCCAGCGATGCGGAGCACCCGCGCCGCGTCCGTGGTGCATTGAAGATCGGCCGGCAGCCCGGATTCTTCCGCCGCCGCGCGGAGCGCTTGGGCGATTACGGTCCAGCGCCCTTTGGGCATAGGCTGATCGACTAACCAATACGCGTGAGCGCCGCCGCCGGACCAAACCATGACACTGGGGCGAGGCAGCCCGGCGGTTGTGTAGAAGTCCCTGAGCCTCGTCAGGATCTTTTCGAAAACGACGTCGGCTCCCTCGCCTGGACTCTGGAAGTCCTTTCCGTCCAGGTCGAGCCATACGCTCCCGAACGCGAGCGCCAGCTTAGCGCTGCGCTTTTCGCGCGCGTTGCTCTGCATACGCCCTTGCGAAGCGAAGACACCAGTTACCTCCCGGTCCCCGGCGACTTTCCGGATTAGCGCTATGGCCTCGTCGGGAGTCCTTACCTTCTCATCGACCCAATGACCTCGTCCCTTTGTCCAGGAGACCACCATGCAGCCGTCTTCGCCATGCTGCGGCCAGGGCAGTAGGTGTTCAACATACCATTGATCATCAGCGATGAATTTTTCAGCGGCCCTAGTGGTCACTCGCAGCCTCCGTTACGAGTGCGTCGGCGCTGCCCCGCTCGCGAGTTGCGGCCTTGGCCTCGAGCAGTTCGTCTATCTCGTGCTCCAGCCAGACGGTGCAGCCCTTCGAGAGCTTGATGGGCTTGGGAAACTCGCCGGAGGCGGACAACCTCCAGAGCGTAGCCTCGCTCAGCCCCGTTTTCTCCTTGACCTGCCAGATCCGTAAGGTGCGCTTCGGCCCAGTGACAGTCATAGCGTGCTCCTAGCAGTGCGTGCGAGGAGGAAAGCACGGGCGAGATGGGGTGAAGTGCAAAGAGCCTAGGCTTGCTGCACTCTAATTTCTAAATGCCGAAATTGCCGTTGTCCTTCAGGAATCGGATGTCTTCCTTAATGGTGCGTTCCGTCATGGGCGGCATTCGGGACAACTTTAGCTCATCGATCTTACGCATGATCGCCTGCGCCGTCCCACCTGATTGGGGTTTTTGCTTCAATCTGGGCGGCAGGCGCTTAAAGCAATATGAGACGGCGATCCGGCGGACCGCTAAATCCTGTTCGCGTTGGACTTTTCGGCCGCGTGCGGCAGCCTTCTGGCGATTCTGAGCCTTCGCGGACGGGGAGTCTCCAGCCCGCGCGCCTTGCCGCCTCATGCAAGACCTCGTGAAGCGGCGATGGCGGGATAGCATGCGGCCCTCCGCAACGCGACGACCTTGTTCGGCTCGTTCTCGATGACCTCCAGACGGTCGGCTAGGAGCTGTAGGACGTCTCTGACCTCTGTCGTATAGCGGGCCTTCGAGTATCCCGCGGTGAGCTGGTCGCCAATGTTCCGGTGCCCAAGCATCGCCGAGATGACATGTGGGGGTGCACCTAGCTCTCCAGCCATGGTGGCGGTGGTCCTACGCAACGAATGTCGATCCCAGCCCGTGATGCCCGTCCCCAATGCAACTGCCTTGGACCACCTATCCCAGTTTTGCAGCTTTGCGCTGCGGTCGCCCCGGAAAATCAAATGATCGGGCTCGCCGGGTCCGATTTCCCTGAGTAACTCGATTGCCTGCCTCGGAAGGATGATGACATGATCGTGTTGCTGAACCTGCTTTTTCCTGACTTTGCTTCTGGTGTCCTTCCGCCTCGAAGCTGAGATGGTCCAGGTGCCCCGGTCAAGGTCAATCTCGCCCCACTTGGCGCCGCAGGCCTCCTCTAGCCGGCAGCCCGACCAGAGCATGAATCTCGCGGCCGCGTCGTGCCCTCGCCGCCCAAGCTTCGGAAGGATCTTGCTCAACTCCCCGACCGACAACACCCGCTGCCCGATCTCCCGGGTGGGATCGGCATCATGCTTGACGGTAGGTTTCTCCAGTTCGCCGAAACCCTTCCGCATCAGCTCCCGTTTTGAGGCCCAGGCAGCTAACGGTCGGATGTAAGCAACGGCATGCCCTGCGCTGGCCACGCTCGAATGCTGGTCGGCAGTGAGCTGCAGCTCGGCAGGCGAGATCTCGACGGCGGGCCGTTTCAAGTGCTTGGCGAATACGTGCCGAATGCGCCGCTCCTGCTCGCTGCAGCTATCCAGAAGCTTGCCCGGCCCTATATTAAAATAGGAGGCGATTACCGAGCCAAAGGTCCCGATGCCGGCTTGCGCGGCCTTGGCGCGCTCTCTGTCGGCCTTCTTTTCCGCGGTAGGGTCCCTGCCGTCCCGAATCTGCCAACGCAGCTTCTCAGCCCTCTCACGGGCTGCGGCGAGGCCTAGACCCGGCCCTACGTCGAAGCGCCGCCGGTTGCCCTTGGCATCACGGACGTTCAAGCTCCAGGTCATGAGTCCGGAGGGTGACATCCTGACGCGCAAGCCCGGTACCGCTCCGTCGATCAGCTCCACGGTTTTCAGCCGGCTTGGTTTCAGGTTCTTGATCCGGGCCGACGACAAGGGCGGCACCCGCTTAGCCATCGCGGTTCCTCCAGGTTCCAATTAGGTTCCACTGAGTGTAAGAGACGGTGAGACCGCGCGAGACAGTCTGGGGTTCCAGATGGGTCTGAATAGCCTGAAACGCAAGGCCTGCGTGAGACTGGCTGAGAGCGCCTGGGATTTCTTGGCAGGTTGCGATAAGCTGACTCTTAATCAGCGGGTCCAAGGTTCGAGTCCTTGTGCGCCCACCATATCATGGCCTACCGGAAACCGACGATCGCTTCCTGGTTCTCTTTGCCACGGGTGTGCGCCGCTTGACCGAATGAACTCCAGTGTACAGGAACGCACGTTCAATCTGATAGTAAATGTCGCAGATCTCGTTCCGGAGGGCATCGAGGATGGCTGAAACATCGTCGATGGAAGATGCATCGTGATAATCCCCTCGTTGTCCGTATCGGGTTCAAACTGCATTCCCGGATCTTTGAAGCGGATATAGGCCAACGGGTTACCAGCCGCATTGCTCACGCTTATCTGCGCCCGGATGTTTAGATAGCCGTCCGGACCGCCGTAAAAAAGCATGCTGTACTTTGACACCATCGTCACGTAACCCTCCTCTGTGGCATGACTGCGGAGCTTACCCGAATGCGGTTGCAAATGTTTGGAAACGTTCACCAGCAGAATCGACCCGGCTCAGATTAGATCACCCAGCGAAGCGGTAGGTCAGCGTCCGACCATGCCGCGGACGACCTCACCACGTCGGCCAGGGATCGCAGCCTGCTTCATTTCTTGCCGAGCCGCTTGATCGCGGCATCGGCGGCGCGCTCGCCGGCTTCCCAGGCGCCGGCGATGGTGCCCCACAGCGTCTCGTGCACGGCTTCGCCTGCGAACCAGAGGCGCTCGTTCAGCGGTTCCGAGAGCGCCTTGCGCGCCCATTGTCCGCCCGGCGAAGCCGCCGAGAACGCGCCGAGCA
>WNGD01011026.1_pt1 | contig 10558 bp, 11 predicted proteins | sample 5400671 | NCBI WGS metagenome assembly WNGD01 (sample SAMN13153369, study PRJNA577476) | soil metagenome | isolation source: 40 cm soil or saprolite under grassland replicate 2 | place: USA:California | collected 2016-06-15
GAGGTGAGGCGAAGCCAGTTCCACTTCATCTGGCCGAGCACGGGGATCAACATCTTTCCCGGTCGCCCGAACCTTTCCATTGGCCCGATGATCCCGGCAGGACCGCGGCGGACCGAACGCTTCCTCGACTACTTCTTCGCCCCAGGGATCGACGAGGCGTGGATCGACGAGCTGATCGCCTTCGACAACCAGGTCGGGAAAGAAGACGTCGCGCTCGTCGAGGGCGTCCAGGTCGGGATCGCAGCGGGAGCGATCGAGCGGGGACGCCTGCTCAGCGACTCGGAGCAGCTGATCGTCGACTTCCAGCGCCGCGTCGCCGCCGCGCTTGCGTAAGCGAGCGAGAAGCCCGGGCGAGCGAAAACGCTGCCCGGGCTACTCGTCTATTCGCTATGCGCTGCGCCAGACGTTGCTGTAGCCGCCGACGTAGCCGGGAGCCGTCTGCGAGGTGGGCATCACCACTCGGAGCCTGGCACGATGCCTCGGCAGCCGAACCGTGAACGTCCCGGACGAGCCCGCGTCGAGGACGACGTGCTTGATGTTCGTCGGTCCAGTGGGGCTGAGTCGTTGGACGAGCACGTACTTCCCGGCGAAGGGGCGCTCCGCACTCACCTTCACGTCAAACGTGCCGCTCTTAGATGTGCGGCTCTTGAGCGTGAGCGTGATCCGCGGCCGCACCTTCACGGTGACGTTTCGGCTCGTCGCCGTGTTCCACCGAGCCTGGTAAGTGGTCTGGATCAGCGGTTTCGCCGAATAGCTCCAGGCGCCGTCGGCCTTCGTGGCGACCGTGTCCAGGTCCGTGAACGTGCTCGCGCCGAAGGGCTCGGCACCTACGCTGACGTTTGCGCCGGCCTGATGGCTCGAGACCTTGCCGGAGAGCATGACCGAGCCGCCGTAGACGACGACCGGGCGTGAAACCGAGATCGTTACCGATCCCTTTGACGGGCTAGCTGCCAGTACCGGCGCGGCCACGGCGACGGCGAGCAGCATCGTTGGGAGCAAGAGAGTCTTTCGCATGCTGAACCCCTTAGTTTTGGTTGTGACCTCTACGAATCAGATGACGCTTGCAACCGGTCAAGATTGCGGTGTGCTACCTGAGCCTGGTGGCGGGCGGAGCACCGCGAACTGGTCGGTGATTTCGAGCTTCCGCGAGCGGAAGCGGAAGCACGCTGCGGGCCGGCCGCCGGCGGTCCCCGGTGGTCGACGTTCGCCGGTCGGCTCGAGGACGCCCCGCCGCACGAGCACGCGCTGGAGGTTCGTCGCAGATACGTCGTGCCCCAGCGCGGCTGCATAGATCCCGCGCAGCTCCGAGAGCGTAAACGCCCCGGGTGCGAGCGCGAAGCCGACGTTCGTGTACGAGAGCTTGGCGCGCAGGCGCTCACGGCCCGCGAGCGCGATCTCGCCGTGGTCGAACGCCATCTCCGGCAGGCGCGCGACGGGATGCCAGCGTGTGTCCTTCGGAACGTCGGGGTCGGCATCGGTGGGGACGAGGCCGAGGTAGGCGGTCGCGACTTCCCACTCGCGGGGATTTCGCTCGAGGTCGCTCAGCGTCTCCAGCTGTTCGAGATGCGCGAGCTCGCGGACGTCGACCTTGAGCGCGAGCTGCCGGCGGATCGACTCCTCCAGCGTCTCGCCCGGCTCGAGGTAGCCGCCGGGCAGCGACCACGCGCCGAGGAATGGCTCACGACCTCGCTTCCAGAGCAGTACCTGAAGCTTGCCGCCCCGTACCCGGAGGACGACGGCCAGGGAGACGTGGGCCGGACGCGGCCTGGTAGACTCGGGCAGAGGTTTTCGACCCACAGTCGTAAACTACCCGAGACCGATGACCACCGCTCCAGTCGCAGCCCCGCCGCACACCGCCCGCCGGGACGTCGAAGAGGTCCTGCGCGAGGGTGGGCTGTCGCGGTTCCACTTGCGCGCGGTGCTCGTAACCGGCTTCGCGTGGACGTTCGTCGCGATGGAGATCCTGCTCGTCGGGTTCCTTGCGCCGACCTTCACGTCGCTCTGGCACCTGAGCGGCGCGCTGCAGGGGCTCGTGAACAGCGCGGCTCTCGGCGGCTCGCTCGTCGGCAGCGTCGTGCTCGGACGCACGGCCGACCGGATCGGGCGGCGCAAGATCTTCCAGTTCTCGATCCTCTGGTACGCGGTCTTCACCGCCGCGACCGCGCTCGCCTGGGGACCGTGGTCGGTGATGGCAATGCGGTTCCTCGCGGGTCTCGGGCTCGGCGGAATGCTCGTCGTCGATCCCTCGATGCTCGCGGAGTATCTGCCGCCGCAGCGGCGCGGGCGGTTGCTCGTGCTGCTGGATTTCTTCTGGCCCGTCGGCCTGCTGCTTGCGACCGGGCTCTCGTACCTCTTCCTCGTCCAGGTCGGCGGCGGCTGGAGCTGGCGCTGGCTCTTCCTCGCCGCGTCGTTCCCCGCGTTCATGGCCTTCCTCGTCCGCCGCTCGCTGCCGGAGAGCCCTTACTTCCTGGCGCGGGCGGGCCGAAGCGAAGAAGCCGCCGAGGTGCTGACCGAGATCACCGGGCGTCCCGTGGCCGCCGGGTTGGTTGCCGCCCCGGAAGAGCGTTCGTCGGTGCGCGAGCTTGCCGAGCCCGGGCTGCGGCGGACCTCGGCGGTGATGATCGCCGTCTGGATCGCGCTCAACATCTCCTACTACGGTCTTTTCCTCTGGCTGCCGTTCGTGGTCGAGTTCGACAAGTTCCACATGGACGTCTACGCGTTGCTCGCGCTCTCGGCGCTGTCGCAGTTTCCCGGCTACGCGGCGGCTATCTGGCTCGTGGAGCGGATCGGACGCAAGCCAACGCTGGCTGCGTTCCTGCTGCTCGGCGGCGTCTCCGCCTATGCGTTTGCGGTGGCCGGCTCACCTGCGGCCCATGTCGCGGCGCTCTTCTTCGTCGGGTTCTTCAATCTCGGCGCCTGGGGCGCGGTCTACCCGTACACGTCCGAGCTCTTCCCGACCCGCCTGCGCTCGAGCGCCTTCGGGATGCTCGAGGGCGTAGGGAAAGGGGCGGCGATCGCCGGGCCGTACATCTTCGGCAACGTGAAGGACGCCACTGGGAGCACGACGTGGTCGCTCACCTTCGTCGCACTGGTGATGGCCGCAGGCGGTCTTGTGGCGGCGATCTTCGGCCGGGAGACGCGCGGGCAGAAGCTGAGCTAGCGGGCTACGATCGGGCGGGGTCATGCCGCTCGACCGTCGAGACTTCCTCGCCCGTACCGGGATCGCGCTTGCGGCCGCCGGTCTGATCGGCCCGGAGGCGCTCGCCGCGGACACCGAGCTCGAGGCGAGCGCGCCGCTCACGTGGCCGGCGGTGCGAAAGCAGTTCCGGCTGCGGCGTGACCTCGTCCACCTCGGCGGGTTCCTGCTCGCCTCGCACCCGACGCCGGTCCGCCGTGCGATCGAGCACCATCGCGCGCAGCTCGACGCCGACCCGGTCGGGTACCTGCACGGCGAGCAGAACGTGCTCGAGGCCGCCGTCCTGCGGGCCGCCGCCAGCTATACGGGCGGTCGAGCCGCCGACGTCGCGCTCACCGACTCGACGACGATGGGCCTCTCGCTCCTCTACAACGGGATCGACCTCCGGGCTGGACAGGAAGCCCTGACCTCGACCCACGACTTCTTCGTCACCCACGAGGCGCTGCGGCTGAAGAGCGAGCGAACCGGCGCGTCGGTCAAGAAAATCCCGCTCTACGACGAGAGCTCAGCGGCCGACGCGGACGAGATCGTCCGGCGGGTCGTGGCCGCGGTCTCACCCAGGACGCGCGTGCTGGCGCTGACCTGGGTGCACTCGAGCACGGGCGTGAAGCTCCCAATTCGGAAGCTCGCCGACGCGCTCGTACCGCTGAACGCCGGACGGAGCGAAGCCGACCGGATTGTCTTCTGCGTCGACGGCGTCCACGGCTTCGGGAACCAGAACGTCCGTCTGCCCGACCTCGGTTGCGACTTCTTCGTCTCCGGTTGCCACAAGTGGCTCTTCGGCCCGCGCGGCACCGGGCTCGTCTGGGGCAAGCGCTGGGAGCAAGTGACGACGACCATCCCGTCCTTCACGGACACCGGCACCGTGGGAGGCAAGATGACCCCGGGCGGCTTCCACTCGTTCGAGCACCGCTGGGCGCTCGCGGAGGCTTTCCGCTTCCAGCAGCGGATCGGCCAGGCGCGCGTGGCGGCGCGCACGCAGGCGCTGAACCGGCAGTTCAAGGCAGGGCTCGCCGCGCTGCCGAAGGTGACGACCCACACGCCGCGCTCCGACGCGCTCTCCGCGGGGCTGGTCTGCTTCGACGTCAAGGGCATCCCACCCGAGCAGGTCGTTGCGTACCTCCTGGCCCGTGGCATCGTCGCCACGGTCACGCCGTACACGCCCTCGTACGCTCGCGTCTCACCGAGCATCCTGAACACGCCCGCCGAGATCCAGCGGACGCTGCGGGCGCTAAACGCTCTCTAGCCGCCTGCGATCGCGGCGACGACGCGAACCGTCTCGATCTCGCCGAGTGGGGCAGAAAGGCCGCCGCGCTCCCGCATGTCCACGCCGTCGACGTAGATATTCACGAGCCCGCGCAGCTCCCCGCGCTCGTCGAAGAGCAGGTTCTCGACCGGGAGCTCGCGCAGCGCCTGCTCGACCGTCTCGGCATGCGATTCGAAGCGACCCTGCCCGCCGGCTTCCGCGGCGAGGAGCGATGGGAGCAGGATCACTGCCACTCGGCGACTTCGACCGAGAGGATCGGCGGGAGCTGTCTCGCGGCCTCGACCCAGCTCTCGCCCTCATCCGGCGAGACGAAGACGGAGCCGCTCTGCGTGCCGAGGTAGATCCCCACCGGGTCGAGCCCGTCAGAGGCCATCGACTCGCGCATCACGGCCGACCACGCGGGCGTGGGCAAGCCCTGCGGACGCTCTTCCCAGCTGGCGCCGCCGTCCCTCGTCCGATAGATGCCGAGGCGTCCATTGCAGGTGACGCGGTTCTCGGCGCCTTCCTCGGGGACGACGAAGGCCGTGTCCGGCTCGCGAGGGTGCAGCGCGATCGGGAAACCGAAGCCGCTTGGGAGACCGTTTCCGTCCAGACGCTCCCAGCTCTCGCCCCGGTCGTCTGAGCGATAGACGCCGCAGTGGTTCTGCTGCCACAGGCGATCCGGCCGGCTTGGATGGACAAGCAGCTTGTGCACGCACTGGCCGACTTCCGGATAGGGGTCGGGCATGAAGTCCGCCGCCGTCCCTTTGTTCGCCGGGCTCCAGCTCTCGCCCCGGTCGTCGGTTCGAAAAACGCCGGCCGCGGAGATCCCGATGTAGAGCCGGTTCGCGTCGCTCGGGTCGAGCTGGATCGAGTGGCAGCACATTCCGCCGGCCCCAGGGTTCCACTGCTCGCGGGTCGGGTGCTCGACGACGCCCCGCACGGGCTCCCAGGTCTTGCCGCGGTCGTCCGAGCGGAAGAGCACGCCCGGAGCGCCGCCGAGCCACAGCGTCTCAGGCTGAGACTCGTGCCCGGGCTCGAGGTGCCAGGTTCGCTCGAGCTTGAGGTCGCTCTCCTCCGGCAGACCCAGCTCGTCCGCGCGTTCCCACGTTTGCCCGAGGTCCCGCGAGCGGTGCACCGTCGCGCCGTAGACGAAGCTGTTCGTGCAGGCGTACAGCGTTCCGTCCCGCGGATCGACGACGGCGTGGAAGATCTCCCAGCCGGGGAGGAGAGGGTCATTGACCTTCCACTCGCGCCTGTCCTCGTCCCCCCGAAGGAGGAACAACCCCTTGCGCGTTCCTGCAAGGATCAAAGCTCCTCGCACGGGGAAGAAGTTATCGCGCGAGCGCGTTCGAAGTCGTGGCAAGCGAAGGAGGAAGCAGATGGCGACACTGACGGACAAGCACCGCGAGTTCCTGGACAACCCCTTCGTGGCAACGGTGACCACGCTGCGCAAGGACGGATCGCCTCACGAAACGGTCGTCTGGATCGACACCGACAACGGGAAGGTCGTCTTCAACACTGCGGTCGGCCGCGCGAAGGAGCGGTACCTCCGCAACGACCCACGCGTGGGGGTGATGGTCATCGATCCCGAAAACGCGTACCGCTGGGTTTCGGTCAGCGGCAAAGCCGAACTGACGACGGAAGGCGCCGACGCCGAGATCGACAAGCTCTCCAAGAAGTACCTCGGCAAGGACGAGTACCCCTGGCGCAATCCGGAAGAGCAGCGGATCAACGTGCGGATCACGCCGGAGCGCGTCGAGGCGACGGGTCTCGACGATTAGCCCTTGAGGGTTCTCCTCTGCGACGTCGGGCCCCGTGACGGGCTCCAGAACGAGCCTGAAACGCTGGCTCCGGCGACGCGAGCGGAGCTCGTTTCCCGTCTGGCCGCCGCCGGGCTCCGCCGCGTGGAGGCGGTCAGCTTCGTCCGCGACGATCGGGTGCCGCAGATGGCGGGAGCCGAGGAGGTCGTTGCCGGAGTCGACCGGCGCAATGACGTCGAGCTCGCCGGGCTCGTCCTGAACGAGCAGGGTTTCGAGCGTCTGCGCGAGACGGCGCTTGATCGTGTCAACGTCACTCTGGGTGCGACCGAGAGTTTCAACGAGCGCAACGGCAATGCCTCGCTCGCGGCGGCGACTGCGCGCGTGCAGCGGATCCTCGCCGCCGCCGATAGGCCGACGACCGCAACGATCAGCGTCGCTTTCGGCTGCCCGTTCGAGGGACCTGTCGATCCGGCCCATGTAGTCGAGCTAGCGGCAAAGCTCGATGCCGACGAGCTCGTCCTCGCCGACACGATCGGCGTCGCGACGCCGCGCCAGGTACGCGACCTCGTCCAACGCGTGGGCGAGCTGGGGAAGCCCGTCGGCTTCCACGGGCACAACACGCGCAACACGGGATACGCGAACGCGCTCGCAGCCCTGGAAGCCGGGGCGGAGATCCTCGACGCCTCGGTGGGAGGCCTGGGTGGCTGCCCGTACGCGCCCCGCGCGACCGGGAACATCGCCACGGAGGATCTCGTCTACCTGCTCGAGGGGGAGGGAATCGAGACCGGTGTCGATCTGGAGGCGCTGATCGGCGTGTCGCAGTGGCTCGAGAGCGTGCTCGGCCGGCCACTCGAAGGCCAGGTCTACCGAGCCGGTCCCACCGTGAGCGCATAGAGCTGAGCCGGCCCGCTCGCAAGCTCTACGTCGCGCTCGTACGCCATGCCCAGCTTGCCGGCGACCTTTTGCGAGCGCCCGTTCTCGCGCTTGATCAAGGCGATCAGGCGCGTATGGCCGAGCTCGGCCACGGCATGGTCGCGCACCGCGAGCGCAGCTTCGGTTGCGTACCCGTGGCCCCAGAACTCCTTGCCGAAGACCCAGCCGACCTCCAGCTCCTCGACTCCGTCGATCTCCCAGCGGTGGAGACCGCAGCGTCCGAGGAGACGTCCGTCCTCCTTGCGGACGACCGAGCGCAGGCCGAAGCCGTCCCGCTCCTCGCGCTGGATGAGGTCGCGCAGCTGGGCTTCGGTCTGCCTGCGTGTCATCGTCTGCCCGCTGCCCAGATAGCGCGTGACCTCGGGATCGGCGTACAACTCCGCGTAGACGTCGAGATCGTCCATCGTCAGAGGGCGCAACAAGAGGCGCTCGGTCTCGAGATTCACCTGCCCATCATCGCCCGTAAGCTGGCTGCGTGAACCGGCTTGCGAACGAGACCAGTCCTTACCTGCTCCAGCACGCCGAGAATCCTGTCGACTGGTACCCGTGGGGCGATGAGGCTCTGGAGCGTTCGCGCGCCGAGGACAAGCCGATCCTGCTCTCGATCGGCTACGCGGCCTGTCACTGGTGCCACGTGATGGAGCACGAGTCGTTCGAGGATCCCGAGACGGCGGCGCTCATGAACGAGCGCTTCGTGAACATCAAGGTCGACCGGGAAGAGCGGCCAGACCTCGACTCGATCTACATGGATGCGGTGGTCGCGCTGACCGGTCATGGCGGCTGGCCGATGACCGTCTTCCTGACGCCCGAGGGTGAGCCGTTCATCGGCGGCACGTACTTTCCGCCGGAACCGCGACACGGGATGCCTGCCTTCCGGCAAGTGTTGGGGGCTGTCTCCGAGGCCTACCGCGAGCGGCGCGGCGATGTGGCCCAGCAGGCGAAGGCACTCGTCGACGCGGTGCGGCAGTCGTCCGAAAAGAAGCCTTCCGCGGAGCCGTTGACCGACTCGATCCTGGGGGAGGCACGGTGGGGCCTGCGAGCCTCTTTCGAGACTCGATCCTGGGGGAGGCACGGTGGGGCCTGCGAGCCTCTTTCGACCAAGAGTGGGGTGGGTTCGGCGGTGCGCCGAAGTTCCCGCCCGCCTCGGCGCTCGAGTTCCTGATGCGGCAGAACGAGCTGGACCTGGTCACGACGACGCTCGAGGGAATGGCTGCGGGAGGCATGTACGACCTGCTCGGCGGAGGCTTCCACCGCTATTCGGTCGACGAGCAGTGGCTCGTCCCACACTTCGAGAAGATGCTCTACGACAACGCGCTCCTCGTCCCCGCCTATCTGCACGGCTGGCTGCTGACCGGGAACGAGCGCTACCGCGAGGTCGCCGAAGAGACGCTCGACTACCTGCTCCGTGAGCTGCGCCTACCCGAGGGCGGGTTCGCCTCGTCCCAGGACGCCGACACCGACGGTATCGAGGGGCTGACGTTCACGTGGACTCCCGAGGAAGGCGTGCCGGCCGAGCTCTTGCACCCCTTCGAGCACGGTCGCTTCATCCTGCGCGGCGAACTCGACGAGGAGACCAAGCGGCGCCTATTCGGGCTGCGCGACCAACGCCCGAAACCGGCCCTCGACGACAAGGCGATCGCTTCCTGGAACGGGCTCGCGCTGGCTGCGCTGGCCGAAGCGGGGCGGCGGCTCGATCGCGACGACCTGATCGTCGCCGCGCGCGAGCTGGCCCAGTTCCTCCTCGGTCCGCTCTCGGACGACGAGGGGCGGCTCTACCGCAGCTGGCGCGACGGGCAGGCCAAGAACACCGGCTACCTCGAGGACTACGCGGACGTCGCGAACGGTCTCTACGAGCTCCACGTCGCGACGGGCGAGCTCCGCTGGCTCGAGGAGGCCCGGCGCCTGGCGCTGCTCGCGGTAGAGCTCTTCGGGGACGAGCGAAACGGCGGCTTCTTCCTCTCGCCCGCCGACGGCGAGCAGCTCGTTGCGCGCAAGAAGGAGTACGACGACCATCCGACCCCGTCGGGCAACTCGATGCTCGCCTACGTGCTCCTGCGCCTGGCGCGGATCTACGGCGACGACGAGCTCGAGCGCCGCGCCGTGGGCGTTTTCCGGCTCGTCCGCTCCGTCATGGGCCGCGCGCCGACGGCGTTCGGGCACGCGCTCTGCGCGCTCGATCTCTACCTCGCGACTCCGAAGGAAATCGCCATCGTCGGCTCGCCCGAGGATGAGATCGCCCGCGCGGCGCTGGATAGCTTCGACCCAAATGCCGTCGTCGCCTTCGGCCCCGCCGAGGGCGTGCCTCTCCTCGAGGGCAAGGACTACATCGAGGGCCGGCCCGCCGTCTACGTCTGCGAGCGCTTCGCCTGCCAGCGGCCGGTCACAGAGCCGGGCGAGCTTCGAGCGACCGTCTGAGTTGAGCCATCCGCACCGGGCGCGGACGTCTCGTGAGGGCTAACAAGTGGCTTGTACACTCGGTCCCAGTGAGGAGGACGGGGCGGAAGCGGTATCTGTGGTCTGCGTTTGCATGCGCGCTCGCGATCGTCTCCGTGGCTTCGGCCGCCGGCACGGCCACGCCCGGCGTGACGTCCGGCTCCGTGTTGATCGGCGGGACGACGCCCCTGACCGGGATCGCGTCGGCCTATGCCTCCGTGGCCAAGGGCGCCGACGCTTACTTCAGGTACAAGAACGACCACGGGAAGGTCAACGGGCGCACCGTCAAGTACAAGTACTACGACGACGCCAACGACTCTTCGAAGACTGTCGAGAAGACGCGGCAGCTCGTCCAGCAGGACCACGTCTTTGCGATCTTCAACACGCTCGGGACCGAGTCGAACATCGCTATCCGCTCGTACCTGAACCAGCTCAAGGTCCCGCAGCTCTTCGCTGCCGCCGGCGCGACTGCGCTCGGGCGCGACCACAAGAAGTACCCGTGGACGCTGGGCTACCAGCTGAACTACATCGCCGAGGCCTCGCTCTACGGGCGCTACATCGCAAAGACGAGGCCCAAGGCGCGGATCGGCGTGCTCTACCAGAACGACGACTACGGCAAGGATCTGCTCGCCGGCCTCAAAAAGGGGCTGGGCTCGAAGTCGCGTCTGATCATCGCCAAGCAGAGCTACGACGTAACCGGCCCGAACGTGAAGTCACAGGTCTCGAAGCTGAAGGCGGCCAAGGCGAACGTCTTCATGATCTTCGCCACGCCGAGCTTCGGGATCCAGGCGTACAGCTACGTGCACAAGCTCGGCTGGCACCCGCAGATCTTCGTGAACACGGTCTCGAGCGCGGCCAACATCATGAAGCTCGCCACGCTCGCGAGCTCCAAGAGCACGGTCGAGGGGTCGATCAGCGCGGTCTTCCTGAAGGATCCGACCGACCCGAAGTGGGCCAATGACCCTGGAATGAAGCTCTACCGGCAGA
>WNGD01007154.1_pt1 | contig 10557 bp, 6 predicted proteins | sample 5400671 | NCBI WGS metagenome assembly WNGD01 (sample SAMN13153369, study PRJNA577476) | soil metagenome | isolation source: 40 cm soil or saprolite under grassland replicate 2 | place: USA:California | collected 2016-06-15
CAGGGCTACATCTTATTCGTGTCCTCCCTCGCTGGCACAGTTCAGGGGCCACTGCATGCCGCGTATAATAGCAGCAAGGCTGGCTTGCAGGCGTTCGCCAACACGCTGCGTCTGGAGGTCCAGGGCCTTGGCGTGGACGTCGGTACCGCCCATCTCGTCTACACAGCCACGGAGACCGCCGGGGCGCGGTGGAACACCCCTTGATGCGCGGGCTTCCAGGGCTCAGGGTCATGAAGCCCCAGCCAGTCGAAGAGACTGCCGCCCTGCTGGTGCGGGGCATTGAGCGTCGGAGCCGCACGATCGCTACGCCTGCAACACGTCTGGCCTTACTGGTCCCCGATGTCTTCCAGCTTGCGTTGGAGAGCATGGCGCGTCGGCACGGCTGGGCAGCCGCCATCCGCGAGCAGGAGCAAGCAGACGGAAGAGGTCAGCTTTCAACATCGGATAGTCCGACTCCTGAAGAGGACCGTCTCTGACACACATAGATCATCCGGGGACTGTTCTCTGTCAGAGCTTGTCGGTCCCAATCTCCAAATTGCGAGAGAATCTCAAAGCCGTTGTAGAAGAACAGGGCTTCCATCTCTTGTGGAAAGACATAGCGAAGAGCAAGACGTGTCGTTTTCCCTCAGTCTCTTGCGGGGAAGTATCCCAATTTCGATGCACAGTGTGGAAGGTGTGGTGTTGGATTTGAGTGAGATGATCATACTGCTGGTCTGAAGTGACTACGACCTGCTTGCCATCAGGAGCCGTGTAGGTGTTCTGCTCAGATTTCCCCCATTCAAAGAGATTATAGCGCGAGGGATTGCGCGTCCCAAAGAGAAAACATCCCTCTGGAAGCAGGTGCTCCCAAACACGCTCTAGCATCGCTTCCTGGTCGCTGCGCGTTAGAAAAAGTTGAAAGGCGTTTCCCAGCATATAAATAAGGGAAAAGTGCTTCTGGAGCTGAAACGAACGAGCATCAGCGACGACCCATTCCATGGAGATGCCCCGTTGACTCGCTTTGTGGCGTCCCCACTCGATCATTGCGGCACTGATATCCACGCCCGTCACCTGGTACCCCTGCTTTGCGAGACGAAGAGCTATGCGCCCCGTTCCACACGCCAGATCAAGAAGCGGTCCGCCTTTGGTGTAGGCTAACTCCTCAACGAGGGCAAGGTCTACATCAGGCCCAGATATCAACTCCACCTCCACATCATAGCTCTGCGGATCTTGAAACTCTTCAAGATTGTCATGATCAATACTCACTTCATCCTCTCTTCTCCAGGCATCTGGCTCACCCTCATTCGTGTTTTTCTCCTCATCTATTTCTCCTTGCAACTCTCCTCGTCAATCAATTAACTTGGAGAATAGCTCGAGCCTCACAGGCAGATGGATGGGTTTCTCCTTCGTATGGCATTGACCCCATAGAGAGCTAAACATACCCGCCTGCTCAAAAGATATCCAATTCCCATCTCAAAAACAAGCAACTGACGCAATTGCTTGTTTTTGAAAGGGTTCATACGACTTGACCCTGGCTCCAGGGAAGCGTGAGAGCGGCGTTGACCGCAGCGTAATCTCGTCGTAGTCCTTTTGCAGCCAACGTCCATCGGCCCTCGGTCTATGTTCCGAAATCCCGATGGACACTTTCTCATCTTCCCTTTGCTCCATTCCCCTCCATACAGCGCGCCTGCCAGGCTATCACCCCTGCTCTATGCTTTCCCAGTCAGTTGCGCGACAACCGGAGCAAACGTCTGCATGTGCTGATCGGTCACGATATAATACGAGAAACCGTAGCGCTCGCGCCGCTGGTACAGCTGCTCGACCATCTGCTCAACCGAGCCGATGACAATGGAGGGCATATCCAGCACCTGTTCCGCAGAGATGCTGCTCCATCCTCGTTCAGAGGCCAGCTGTTCTGCCGCTCGTTGCTGATCTTCACTGCGCACAGTCGTCAGCACCATACTGAATTCTAGGTCATCGAACCGCTCTCCGGCTGCCTGGCGTACCCATGCTATTTTTTGCGCAACGGCAGTGCCCAACCGCTTGAGCGGATCATCGATCGCCACGCCAGCCGAGTAGTCGCCCGTCAAGAACCCGATGATGGTCGCCTCGCGGGCAGCCAGCGCGAGCATCCATTTGCCGCCCGCGCCCACTAACAAGGGTGGATGTGGTCGCTGGATAGGCTTGGGAAAGCCATCCAGGTGATCGATAGCGTAGTAACTGCCGGAGAAGGTCAGCGGGCCGGGAGCCCAGAGGCCCTTGAGGACCTGGAGCGCTTCTTCCAGGCGGCTAACCCGCACAGCAGGCGCGTCGAACGGGAGGCCAGCCTGCTCATACTCGTGCTTCGCCCAGCCGGCACCAAGGCCTAGTTCAAAGCGTCCATTTGACAGCACGTCCAATGTTGCCGCTTCTTTTGCCAGAATAACCGGATGCCGGTAATCGTTATCCAGCACCAGATTCCCCACGCGCAGCCTTGTCGTCGCATCGGCTGCCGCCATCAGAGCAGCAAAGGGGGCAAACTGGCTCCCGAACGGTTCGGCGACGAAATGGTCGCGGATCAGCAAGGTGTCATAGCCGGCATCTTCGATCTGGCGGGCCTTGTTCACCCATTCACGCTGCGTGTCCATCTGCTCACAGAGGACACCAAAACGAAAGGGTCGTGGCTTCATGATAATCTCCTTCTCTGTGTGTCTTTGGTCATCTTATGATACAAGCGAGCGCAAAACAAAGCTATCTGATTCTTGCTTTTGAAATTTTTTCGCGGCAATGGTGAGCGGCGCATGCTGCCGGTGGATGCGCGCATCTTTCTCTCTTTGCCTCTCTTTTTCCTGTCATCTCGTTGCGCATCGCCCACGACCTTAAGCCAAAGGTAAAACTAGAGTTCACCATTCCAGCCGAAGCTCAACAGGTTGCACTTGAAACGCTCATCGAGTTTGCCAGGAACACAAAGCTCGAGCATTTATACCAGATGCTACCAGGCTCTTCATCCTTCCAGGTGAAAAACCCCGTCCCGTAGGGGCCCGATTTATCGCGCCCTGGAGTGGGCCTTTAGACTCTGCTGGCGAATGTGACTTGGAGGCGAATCGGCGCAAAAGCCAGAGCAGGGGCAAGCTCTGTCCTTACCATGCTACGCCTTGGCAGGCCCTGCCGTGTCATGGTAGGGGTACCCCTTGCGGGTACCCAATACGCATCAACCTAACGAAAAGCTCATCCCTATCTGTAGGGGCGAGGGTGGTGGAGCGGGGAAGGGTGAGCCTTTATGGTCGCCCGCGTGGTTCGCCTGAAGATGCTGGCTCGTGGATGAACGGCCTACATGCCCCACCCACGGGCGACCATAAAGGCCCTCCCCGCATCCACCCAGCCGCCCTCGCCCCTACGGAATCCTGGGTTTCCGCCTTAGGTTGATGCGTATTGGGTACCCCTTGCGGGTACCCTGCTCAACGCACGACCGATTTGGCCATGAGGATATCTGGCTTGCCAGGCCCATTGGCATCAGGCATCACCCCCACAATGACGTAGCCCTGCTTCTGGTAAAACTCGTAGGGATGGTGCTTCAGGTTCTTGATCTGCGCCACGTGTTCCCAGACATGCGGATAGAGATTGATCCCGGACAACGTGGCTCAGCACCCGATAGTTGGTGGAACCAACACCAATCATTCTATTGACATCCACCTTTCATTAGCCCATAATGAAGTTCACGCGCCTTCTCATTGTTAGTAGCTACTCGCGCTAACACAATCACCCCTTTGGGGAGCACCTGCTTCGCTCAATTCTATTTGTGATGCAATCGAGATTTGCCCTGGAAGAGAGCCTACTAGAAGAGAGTCTGCAATGAGCACAAATCCACGGTCCCTGGGAAAATACGAATTACAGGAGCGCTTGGGACGGGGAGGTATGGCTGAGGTATGGAAAGCATTTGATCCTCGATTGCGACGCTATGTCGCAATCAAGTTTATGCATGCTGATCTAAGAGCCGACCCTACCTTCGTCACGCGCTTCACTCGCGAGGCACAAGCCATTGCTTCCCTACGCCATCCCAATATCGTACAGATATATGATTTCGAGACATCCACACCGGCGTCCGGTGATCCGCAGGCTTATATGGTGATGGATTATGTGGAAGGGCAGACACTGGCAGACTACATTCGTAACACTTCTCGCGCTGGTAAGTTCCTATCCCCGACCGAGATAGTGAATCTCTTTAGCTCTATCAGTGCTGCAATTGACTATGCTCACCAACATGGGATGATTCACCGTGATATCAAACCGGCTAATATCCTGCTTGATAAGCACCACACCACTCGAAATCCCATGGGCGAACCTGTTCTCTCTGATTTTGGAATTGTCAAAATCATGGATACAGCTACTGGCACGCTCACCAGTTCGTCGGTTGGCACACCTCTCTATATCTCTCCAGAACAAGCAAAAGGTGAGCCTGGTGATGAACGTAGCGATATTTATTCCCTTGGGGTTGTCCTTTACGAAGTGTGTACTGGCACGCCTCCTTTTCGAGGTGACAATCCGTTTGTCATTCTCAATCAACATATCAATACCCCCCCTCCTTCACCAGCTCTCATCAATCCGAATATTCCACCTGCATTGACGGAAGTCATTATGCGTGCTCTCGCTAAAGACCCTGCAGCTCGTTTCCCCACTGCCTCATCCCTGGCATCCGCCGTGGCTCAAGCACTCAATGTACCGGTTCCTGAAAATCTGAAGCAGCCCACGTACTCTTCAGATGTCGCAGATCAGCCTACCTACCTCAAGTCCTCCCAGGATGCCTCAACAGAGCTTGCCGTGTTGTCTCAGCCTGTATCAGTCGAGAATACAGTCCCACCTGTCCAGGCTGCAGAGACAGGGAGTAGTAAGCCGGTCGATCCGATAACTCCACCGGCATTGGTTTCGGAGTCAGCAACCTTACAAGCTCAAACACCCTCTGCCTTACGCACATCGGAACCTCCATCTCCAACTGCTGCACGGCCACGAAAGCGGCGCAGAGGTCTACTGATTGCCCTCATTGCTCTCTTGATCGTGGTAGTGGTTGGCTCAGGCCTGGGAGCTTTCTTTCTGCTTTCTCCGCGGAATCAGATGGTGGGAACCGGTTTCTTTCAGAGCAGCGGGCAGGCGGTTGGCCAAAACAGCCTGGGTATCCATGATGAGTTCCAGATAAAGTTGTCCAATATACCAAATCCACCCTCTGGCAAAAATTATTATGCCTGGCTACTGCCTGACAGTGATCAGCCTGAAGCCAGTTCGATCTCCCTTGGACCATTGAATATCAACAATGGTGCAGCAACTCTGAGTTCTACCTACATGGACCCGCAGCATAACAACTTGATAGGTCAATTCAGTCGCTTTCTCGTTACCGAGGAGGATACAAATCCTCCGCCTCAAAGCTATTCCCTGGATAAGTCGACGTGGCGCTACTATGCTGAGATTCCTCAAACGCCCCTTTTTAAAGATTGTATAGGCCAGTTGAACCAGCTAAACTATCTTTGTCACCTGCGCCATCTGCTTGCCAAAGACCCGAAACTAGAACTGGTGGGGCTGCATGGAGGTCTGAACTATTGGTTTTTGAACAATCTAGAAGAGGTGCAGAAGTGGGCGAGAGAAGCGGTAGACCATAGTGACGCCTTGAGCATACGACACAAGGTCATAGACATCCTGTATATAGTCGATGGGTTGCAATGTGCCCGGCAAGATTTGCAACAGGCATCTACTGCTCCTGGCACCGATAACAGGCCAGATGATAATACTCTCAACAAGATTACAGCAGTTCCCTTATTTACCTGTGCATTGAATCCGGCAGTTTCTGATTACCTTCTGCACATTCATAATCACCTGAGCGCTATGATACAGTCGCCCGGTGCATTAGCAGACCAGGTAACACTTGGCACTCAAATCAACAACGAACTCAATCAGGTGAAAGTATGGTTAGCCCAGGTGCAAAAAGATGCCCGGCAACTTGTGAGGATGGACAACACACAATTGACACAAGTGAATGGGTCGGCTTTGCGTCATGATATAGATACACTGGCGACTCGCGCTCTAAGTGGCGGGATTGATCCCGCCACTGGTGAGACAACGGCCGGGGCTCTGCGCATATCCGACCAGGTGGAGCAACTGGCAACTTTTGCTGTGAAGCAATATACAGGGTAGTATGAGCTATTTTTGCACGTATCCTGGCCCTGCCTCGCCTTACCTCTAAAACTTTACCAGTACTGTACATGCCGTGAACTCCGCAGCAAGTTCTTCTGAAACCACTTCGCACCGTTACCTCTGTCATCGTCTGGCCACATCAAGTTCGACTTGCTCCTGGAATGCCAAAGACTGCATGCGTGGCCCATTTCATGCGCCATGGTGTTGACCGATGCAACTCCGCCTATATCAAGCGTGAGATAGTCGGTCAGCGGTCCCAACGAACACCCCTCCCTACCGTGTATCTTGTGCACAACAAAGACCGTAATGGGAAACGTTAACGAAATGGGAATGGCATTCCATCCGGCCAACTGAGACGCGTAATACTCTCCCGCTTCGCCAAATTCGTTTTTCAGTGCGCCCCCACCCACACAATCCGGCGTCAGGGCCGGGGCCGGGGCCGGCTCTTTAACGATCTCCACCATGTTCTTACTGTATGGCACCAGATTCACATTGAAGCGATCTTTGAACGTCTGCTTGGCAAAGTCGATCGATGATGTGAGATCCGAAGGATTAACGACAGGTCCATTCTTATCTGACAAGATGAAAATATGAAGCCGCAATTTCTTGGGCGGCCAGGTCAAAAATCCGAGCAGGAGATCAAACAAGCCAAACGTGAAGGTATTAATTACCAGGATCACGACACGCACGACGATCCTGACTACCGCCTTTACCGCTCGCCAGACTTTCTTCACTACGTTCTTAATTGTTGACCAAAAGCCACAGAATGCCAAGAGCGCGGCCAGCAGGCCGATCACGAGGAAAGATAGCAGACTTCTTTTCTTCACTGCCTTCTTAATTGTTGACCAAAGGCCATATAACGCCAAGAGCGCGGCCAGTAGGCCGATCACGAGGGAAGATAGCAGGCTTCTTTTCTTCACTGCGTTTCCTTTCTTTCTGTCGCCTCCTGAAGGGAGGCAGGGAGAGGGTATGACGACGTTTTGTACAAGTATAGTATAGTCCATCGAGAAAGGAAGAGGAATAGGGCTATCAGGCTATCTCTCTTGTCATCGAGCATCTTCTTTTGTGACATGCGGCTGGCTACAGATGAGAACGTGTGATGTCTTGTTGAGATCAGATGCCCCGAAGAGGCTTCGGGTGCGCTATAACAGCCCATCTGGAGTGGGAAACACAACCTGTCAATGCCTCCGGGCGCTTCACGTTGGATCTGACCCAGCGCCTTCCTTTGTCGCTCACTACGTAGTTGTGAAACCTGCTTTACTTGAAGCATTGACGCCAGTAGTCAGGGAGAGTTTAAGAAGAAAGGCGATTAAGAGGATGGCAGGGCATTTTGGGGAGGATGAGAGGATGATAGAGGCGATGGTAAAAATGGCTATTGGGTAAGTAGGGCTGTTGGCTAACGGTGATTGTTTTTGATAGTCTAATTCGAGGCTTTCCTCAAATTAGATGTTGGTGGCAAATTGTAAAGCCGAGCTTGATGCTGAACTTTTCTTTCCATGATTCCAACGCAATACTTTAATTCACCGCCAGGATCAATTTGGGGATGAGCTCGAAAATGCGGCTGAATACTTTAGTAACGGCAAACAAGTTGGTGAGTGGACAACATAGCATAAAAATGGTAACGTATTGAAAATAACCCAGATGGCAAAGAAAGGAACACAATAATGCAAAAAATTACACCACATTTATGGTTCGATAAAGAAGCGAAAGAGGCTGCCGAGTTTTACACGTCTTTACTGCCGGATTCAAAAGTTACCAATATAACAACGCTCCATGATACACCTTCGGGAGATTGTGATATTGTTTCGTTCGAAATTTCTGGACAGCCGTTCATGGCCATCAGTGCCGGACCGCTTTTCAAATTCAATCCTTCGGTTTCATTTATCCTCAACTTTGACCCATCAAAAGACAACAATGCGCGAGTGAATTTAGATCGGCTCTGGGAGAAGTTGGCGGAAGGCGGTACAGCTCTTATGCCTCTTGACACATACCCGTTCAGCGAACGCTATGGCTGGATACAAGACAGATATGGACTTTCCTGGCAGCTCATGCTCACTAATCCCGCGGGCGAAGAGCGGCCCTTCATCATTCCGTCGCTGATGTTTACAGGGAAAATCGCTGGTCATGCCGAGGAAGCGATTGATTTGTATGGTGCGGTATTCAAGGGTTCCAGGCGAGGAATGACGGCTCGTTACCCTAAGGGGATGGAGCCGGATAAGGAAGGAACGATTATGTTCGCCGACTTCTCTATCCTAGGAACCTGGCTTGCCGCTATGGACAGCGCGCGAGAACATAATTTTACTTTCAATGAAGCTATCTCTCTCCTTGTCCCCTGCGAAACGCAAGAAGAAATCGATTACTACTGGGAAAACCTTTCTGCGGTTCCTGAGGCCGAACAGTGCGGTTGGTTAAAAGACAAGTTTGGTCTCTCCTGGCAGGTTTGGCCAACAGTGATTGGCGACATGATGAAAAATGGCACTCCTGAGCAGATTGATCGGATCACGCAGGCCTTCTTGCCGATGAAGAAATTTGATATTGCCACATTACAGAGAGCATATGAAGGAAAAGAACTCTGAACAACAAAGAGAGTGCCATCTCCTTCCTGCGCCTTGCTTCCTCCGGGAACGTGCGCGAAGCAGACAACACATAGATCCATCCCCAGTTCCGCCATCACCATCCATAGTTGCCGGGTGATCGAGCATCGCTTTTAGCTGCGATGGAGGAAAATGCGGTTTTTGAATTCGCCACCACTATCAATGTGGGTGAGTGCCATTTTTCGGTTAACGAAAACAGCCAGCCCCCTAAAGGCTGTAGAACCTGTTACTACTGCTCATCATGCTGACTCGTTCCAACGAGAATAGTCAGTTTTTAATAGACAAGGCTGCCTATGAGCTTGTCCGAGCCAGAGAGCGCTTGCGGCATAAGCGGGAAGTTATTCAGAGTTATTCTCACCAGTGTGGCTATTCGGTAGAGTCTCCTCTTGTGAAAGAGTGGGCAGCGTGTTCTGCAGCTTAATGTAGAGCATATTAGTCCAGCCAAAGCCAGGCTGTGTTTTATAATGGCCTGATTTGCCAATAGTACATCTGACAACATCATATTTTTCCCACAATTTTCCTGTTGCTGCAAACACTTGTTCATTGAGGTGGAGCCATTTGCTGGCAATGCGCGTAGCATCTTTGTTGTAGCCGTAGTTCACTAAGCCTTGAATCACGATCCAATGCAGATTTGCCCAGCCGTTAGGATAATCCCATTGACGCTGGGGTTTGCGTACATCCTTTTTTTGTGTAGTGACCAGGCCACCGTCATACTCAAAGAATGACAAATTACGGCGTAGCTGCTCCGCTTGTTTCTGGTTCGCCATCTTCGCCCAGAGTGGATAAAATCCTGCCAGGGAATAGAAAGGGCTTGGCTGCTTCTTTTTATAGTTGTAGTCAAAGAAAAAGCCCTGATCTTCCTGCCACATGAGCTCATTGATCATGTGTTTGCGCTTCTGGGCTTGCTCTCGATAATACTGTGCTTTTTTCTCCTGCGAGAGATCGTGATAAAAGGCTGCTAAATCGGTCTCGTACTTATAGAGACAGACATTCAAATCAATTGGAAGATAGTCTAAACAGTGATCGAAAAACCGCGAAGTCCTATCCCAGCCTGATTCATCCTCGGCGGTGATATGAAACAGATGATGATCAGCATACCGAGACAGACCTTTATACACTAAATGCCTTTCAGCACGCTTCGTATCCATCCAGTAGTTTTTTCTTTCTCGTTCAGCAATCTCGGCTGAGGCTTGCAGCCAGGTGGTATCCCGTGTTTTCTGATGCACCTCTGCAATCATGGAGGTCAAATACGGTGCTTGGGACATGCCCAAAGAAGACCAGCGATTGCGCGAGGGGATGATCGCAAAGCGCTGGTACAGCGAGACCAAATTATCGACCATACCTTTGGCGAGCGATATTTCTCCTAATTGCAACAGTCCTAACAGGATAAAGTAGCTATCCCAATAATATTGATCGCGGTTGAAAATGCCTGATGAAGCGCACACATACGGATGAGGCAAATCGATGTGAGGGCCATCATCTTGGGACAGAGAGATCGTCGTTTGTTTGAGAAATTCATGGATGTAGTCGGAAATGTTCATTCTCTGGTTATGACTGGTAGTAACCACGCTGGAAGCGTAGCAGACGATCGTCCTTTTTGTCAAGGTTATAGCAACCGCAGCTAAACGATTGAGAAGTCTGCTGAAGTTTTGGACTGCCTGATTGCTTGTCTGCCCTCTCCTATCTTTATTTCCTTCTGCCGACATCAGTAAGCGTGCTATCGTGGATAATCCTGATGCAAGTCCATCACAGAAACGCCAGGTGCTGAAGACAAGCCAGTTTCCGCGCTTTGAACGCCAGGGACTGTTAGATATGAGCGAGGATG
>WNGD01008603.1_pt1 | contig 10556 bp, 7 predicted proteins | sample 5400671 | NCBI WGS metagenome assembly WNGD01 (sample SAMN13153369, study PRJNA577476) | soil metagenome | isolation source: 40 cm soil or saprolite under grassland replicate 2 | place: USA:California | collected 2016-06-15
CCAGGCCGCGGACACCGGCCCCGCCGCGCTCACGCGCGCGAGCCAGACCGTGATCGACGTCCGGGGCACGTACCAGGCCGCGCTACGCGATGCGAAGGGCGCGCCCGTGGGATGGCTCAGGGTCCGCGTCGGCCCCTACCTGCCCGCGCCGCGCATCTTCGAGGGGGTGGTCCCGAAGGCCGTCGACCCCGCGCTATCGGCTGCCGCCGCGGTCGCGCTCGACGCCGAGATCGACTGGATCGAGGCGCACGCGCTCGACGTCTACCGCGGCGACGGGGGCGGCGGGCTCGAGCGCTCCATCCCCGCGCGCCGCTGAGGGGGTGCTAAAACTTCACCTGCGTGTCGAGCTGGAGGCGCGTGGCCGTCGGATTCGTCGTCCCCGAGGGCCGGTTGATGTAGTTCGTGAAAAGGCTCCGCACCGTCACCGTGAGCGGGTTCAGGAGCTGGTAGTTGATCTCCGCCACTGGCCCCTGGAGGTTCGTGCCACCGTTGCCGAAGTCGGAGTAGGTGAAGCTGGAGATGGTCGCCTCCTGGCCGATGTGCTCCCACCAGCCGGCGACGGACCAGTCGCCGCGCGTCTTCGTCTGCCCGAGAGTGAGGCCGGCCATGACGCCGTGCGCGTCGTCGGTCGCGGCCTGCCAGTTGTAGACGTAGTCGGCGGACGCCCTGAGCGGCTGCGTGCCGATCACGTTCGGCCAGGTGGCGGCGACGGTCGCGTTCGTCTGGTTGAAGGCGCTCTGGTAGCCCGTGATCGTCGTCTTGCCGCCGGTCGTCTGGGTGGTGAGGAGGTTCGTGTTGATGAGGGAGGTGTTGGTGTTGAGCGCCTGGGCGATCTGATCGGCGTTGAGCCACCAGTACTGCCCGAGGCCGGCATCGAGCAGGAGGGTCCCGAAGTGCATGCTAGGGTTCACCTGGCCCCCGAACATCCAGCCGTCCTGGTTGTTCGAGACCTCGTTGAATGTCCACTGGAGGGCGTGCACCTTCACCTGATCGAGGCCCCCCATGGGCTGCGAGAGCAATGCGAAGGTCTCGCTCGCGCCTTCGGGCGCGAGGTCATCGTCGAACACGAGCTGGCCGACGGTGAAGATGGGGTTCGGAAACTTGCCGGCGGTGAAGGACGCGATCCCAGGGCGGATGCCGAAGCTCTGGCCGGGCGTGAAGGTGAGGAACGCCCAGTCGAGGTTGAAGTGCTTGCGGGTGAAGTCCCCGGTCAGCGTCTCGTTGGTGGAGACGGGGTTGTTCGGGTCGCCCGAAGCACCGCGGATGGTGGCGGAGAGCTCGTCGCTGAACGCGACCATCACGCCGAGGCGCGCGCGGACGCGCTCGCGGTTCCGGGCCGTCACGTCGGCCCCGTTCTGCCGCGGCTGGTGGTATGAGCCCTCGTGGCGAAAGCGCACGTCGCCGAAGATGGTCGTACGCTTGAGCCAGTCCGGCAGCTCGATCGTTTGCCCCCGTGACGTTCGGGTTCCCGGCCTTGTGGCTGAAAAGCGCCCGCCAGTCTAGGGGCCGGCGGGGCGCCGGCGCCTCGTTACTGAGGCGGCAGTGCAGGCGATGCCCCCGTGGCGTAGCGCAGCCTGTACTGCGCCTTGTCGTACTCGGCGATCGCCGCGACGTAGTCGTTCCGCGCGCGGGTCAGGTCTTCTTCGGCCTGGATGTTCTCCAGCACGTTGCCGACGCCGAACTCCTTCCGCTGCCGTGTGAGCCGCAGACTCTCACCGGCCGCGGAGAGTTGCCCCTTCACCGTCGCCAGCTGGTCGGCGAGCGACCGGACTCGCGCATCGGTCTCGACGACCTGGCGCGTGATCTCGTCCTTCAACTTCTCCTCCGCCACCTGGGCACCGTGCAGCCGCGCTTCTGCTGCATGAATGCGGCCGAAGTCGAACAGCCCGCCGGGCCCGATCCGCCAGCTGAGGCCCGCAAAGTAGTCCTCCGCGTCGCCGAAATGGTCGGTGTCGTTGTTCACACCGCCGCCCAGTCCACCGGCGAACACTTGTACGCCCACCGAAGGAATCATGGGCCCATAGATCACCCCTACCTTCGTTTCGCGCGCGGCTGCCATGAGCGCACGACTCTGCTTCAGCTCGGGCCGTGCGTCGAGCGCTTGGCGCACGAGGGCCGCCAGCGGGGCGTCGGCCCCCGGCAGCGAGAGCGGCGCGAGGTCGGCATCCCGCGCAACCAGCTCCACCAGCGCGTCGAGATGCAATGTCTGCGCGAGGCGCGCGGCCGCAACCCGCTGCTCCTCCTCCGTCTGACGCAGCCGCAGCCGTTCGCGTTCCGTCTGCACGCGCACGCGTAGTTCCTCGCCTTTGAAGGCGATCCCGATGTCGACAGCCTGATGAAGCTGGTTCTCGTAATCCTCTGATATCCTGACCCCTTCGCCGGCCACCCCGACCGCCGCCTGCGCCTTCGCGAGATCGAAGTACCCTTCTGCCGCCGCGAGCACCGCGTCCCGACTCTGCGCATCGAGCCCTTCGCCCGCTGCGCCGACGAGCTGGTGCGCGGCGAGCGTCTTGAAGTACGCGTCGCCGAGATCCACCTGCGCCCTGACCGCAGCGCCGGCATCGTAGGACTGCTTGGTGACATCAATGATCGTGCCCTCGACTTTCTGGATCCTACCCTCGTGCCGCCGGTAGCCTGCGCCGGGCGACAACCATGGGAAGAACTGCTCGCGAGCGCTCTCCTCGGCTGCGCGGGCTTCAGCCAGCCGCTCGCGCGCGATGGCCACGTCGAGATTCTGTGCCCCCGCAAGGCGTAGTGCGGTCGGCAGGTCGATCGGCTGAGCCGCGTTCGGATTCTCCTGGGCCGTGGACGTGGCACTCGCGAGCGCGACGCACGCGATGAGCTGCCAGCACCGTCCGGCTCCACGCACTCCGCTCACATCCCCTCCACGACGTTGACCGGCTGACCGTCTTGAAGCGACTGTTTCCCGAGCAGGATCACCGGCTGATCAGGCGCCAAGCCGTCGAGCACCTCGACCGACGCACTGTCCTCGAACCCCGCCTTGATGGCGGTCTTGCGCGCCCGCTGCTCGCGGTCGACGATGAACACCGATTTGCCGGAGGCTTCTTTCAGCACGGCTTCAGAGGGAAGGAGGAGAGCATCGGGGTGCCGCTCTGCGGCGAGCGTGATGCTGGCGTACATGCCCGGCCGCAGCTCGCGATCCGGGTTCGGGAGATCGATTTCCGCAAGCATCGTGCGGGTGGCGTCGTCAAGCGCGTACGCGAACCGGGTGACGCTGCCGGGGAAGCTCTTCCCGGGGAGCTCCTGCACGTTGATGACGGCTGGCGCGTCGCGAGTGACGAACGGCACGTCCGGTTCGGGGACGGCGACGGCGACGCGGACCGTCGAAAAGTCGGCCAGCGACACGATGGCAGCGTTCTGCGCCGTGCTGCCGGCCGTGGCCGCGGGGATGAAGGCGCCCGGATCGACGAAGCGCCGCGTGATGATCCCGGCGAACGGCGCACTGATTCTCGTGAAGCCGAGCAGCGTCTCGATGCGCGCAAGGTTCGCTGCCGCGATCTTGTGCCGAGCGTCCGCGTCGTCCACGGTCTGAGGGATCACGAGATCCGGCGCCTTCTTCCTGGCCTCGGCGACCCGCCGGTAGTCGATCGCTGCGACCTCCACCTCGGCCTGGGTCTTCAGTCGGTCCGCCAGGAGTTCCGGGACTTCGATGTCGGCGATGAGTGTCCCGGCCGCGACCTCGTCGCCCTTGTCCACGGTGATCGTCTTCAGATAGCCCGTGACCTTCGCAAACAACGTCGCCTCCTGCCAGGCCCGGACGTTACCCGGGAGGGTGACGCTGCGGACGATCTCGCCGCGATGCGGGCGGGCGAGCCTGACGGCGGGCGGCGGCGCAGCAGATGACGTCGATCCGGGGCCGGCCCTGCCGCAGGCGACGAGAAGCGGCACGGTAGCGGCTCCCGACGCGATCAGCGAGCGGACGATGCGGTGAGGGCAGTGCATCCGGTCACCCGTCGGACGAGGACGCGTGGCGGCTCTGGGGATCGTCGGGATCGAGCGACACCGAGCGCGTGGTCGCATGGCGTTGCACGATCGCGAAGACGGATGGCAGGACGACCAGCGTCGCGACCGTCGCCGCCGCCAGGCCGCCGATGACGGCACGGCCGAGCGGGGCGGCCTGCTCGCCGCCTTCGCCGAAACCGACCGCCATCGGGGTCATGCCGGCGATCATCGCGCAGCTGGTCATCAGGATGGGCCGGAGCCGGCTGCGGGCCCCGTCCACCGCCGCGTCGAGTGCGCTCGAGCCGCCCACGCGCGCCCGCTCCGCGAACGTGGTCAGCAGGATGGCGTTCGCCACGGCGACGCCAATCGCCATGATCGCGCCCATGAATGATTGGATGTTGAGCGTCGTACCCGTCAGCAAAAGCGTCAGCGCGACCCCCGCGACGACGGCGGGCGCCGTGGAGAGCACGACGAGCGATAGTCGGAGGGATTGGAAATTGGCGGTCAGCAACAGGAAGATCACGCCAAGCGCCAACAGCAGGCCGCTGCGGAGGCCGTCGAGCATCTCCCCTAGCGGCACGATCTGCCCGCGCACCGCGACGCTCACCTTGGGCGGCGGCTCACCTGCCTCCGCCAGTGCCCGTGTCAGCTCCGCGCCGACCGTCCCGAGATCGGCCCCGGCGATGTTGGCGGTCAGCGTAACCGTACGCTGCATGTTGTATCGCTCGTAGAGGCCAACCGTGGTGCCGGTCCGAACGCTCGCGACGTTGCGCAGCAGGATCGCCTCGCCGTTCCGGTGCGCCACCGGGACGTTCATGAGGTCTTCCAGCGACGTCATCTGCTGCTGCGGGACCTGGACCTGCACCTGGTATCCCACGCCGCTCTTGGGATCGGCCCAGTACACTGGCGTCGTGAAACGGCTGGACGACGTCGATGCCACGAGCGCCCGCGCGGCTTCGTTCATGTTCATGCCCATCAGCCCGGCACGCTCCCGATCGAGCGCGACGTCCACCGTCGGGTAGTCGAGGGACTGGCCGAACTGCAGGTCGCGTAGCGTTGGGATCTTCACCAGCCGGTCACGGATCTTTCGCGCGTGTTCGAAGTCCGCCGCCAGGTTGGGGCCGGTGACGGCCACCTCGATTGGCGTGGGCGAGCCGAGGCTCATGACGCGGCTCACGATGTCGCTCGGCTCGAACGAGACTCTCACGTCCGGCATCGAGACGGCCAGCCTCCGGCGTAGGCGCTCGGTCAGATCGGCGATCTTCACCGGCGCGCCGGGCTTCAGCTCGACCTGGACGACGGCCTCCTCGGGCCCGCTGTTCCAGAGGTAGATCAGGTTGATCGGATAGCTGGCGACACCAACAAATGCGAGGCTCATGGCGACGTTACCCGGTCCGGCCTCCTGCTTGATCGCGTCGATAACGGCGAGTGTGACGGCCTCGCTGCGCTCGAGCCGCGTGCCCGGCGGCGCGCGCAGACGCAACTGCAGCTGGCCGGCGTCGACTCTCGGAAAGATCTCGGTGCCGAGCCGCCCGCCGAGAAGGACGATCATTCCCCCAGTCGCGGCGAGGTAGAGAAGGACGAGCAGCCAGCGGACACGCATGAGATCCCGACTCCAGCGGCCGTATCGTTCGGTGAAGCGCGCGAAGAGCGACGCATCGGTGACCCGAGCGTGCGAGCCGAGCAGCCAAACGGAGAGGATCGGCACCAGCGTGCTCGAAAGGACGAACGAGGCCACCATCGAGAATCCAACGGCGAGCGACAGCGGCACGAACAGCGCTCTCGCCGCACCAGTCATGAAGAACGCCGGGATGAAGACCGCCAGGATGCAAAGCATCGCCAGGAAGCGGGGCAGCGTCGTCTCGACGGTGGCGTCGAAGGCGGCGCGTGCAGGCGCGCTGCGGCGCGTCAGGTGGACGTGGATGTTCTCGATCGTAACGGTCGCCTCGTCCACGAGGATGCCGACCGCCAGCGCGAGCCCGCCGAGGGTCATCAGATTGACGGTCTGCCGGCTGAGCCAGAGCCCAAAGACAGCGGCGAGCAGGGCGAGCGGAATGTTGGCCACGACGATCAACGCGCTGCGCGCATCGTGGAGGAAGAGCAGTACCATCAGTCCCGTCAGCAGTGCGCCGAGCGCACCCTCTCGCATCAGCGTGCGGATCGCGCCGGTGACGTGTGGGGATTGGTCGAACTCGTAGCTGATCTTCACGTCGGCGGGCAGGACACTCTGGAACTTCGGGATGTTCTGCTTGACGAGGTCGACGACGGCGAGCGTGGAGGCGTCGGCGCGTTTCGTGACCGGGATGTACACCGTACGCCGTCCGTTCACGAGCGCGTAGCTCGTCACGATGTCCGAACCGTCCACGACATCTCCGACGTCGTGCACGAACACGGCCGGATAGACCCCGGTGCGGATCGGGACGTCCGCGAGGTCCCCGATGTTCTTGACGACGGAGTTGAGCGGCACCATTGGATAGGTGTCGCCGAGATAGACGTTGCCGGAGGGACTGATGGTATTCGCGGCGGCGATCGCCGCGACGATCTCGTCCGGCGACATGTCGTAGGCCCGCAACCGTTCGGGCTTGAGATTGACGACGATGGTTCGTGGGCTACCGCCGAACGGCGGCGGCGCCGACACACCGGGCAGCGTCGCGAACAGCGGGCGCACCAGGTTCAGCGCCGCGTCCTGCATCTCTCCCACGGTCCGCGTCTCGCTCGTCAAGACGAGGTTGCCCACCGGGACACTTCCGGCGTCGAATCGCATCACGAACGGTGGCACCGTCCCCGGCGGCATGAAGGCGCGCGCGCGGTCCACGTACGCAATCGTCTCCGACATCGCCTGCGGCATGTCGGTGCCGGGATGAAATTGCAGCTTGATGATCGACGCCCCCTGGATGGACTTCGACTCCACGTGCTCGATGCCGGTGATGTAGAGGAAGTGATACTCGTAATAGTAGGTGAGGTACCCCTCCATCTGCGCTGGATCCATGCCGGCGTAGGGCTGCGCGACGTAGATCGTCGGGATGCCGAGCGTCGGAAGGATGTCACGTGGCATCGCGCCTACCGCCAGGAGCGCTCCCACCATCAGGCCGACGACGAGGACTATCACCGTCAGCGGCCGTCGCATTGCTACCTGAACGAGGTTCATCGCCGGATCGCCGCGAGTCCTTCAGGGACGCTCAAAGGGTCGTCGCGACACGTCCCGGACGTGGTCCTCGATCCAGTCGACTTCACTCACGAGGGCGAGCGTCGTTGCAGCGACCATCGCCTCGTCGACGTCCGGTGGCAGAACCCCTTCGCAGACGACGTGGGCGTCGCTCGCGTCAACCCGGAGACGTAGCCATCCGATTCGGGTTCCGACCCGGTCGCGCACGTCCCCCTCGTAGGTTCCCCGAACGTCCAATGAGAGCACGGCGAGCCGGCTGAAGTGGGAGGTGCCGGCGCCAGCCACCCGCGCCAGGACGTCTGTACGCAGCAGTGGGCGCTCATCGCGCTCGAGCGTGAGGCGGATCGCATTGTCGTCCCAGCTCGGCACCACCCTCTCGTAGGTGCCCTGCCTCCTCGCGCGCGCGATCGTGACCTCGCCCGGCGCATCCAGCGACAGGCTCCAGTCGCCGGCACCTGCTTCGCTCGGTATGTAGGGTGCTCTCCCGAGCCGCCAGGTTCCCTTCGGCTGGACCGACGTCGGCTGCCCTTGCGGGATCCGATCGACGACCAGGACGCCGTTCGCTTCGTGAGCGACGAACGTGGCCTGGGGATCTCCGGATAGGAACCCCGAGCGTCGAGCGCACGAGCAACTCAACAGAGCCAGCACGAAGAGGAGCATGTAGAATCCGATGAGGGACTTCGTGAACCAGGTCATGCCGTTCTCCTTGCGTCCCCGTCTATGGAGGCCTCACGCACGCTTTCGGCTGAAGTACTCGTAGAGGTCGTCGAACACGGCGGACCCGCGTTCGAGCCGGGACTCGTCATCCCGACGCCCCATGGCGATACCCGCAATGAGCCGGTCGATGCCGGACGTCTCGGGACGATCGAACTTCGAATCCTTCAGATCGATGTCGTGCACGATCTCCGCAATCGGCACGAGGGCGCGATCGCCGAGACCTAGGCGCGACACGAGGACCTCGAAGGTGCAGAGGTCGCCCTCGTGAGTGAACTCGGCCTCAAACATGTCGAAGCGGAGCTCCTTTGCCTCAGGCTTGTAGCCCTTGGCGGGCACGAACTTGAAGCGGGCGTCGGCGTCAACAAACCGGCGAACCAGCCAGGCGCTCGCGATGCGGTCAATGTGGATGCCCTTTCGCGTGACCCAGACACGGCCGCGGAAATCCTCAACACTACCGTGGCGGCCCTTCTCCCTGTCGCCTGCGCTCGGCGGGCGAAGCCGCGTCTCAAGGCCGCTAACTCGCCCCTCCGCTGCTTCGCGGCCCGGAGCCCCGAAGAAGTCGATACGACCGACCGCTGTGAGGCGCCGCCGGAGCCGAGCAACGTCAGCCTCGACTTGAGCCCGACGGTCGTCGGGGAGTGCTCCTCGGGGGATCTCTGCGTCGAGCTTCTGGGCCGCTTCGGCGATCTCAGCGTAGTCGGCATCTCGCGCGGCGTGGAAGGATCGCTGCACCTCCTCGTCGCTCAGACCTTCGATGAATCGCGCCTCGCAGAGCGTCGCTTCGCCCCCCTCCTTGGCAATCTCCCGAAGTAGCCACTCGAAGTCCTCTCGGGTCTCATCGGTGTTCGGAAGGGCGTAGACCGAGTTCTTAATGGCCAGGGCGCCGAGCGCCTGTAGCCGCCGCCAGACTTTCACCCGCAGGTATCCGGGTTTCGGCGGAATCTGGTGGATCAGAAGAAGCCACGAGGCCGCGTTCACCTCATGCCCGGGAGGCACCCCAGCGCCGGCAGGCTGCGTCACACGCCACCCCGCTCATCTCCTCGAGGAACGACGTTGTCAGTGGTCGCCTTGAGCCCGTACGGTCCGGACAAGCAGGTGCAGGAAGGAAGCCATCGAGCTCGGGAAGGGTCGGAGAGCACCGTGTGTTCCCGTTCTTGCAGAAGCTCGCCACGCCTCCCCATGCGAAAACCGGACGACGGAGAAGAAGGGACCGTGAGCACTGAGCCCCCTGGACTTCCCATAGAACATACGCATCTGCTGTGCAACGAGTGTATCATAGCCCACGAACGTGCTCTTGCTCGTTACGATCGTGGTAATCGGCGGAGCCCTTAGGCCCCCCTACTCACCCTCGCACGTCTCCGGACTCGGTCGGGTCGATCATGCTGAACGTGGAAAGCGCTTCTGCCGTCCTCCTCGCCGTTCTCGTCTTCGGCGAGGACCCCGGTTTCCGCGAGGCAGGCGCTGCGGCCGCCAACCTCCTTGGTGTGGTTCTTCTCCCGCCTGTGGGAGAAGGCGGCGCGTCGGACATGGTCGGAGCCGCCGCGATTGCGGGGGCCTGCCTCAGCTGGACCGTCGACAACAACCTCACCCAGCGCCTCTCGCAGAGGGATCCGGTAACACTCGCCCGGACGAAGTCTCTTAGGGCAGGCGTGGCGAGCCTGGTACTCGCTCTTGTCCTGCGCGCCGCGTCCGGTATCGGCAGCTGGGGCTGAGCGGCTGGCGGGGTGCCGCCCCGTCTCGGGGTTAGGGCGAAGCGCTGCTAGAACTTCACCTGCGCGTCGAGCTGGAGGCGCGTCAGGGTCGGGTTCGTCATCCCCGCCGGGCGGTTGATGAAGTTCGTAAAGTGGCTCCGCACGGTGACCGTGAGGGGGTTCAGGAGCTGGTAGTTGATCTCCGCCACCGCTCCCTCGAGGTTCGTGCCGCCGTTGCCGAAGTCGTCGTAGGTGAAGCTGGAGATGGCCGCCTCCTGGCCGATGTGCTCCCAGTAGCCGGTGACGGACCAGTCGCCACGCGTCTTCGTCTGCCCGAGCGTAAGACCCGCCTGGACGCCGTGCGCGTCGTCGGTCGCGCCCAGCCAGTTATAGACGTAGTCGGTGAACGCTTTGAGCGGCTGCGTGCCGATCAGGTTGGGCCAGGTGGCGGAGAGGGTGGCGTTCGACTGGTTGAAGGCGCCCTGGTAGCCCGTGATCGTCGTCTTGCCGCCCACGGTCTGGGTGGTGACGAGGTTCGTGTTGATGAGGGAGGTGTTGGTGTTGAGCGACTGCGCGATCTGGTCGGCGTTGAGCCACCAGTATTGCCCGAGGCCGGCCTCGAGCTGGAGGTTCCCGAAGTGCATGCTCGGGTTCACCTGGCCCCCGAACATCCAGCCGTCCTGGTTGTTCGAGACCTCGTTGTAGGTCCACTCGAGGGCATGCAGCTTCACCTGATCGAGGACCCCCATGGGCTGCGAGAGCAACGTGAAGGTCTGGCTGAAGCCCTCGGGCGAGAGGTCGTCGTCGAACACGAGCTGCCCGACGCGGAAGATCGGGTTCGGGAACTTGCCGCCGGTGAAGGACGCGATGCCCGGGCGGATGCCGAAGCTCTTTCCGGGCGTGAAGGTGAGGAAGGCCCAGTCGAGGTTGAAGTGCTTGCGGGTGAAGCCCCCGGTCAGGGTCTCGTTGGTCGAGACGGGATTGTTCGGATCGCCCGTCGCGCCGCGGATGGTGGCGGA
>WNGD01017609.1_pt1 | contig 10556 bp, 7 predicted proteins | sample 5400671 | NCBI WGS metagenome assembly WNGD01 (sample SAMN13153369, study PRJNA577476) | soil metagenome | isolation source: 40 cm soil or saprolite under grassland replicate 2 | place: USA:California | collected 2016-06-15
ATTTGCGATGGTTGGGGCATTAATCCGGGCGGCAAGGAAAAGCGCAACGAAAATGGCGATGCGACCCTTCTCGCGTCGACTCCATTCCATGACAAGCTCTACCGGGATTATCCAGACTCCAAATTAAGCGCAAGCGGAGGCGACGCTGGTCTGCCGGAAGGCCAAATGGGCAACTCGGAAGTTGGCCACCTTAATCTGGGAGCTGGCAGGATCGTTTACCAGGACCTGACGCGAATTAACAAGGCAATTAAAGAGGGCGAACTAACGCGTAACCGAGTTTTGCAGGAAACTTTCGCCAAGGCGCGGGGTCACCGGCTTCATTTGCTCGGGCTGGTTTCGGACGGTGGTGTGCACAGCCATTATTCGCACATGATCGCGCTCGCAAACGCGGCGCACGACGCAGGCGTCGCGGAGATTTTCGTCCACGCTTTCACTGATGGCCGGGACACGTCACCGACCGGCGGCGCCGCTTATCTAAAAACTTGTGAGAAAGAACTCAAGAAAAGCGGCGGGCAAATTGTCACGGTTGTAGGCCGGTATTTTGCAATGGATCGCGATCGGCGTTGGAACCGTACCAAAAAAGCGTGGGACGCGGTTGTTCTCGGTCGTGGCGAAATCTGCAAATCCTCACCCTCGGCGGCTGTGGATCAGCAATACAAAAACGGCAAAACGGACGAGTTCATGCCGCCATTGATTTTTTCTCACGCAAATGAACAGCGGGTACGTGATGGCGACGTGGTTTTATTTTTCAATTTCCGCGCCGATCGTGCCCGCCAATTATCACAGGCATTTTTGTTGAAAGATTTCGATGGCTTTGACCGCGAGGTCTGGCCGCAAGTGAAGTTTGTCACGCTAACGCAATACGATGTGACCTATTCTTCGCCGTTCATTTTTGCGCCGGAAGAGCTCGCCGATATCTTGGGCGAAATTGTCAGCGCAGCCGGCAAACGGCAATTGCGCATCGCTGAGACGGAAAAGTACGCTCACGTGACTTACTTTTTTAACGGCGGCATCGAGAAACCGTTTCCGGGCGAAGACCGCAAGTTGATCCCTTCACCAAAGGTCGCTACCTACGATTTGAAACCGGAGATGAGCGCGTTCGAAGTCACCGATGAACTGCTCGCACGAATGGCGAATTACGATCTGATCATACTCAACTTCGCCAATCCCGACATGGTCGGCCACACCGGCGTGATCGAAGCGGGAATCAAAGCTGTAGAGACGGTGGATAAATGCATGGCGCGAATTATTCCCAAACTTCTCGAGCTTGACGGCAAAGCCATCGTGACCGCCGACCACGGCAACTGCGAAAAGATGCGCAACGCTGATGGTTCACCCAATACCGCGCACACGAGCAACCTTGTGCATTTCATCTACGTGGCCAACGATGCTGCACGATTTCGCTGCGAAGACGGAATTCTAGCCGATGTGGCGCCAACTCTTTTGTTTTTGCTTGGGCTGCCTCAACCAAAAAAGATTACTGGCCACAATTTGCTCGTGCCAGCTTAGCTGGCTGCCCCGAGGCGCCGGTATCATCCGCCTTCGCCAAGTCTACTGCGGACAGGCGGATCCCGGCCCCAGGCTACAGTGTCGTCGAATGTGATTTCGAACTTCCGATTAATCACTCGTGTTCCGGCCACGGCGATTCGGTGCAACAGCCGAATGTGATACTCGGCTGTTGTTTCGTGCCAGACTGGTTTACGAACGACCTTGAGCGTACCGTCGTCTTCCACAAGAGCGCCCCAACCCACAGGAATCTCCGAATCGCGGAATAACTCCTCAGGCAGAACGAGGAAATACAAATTCGCGCAGCGGTAGCGAAGTAAATTGTCGAACTTGGTACAATCATAGAGGCGATTTTGCAGGGCACGCAGCTCACGCAAGAGTCGCGCATAACCGCGGTGGCCGACTACGGTGAAATCAGGCAAATCGAATTCGGGAAATAGGGAATCGCCGTTCCGCAGGTTCGGATAATGTGCGTGGAGGTGGCTTTCGAGAAGCTGGCGGCGTTGGGAAATCGTTTCGAGTCGCTGGCGAGCGGCGTCGCTCTGACAATTATCTCGCCGCAAATCGCAGAGCGCCTGTTTACACTCAAAGATCGCTATCGATCCAATTTTCCTAGGCGCCAATCGATACGCGGCGACGTCGGCACGATACCGGCAGTTTGGCAGACTCACTTCCATCGCGCATGCGGAATAACCTTGGGCTTGTGCCCACAGAAATGCCAGCCGCTTCAACCGAGCGTGTCTCTCAGTTTCGCCGTGGCCGCGTTTTATTCCCGCAGCCATCTCGCGAGCTCGCGTGCCCAATAGGTGACAATAATATCGGCCCCAGCCCGCTTAAGAGCAGTCATGATCTCAATTACGGCGTCGCGTTCGTTCAGGAAGCCTGTCTCGACGGCGGACTTGACCATTGCATACTCGCCGCTCACATGATAAACGGCGGTCGGTTTTCGAAACCGCTCGCGGACTCGCCACAAAATGTCCATGTAAGGCAAGGCAGGTTTTACCATCACAATGTCCGCTCCTTCGTCGACATCCAGTGCTACCTCACGCAAGGCTTCATTCGCGTTGGCAAAATCCATCTGATAAGACCGTCGGTCGCCGAACTGGGGAGGACTCTCGGCAGCCTCGCGAAATGGTCCGTAGAAAGCCGACGCGAATTTCGCCGCGTAACTCATAATCGACGTTTGGTCGAAGCCTCGCTCATCGAGCGCCTCGCGAATCGCGCCGACGCGACCGTCCATCATGTCGCTTGGCGCCACAATGTCCGCACCAGCTGCAGCGTGAGAGAGCGCCGTCTTCACCAACAACTCGACAGTCTCGTCGTTGAGAACATGGAAATGATCTCCGTCGATGCGTGTCACACCACAGTGCCCATGACTCATGTACTCACACAGGCAGACATCGGTGATGGTGACAAGGTCTGGACATTTTGATTTTATAGCCCTCAATGCTTTTTGGACGATTCCGTCTTCGGCATAGGCGCCGCTGGCCTGTTCATCTTTCTGTTCTGGAATCCCGAAAAGCAGAATCGCTTGGAGCCCAAGGTCCTGAGCAGCGCGCGCTTCATCGGCAACTTCCTTGGCAGATAACTGAAAAACCCCAGGCATACTGGCGATCGGCCGGCGCTGCTGTACTTTTTCACTTACAAACAGCGGCAAAACAAAATCGTGAACGCTCAAATGCGTCTCGCGAGCGAGATTTCGCAGAGCAGGCGAACGCCGCAACCGACGCGGGCGATGCACGAGTTTTCTCACAACGCGACGCTACGCGTTGCGAAAGTGAGCCGCAAGCAGGCAGGAACCGACTTACTCAACTGCCGCCCCTGATGAATGGGCCGCGTGCTTGACGGCGCGTGACGTTAGGTGTCTGCATCTTGATCGTGGCGCGCGGCTCGGATTATTTGTTGGTCGATATCAGCAATTCATATGCAAAATTTGCCTTTGCGTCGACAAGGCGAGTTTTAGCTCCTACGCGGTTCCCTACCAGCGAGCTTTCAAGCGGTGTAGTCGCACGATTCCTCGGGAAACGAAATGTAGAGAAGCTGGTTGTCTCTTCGGTAGTGCCCGCGAAGAACTCGGCAATTTTGAGGGCCGCAGCAAAAGTGAATGTGCTTTGGCTGGATTGGAAGCTGAAGCTGGGTGTCGATATTGATTATCCGAAACCGCAATCGATCGGCGCGGATCGGTTGGCGAACGCCGCGGCGGTGACAGCGCTTCACGGCTTTCCCGCAATCGTTGTGGATTTCGGCACTGCTGTGACCTTTGACATCGTCTCTGGACGCCGGGCTTACATTGGCGGTGTGATTGCTCCAGGGCTTGAAGCAATGACTAATTTTCTTTATCGGCGAACGGCACTCCTCCCGGAGCTTTCATTGAAAGAACCGCGACGCGCGGTCGGTAAATCGACAATCCAGGCGATGTTGTCGGGAGCCGTGTTCGGCTATCGCGGATTGGTTCGCGAAATCCTCACGCAAATTAGAGCAGAGCAGTTTTCGCATAAGAAAGTTCATGTCGTCGCGACCGGAGGCTATGCGCGCCTAATCGCGCGGCGACTGCCGGAGATCGATCTGGTTCATCCGAACCTTACGCTGGAAGGATTGCGAATTGTCGCCAACCTCAATGACTGATTTACGACCATGCAGGGTGGTCGGGCCCTGTATTCTTTCGTTTAATTTTTCCGAAGGGAACTGAAAAATCGACTCATGGGAGCAACTTTCCACTTGTCAGATGCGCTGAATAGGGTTTCAATCGCTACTTCATGAGAGTGTGGGGGATGGCGGCGATCGCCGCGCTGGTGCTTAGGTTATTCGCCGCGGATTCGTTTGCAGCGGAAAATGTCGCCCCGACGAAAGCGGAGCTGGAGGAAATGTACAACGCTGCGTTCCGGGCGTTCGATTCTGGCAAATTCGCGGAAGCGCTAAAAGAACTCGATGCCATCGATGCCCGCCAACCTGATCTCGCCGCGTCGAAGAACCTTCGCGGCGTGATCCAGATGCGCCAGGGTAAGTACGATCAGGCGGAAGCGGCACTACAGGACGCAGCCCGCATCGATCCAAAGTTCTGGAACGCGCGCTTCAATCTGGCGGAAATCCCGTTTCTGAGAAAAGATTGGCCGGAAGCGCGGAATCGCTTCGAACAGCTCCTTTCCAGCGGTGAATCGGATCTGGCGAAAGAAGCTTCGCAGCTGATTCAATACAAGATTCTGCTCACGTACCTTCTCGAGGGGAAAGAGAACATGGTCGACTCTATTCAGGCCAAATTGGAGCTTTCGCCTGATACGCCAGCCGTTGACTATGTGAAGGCGGCCGTTGCGCTTAAACAGAAGAATCAAAAAGAAGCGAAAGATTGGATCGGCGTTGCGGAAAAGAACTTTTCACCGCAACTGAACAAGCTTTTCGCCGAATCACTTTACGAAGTTGGGTGGCTGGAAAAGCCAGCTGGCGAAACGCGACCTTCGTTGCCGCTCATGACGGCCGCTGAGCGCTCCGAAAAAACGAAGGCCACCGCCCGCGCAAAGTTCGAGCAGGCGCAGCAAGCGCTGCGGCAGCGCGATTTGGCGGCAGCGCTCAAACTGATCGATGAAGCGGATAAGGCAGATCCGAATCAGGCGTCAACGATTAATTTACGCGGCGAGATTTTGGCGCAGCAGGAACAGTTCGACCAGGCCGAAGCGGCATTTAAGAAGGCAGCGAAGCTGGATCCGAAACTTCGCGAGGCACAATACAATCTGGCGCAAGTTCCCTTTAAGAAGAAGGAATATGCAAAGGCGCGGGACCGTTTCGAGACGTTGTACAAGCGCACGCCTGGGGGCGACAAAAATCAGGCGGCAGAACTCATTAAATTCAAGATCTACCTCACGCTTTTGCTCGAAGGAAAAGAGAGCCGCGCACACGCGATGATGGACGAGTTTCAATTTACCGGGGATACGCCCGCACTCTATTACGCCCAGGCAGCTTGGGAATTTCAACATAACAATCCAGAGAAGGCCTCGGATTGGACTGCTTCGGCGAATAAGATTTATTCGTCGGCACTCAACAGCGTTTTTGCGGACGCTTTTTACGATGTTGGTTGGATGCAAAGGCCAGCAGCTGCGACCATGCCGACACCCGCATTCGACACAGCCCAGGCTGACGGGAGTCCAGCAGTCGAGCCGAGTCCCATTCCGGACAAGGTTTTCGCTGCGAATAGCCAAAGTGACACTTCGAAGGGTGAAGGGCTGGCTTTGAGCTCAACGGTGAACGCGCCAGGTGCTGCTGGACTGGATATCGCCGGCACTGGAACAGCTACGCAGACTTCCATCTCTGCATCGAATGAGTCGGCTTCGGGAACAGGCTCGCAGCCTGAGCCCCCGGCATCGGCGTTGTCCTCAGGTGGCAGCGAATCCACGATTGCGGCATCGCCCGCTGAGTCACCGCAGACGTCGCCCGCTTCCACAGAGCAAAATGGTCAGGCGGCGGCTGTTGCCCAAACGAGCGTTTCCCCGAGTCCCGCCGCAGAAGTCATGCCTGTCAAAGTTGCGTCGTCCAGCATTCTGGCGAGAGGCAGAATGTGGTTGGTAGGCGGATTACTTTTAGCGGCGCTGGTCATCCTTGCTTGGGTGATCGTGCCTACCCTTCGCCGTCGTTATGTCTTTGATGTGCCAAGTTACTCGCGAGCCCCCTCTGCTGCCGCGCCTGCTCTGTTTAAGCCGAAAGCGGCGTCGGATCGAAACCAGCATTGCGACATAGCGCTGTTCCTTCGCGCGACCTTAGCGGTGGTCTTGATCTGACCAAAAACATGAGAGCAAAGCCGTCACGAGACTCGGCCTATCAGATGGAAAAGCCAATTCGCGAGGTGCCGCTCATTGGATCTGAGGCGGAGGCTGAACCAGTCGTCGAACCAGTCGTCGGGCCAGTTGTCGAACAAGCGGCAGAGAACGGAGAAAGCTTGCATACGGAGACTCCGCAGAAGCCTGAGAAGGCCGCGGCTTTAGCGATCAACGAATTGACCGAAGTCACTGCGACAGCGCCGCAAGCGACGGTTGAGGTTCCCGAAAGCGTTGAGGAAATCACATGGCCTACAGATGAGGCGAGCGACGTGTTCGATGGCGCGATTGAAACCGCATCGTTTCCTGAGGAGCCTGCTGAGATCCTACCAGATGCAGAAGTCGCATTGCCTGCGGTGACAACGTTGACAGAGCGTCCTGTTGAATCGATCACTCTGGAGCCGACAGTGCCCGATCAAACAGTTTCGACCGTGATTCCCACCCCAGTGCTCGCAAGGGCTGCTATGCTTCCCTCTGATTCACCACCAAGGGCCGCTTCTGCAGAGCCTGTATTTTCGCAAACAACAACACCCGCAATCATGCCTGAAACAACTCAAACCCCAATCGCTCACGCAAACAAAGCCCCGGCCCCGCCGATGGCAAAACCACAACAACCGCCTGCCGTGATGCAAACATCTGTGCAGCTTACTTTCTCGTTCGAGATCGCAGCCATGCAGTTGACTTCCAGTTTTAAAATGGGCGCTCTCAAGGTGCGTCCCATATCGAAGCTGGTCACGATGCGGTTGCCTTCGGCTCAGCAGCCTCAGTCCGCTCTGAATTTGCAGGTCAGTTTCGAAATCGCAAAGATTCAGCCCGCCGCAGGAGCGCTCGGCAGGATCCGAATGGTTCCGTCGCAACAGCAGAGACCCACTCCAGGCGGTTTGCCATCATTCGCAGTTGCGGGATTACAGGTGGTTCCGAATTCTGAGACCGCACCAGTCCAACTCACCCCCTCGCAACAGGGACGAGCGTCCGTCCTCATCACTGTTCCGTTCCAGATTACCACACTTGAGTTTGCGCCCTCTCTCGAAATAGCATCCGTTATTCTAAACTCGAATTCCAAGCAGGTAGCTGTTCAGTTGCCGGGCGCCGGGCCGACCCCGGCTGAAGGCGCGCCAATGTTTGAGATAGCAAACCTGGAGTTAGGTGAAGGCGGCGAGATCGGCATGATGCATCTGAACCCGGTTAGCGCGCCAAAGCGCGCCTGACCCAGACGAAGGTTCTTTTCTGGAAGAAGGCAGCTTCCGTAGCTCAGTGCCAGTTTAGCGAGCGCAGTTGTTTCGGAAGAAACATTCCGTTCTTTCGAATCAGCTTACCGTCGAAATAGATTTCTCCACCGCCATATTCCGGGCGCTGAATGCTTACCATATCCCAGTGCACCTGGCTTCGGTTTCCATTGTCTGCTTCTTCGTAAGCTTGCCCGGGAGTAAAATGAAACGAGCCGGCGATTTTTTCATCAAACAAGATGTCCCGCATCGGATGTAAAATTCGCGGATTAAATCCGAGTGAAAATTCGCCGATGTAGTGCGCGCCGGGATCTGAATCGAGAATCTTGTTCAGTTTTTTCGTTTCGTTGCTTGTCGCGTCAACTATTTTTCCGTTTTTGAATTCGAGACGGATGCCATCGAAGGCGATTCCCTGATAGATGCTTGGCGCGTTGAACGTCACGTGGCCTTCGACTGAATCTCTCACGGGGCAGCTGAACACCTCACCATCGGGTATATTGCGATCGCCACCGCAGATCACGGCTGGAATCCCTTTCTTGCTAAAACGGAGATCGGTGCCGCGACCTTTGATTTCGACTCGATCGGTCTTTTCCATCAAACGATGGAGCGCCTTCATGCCCGGCAGAAGCTTCCGATAATCTAGCGTGCAGACTTCGAAATAGAAATCCTCAAAGGCCTCAGTGCTCATTCCTGCAAGCTGTGCCATGGACGGTGTGGGCCAACGCAGGACTACCCACTTGGTCTTTTTGACTCGCTGATCCTGTACCGACCGCATTTTCCTGGCGATCAATTTCATTGTCTCCGGCGGCACATCGGAGAGTTCTGTGACGTTGTTGCTGCCTCGCACTGCGATATACGCATCCATTTTTTTCATTCGCGCCAGTTCATGGCTTGCTGTGAGATTTAGCTGTCTATCAGAGGCATCCAGCGAGAGAGCGCGGTTTACTCGAACGTGATAGGTCTGGGCAAATGGCACTCCGCCCGCTTTCCGCGCCGCGCGTACCAGCGCGATGGTCATTTCGTCAGGAATATCGAATGCCTCAATGAGGACCGTTTCATTACGCTTGAGACGGATAGAATATTCCACCAGAAGTTTCGCGAGTTTATCAAACCGGGCGTCGTGCATAGGCTCTTATCATTCCACCAGCATCGCCGGACGCAACCGGCTGATGCTATGCGCTCCGGATAAATTTCGCTGCGAAAGCACCATCGAGACCATCTTGAAAGGGAAGCGAGCGCTTTTGCTCTTCGAGACGCAGGATGGACGCGCTGGTGAGAGCTCGCTGCACGACTTGCTCGTTCTCTTCCGGCTCAAGGCTGCAGGTGCTGTAAACGAGTGTGCCCTTTTGCTTTAATAGCGGGACGAGTGCGCAAATGATTTCGAGCTGCCGCTGTTGCATGCGGTGGAAATCGCCTGGTTGTAATCGCCACCTGGCATCCACACGTCGTCGCATTACTCCGGTATTGCTGCAAGGCGCATCAAGCAGGATGCGGTGAAAGGGCGCCATTGAAGCAATCTCTGTAGGGAGATGACCGCGTGTCCAATCGTGATCAAAAATGCGGACTATCCCGACGCCGAGGCGCGCCATGTTCTCTTTCAAGATCTGCAATCGCTCCGGGTCGCGGTCGCATGCGACGATTGTTCCCCGATTCTCCATTAGTTGTGCAATGTAAGCGGTTTTTCCGCCCGGAGCGGCGCATGCGTCGAGGATCGTTTCTCCAGCCCGGGAACTCAGAATCTGACAGGCAATCGCGGTGCTTGGATCTTGAATGTAGCAGTGGCCTTGCCTGATTGCCTCTGTCGGTATCAGGTCAAATTCAATGAACTCCGGATTACGCGTCAGCGGCCGAGAGTCTGGATAAAGCCGGAGGAACTCTTCGCGGTCGATTTTTTGTTGATTGATTCGTCCGTAGACCGGTGCGGGACGATTGTTCCATTGGCAGAGCTCGTTGGCATATTGGGCGCCAAAATGCTGCTGCCAGCGCTCGACGAGAAATTTTGGATGCGAGGCTCGAACAAACAGAGGTTCTGCATCGGCCCGCGCAAGCAACTCGCCCTGTCGCCGGATCGCGGCACGAAGCATGCCATTTACGATCGGTCGCTGTCTCTGTGGGACGAGGTTCACAGTCTCATGCACTGCCGCATGTGGCGCTGTCTTGAGGAGGAAAATCTGGTACAACCCCAGGCGCAGAACATCACGAAGATCGGCGTCGACTCTTGAAGCGCGCAGGCAACCGACCCAAAAATCCAGTAAAGTTAAATTGCGAAGGAGACCGTAAAAAAGTTCAAAGGCAAACGCACGATCGGATTCAATGAGCTCTGCCTTCACGAGAGACTCTGAGACAATCGAGTCGGCAAATCGCTTTTCTTTTCGCCACGTGCGCAGCGCGTTCAGCGCAATTCGGCGAGCAGAAAGCCGCGCCATATTCTGGAAAGACCGTTATTGCGGCTTCACGCTGGCGCGTCCAACCGAATGATAATGAAAGCCCAGTCGGCCCATCGTTCCAGGGTCCAACAGATTTCGCCCGTCGAAGACAATCGGCGTTCTCATTTTTTCTTTTAGCACCGCGAGGTCCACGTTCGCGAATTCGTTCCATTCCGTGGCGATGACCAGCGCTTCGGCATCATTCACTGCTTCAAGGGCCGATGAAGCAAATTCGGCGTCGGCGATCGCTTTGATGGCGCGGGCTTTTTGCATTCCTTTCGGGTCGTAGGCAACGACGTGTGCTCCTTCGCGAAGCAGATCTGCCACCAGTTCTATTGCGAGAGACGAACGGACATCGTCTGTATCGGGCTTAAATGTAAGACCCCACACTGCAATTCGCTTTTCTCGCAACACCCATAGCGTTTCCCGAATCGCTTTTAGAAAACGCTCTTTCTGGGAATTGTTAATGCGCTGTACTTCCTTCAGCAAATTAAACGGAACACCAAGCCGCTCGGCGATCGTGATGAAAGCAGCGATATCTTTGGGAAAACAAGAACCGCCGTATCCCATTCCCGCGTTAAGAAAGTCGCGGCCGA
>WNGD01007463.1_pt1 | contig 10555 bp, 5 predicted proteins | sample 5400671 | NCBI WGS metagenome assembly WNGD01 (sample SAMN13153369, study PRJNA577476) | soil metagenome | isolation source: 40 cm soil or saprolite under grassland replicate 2 | place: USA:California | collected 2016-06-15
TTGTCGTTCACGTCCCAGAGGCTGGCCAGAACCGCCTGGGCGCCGGCATACAGCAATCCACGCACCAACCCGATCAGCTCGTCTCCTCCCTCGACCACATTCAAGCCGGTACTGCAGCCGCTCAGTGTTGTCAACTCGGATGACAGGCGGAGTTGATAGATATCGAACAGGCTCAGTTGGGAGCTCCCGAGCCGGATGGAAGAAAACATGGGATTGTCCTGGCGAAACAACCCGTGAGTGGCGATGTGCACAAATCTACTCGTCGGGCCGTACTCCTCCAGGCGATCTTGCGTGGCCTCTGCGCCCACGAAAAGCCGTGAGTGGGGCAGAGTGGAAGCCACAGCCCGAACTTCCTCCAGGATCTGGGGGGCGAGGGGGTCCGGAACGCCGAGGACAAGGGCTTGTTCCCGGAATTTTGTCTTCTTCGTGCAACACAGGTAATACACACTGGCGCTGGGAGCATAGGAAACGGAGAACTCATCGATGAGAAAATGCTCCCCGTCAAACAGGGCGTGAAAGGGCAGATAATGCAGGAAATCATGGGGCACTATGATCAGGTGCCGCGTCTCCAGTTGGTTCCGAATCGGGGAAAGCAGCTCCTTGTACAGCTCGCAAAGATGCGCTTGTGTGGCTGCGTGAAGCGGCTCGGCAGTGACGCTTGCGCGGCCGGGTGTGGAATGGGATTTCGAGAGCTGAAATTGAAGCAGATGGAGAAGATCGCGTACGCGCGACACGGATGTCACGGGAACGATTTTCAGGTTGCCTCGACTCAGCACACAGACGTAGATAGTGTCCCGCGCCCGATAGTATTCGAGAAGCGTCGCATCCGCGGGGATGGCGGAACGGATAGCCTCCAGTCCTACCGTCCCCGCATTTTGCAACGCGGCGAACTCCGCATCCGTGGCCGCGAGATTCGTCAAGGTTTTGGCCAGCTGGTTCTCGCACGTGCGAGTCCGTTGACGCAAGTGTTCAACGGAGCGGGCCGAGTCCTTCTTTGATGCAAGCTCGTGCGCGTGGATCCGGCGCTGGCACCAATTTATTTCCTGGCGCAGCTTTTGTACCTGCCCCACGCGATTGTTGCGGGCGTTCGCGGGCGCCGCCAAGGCTTGAGCATGAAAGGCAATCAGATCTGCCAGACTGCGTGATTTTGCCTGTTCGATATAGGTAAAGGCGGCTCGTTGGTTCGCCGGTCTCCCGCCCTCCAGGCACATCCAGACCAGGCTTTCATAGACGGCGAGCTTGTCTTTCATGAACGCGATTTTGAGCTCTTCCCCCTTGAGATGGCTTCGCAAGTTCTCGAGCGTTGCATGCGCCTTCCGGTAGGCCTGATAGGCAGCCTTTCCGTTACCCAGCGCCTCTTCCACCTGCCCGAGCGTGAAGTGGGCCCGGTAGTTCAGATTCGGGCTCCTGGCCCGCTCGAGTCTTTTCAACACCGCGACACAGGTTTGTTGGGCTGCCCGGGGCCTGCCCGCCTGAAGGTACAAACGGGCCAGCAAGAGCTGGCAGAGGGCGGCTTTGCTTGGCAGGGGGGAATGAGAAAAGAAACGGAAAGCCGCCTTACACAGGCGTAGGGCTCGAGAATAGTGGCCTTCCCGATAGAGCACCAGCGCCTGGTAGAGGTCGATGAGAGCCGGCCAAACCTGGTTTCGCTCGCGAACAAAGAGTCGGCGCGCACTACCGAACAGTTCCAGCGAATGAGAGGCCTTGCCCCGATGGCTGGCGGCGATGGCGAGATTCGTGAGCGCCTTGGCTCCCTCGTAGCTCATGCCGAGCGCTTTGAACCCGTCGAAGGCTTGCTGGGCAAGCCGGGCGCCCTCTTCGCTCAAGTTGAGCTCCAGGTACATTTCCGACTGATCGAGGTCACACAAAGCCATGTGGTACCGGTCGTCCAATTTTTTACATCCTGCGTACGCAGCCTGATACAGGCCAATCGCCCGCGCGTACTCCCCGCGCAGGTAGTACAGATAGGCAATGTTGTAGTCAGCTTCGGCTACAAGCAGCGGCATGCCGTGCCGCCCGCAGTAGGCGCGGGCTTCCCGATAGGTATGCAATGCCCGCTCGAACTGATTCAGGCTGATCCTGCAAACCGCCATGTTGCTCAAAACAGCAGCGACATCGGAAGGTTCCCCGCTGCGGCGCAGTACATCGTGGGCGCCTTCGTAAGACTTTAAGGCCTCTTCGAGGCGGTCCTGCCGGTAAAGGATGTTGCCTATGTTGCTATCCAGACGCCCCAGCCGCAATCGATCCCCTTGCTTCTGGAAAATCTCCCGGGCTTTCTGTGCCCAGGCGAAGGCCTGCTCATACCGGCCCAAATAGATGAGTGCGTGCAGCGAACCGCTGAGCGTGCGCCCGACATCGACCTCTCTGCCCAAACGTTCAAACAGGGTCAGGGCGGTTTGGTAGCGGGCCAGGGCCTGGTTGTACTTTCCCGTCACGTATAGTACGTGACCCGTCGCCCGCAAGCTTTGGGCGCGGCAGTAATCATCCTTCAATTTGCCGGCGAGCCAGCGCGAGGCTTGCGCCAGGCGATCTGCCTGTTGCAAGTCCGCGCGAACCAGCCTGACTACCTCCTCGTATATTCGGTCGACCACGGCCGGCTCACAGAGTCCGGGGCGCTGACGGAGGAAATTGCGGCGGGCCGGTTCGTCCGCAATACCGGCCAGCCGGGCAATCAAGCTGCCTTGTTCTGTTGGTGGGATCGCGCCGGGCACTGTCAGAAACCGCTCTCTTCCAGAATCTGCTGCAGGCGTTGCAGGCAGCGCCGTCGAATGAAGCCGATGGAGCCTGTCGCCAGACCCAAGCGCTCCGCCACCTGACTGTAGGGCAAGGCCGGATGCTCGTAAAACAGGAGCCGGATCATTTCCCGGCATCGACTCGGGAGACGCTCGACTGCTTCGCGTATCATCTGCTCTCCCTCCAATTCTTCAACTAACACAGGCAAGACGACCTTATTATCAGTCTCTGCTTCAGCACCGGCACGCTTCCTCTGGCTCCGCATCAAGTGAAAGTACTTGCGCGCGGCCACAGTAATGAGCCAGGAGCGGAGGGCGGCTATCTCGCGGAGATGAGGCAGCTCGGAGAAGAGCTCCAAACAAACACCCTGGAAGACGTCTGCCGCATCCTCCGGAGAGGCGCCGTATTTGATGGGGACAGAATAGATGAGATTCTTGTACTTATCGATCAGGGCTGACCATGCTTGATCATCGCCGCGCAGACACGCCCGCACGAGGCGCTTGTCGCTCCAGGCCGGGGACGGAGACTTCCGCTCCTGAACCGGTAACCGCGGCCTGGGTCTGCTTTTCGTCGGGCGGCCCAAGATCACCTACTGGTCCAGAAGAGCTCCTCACTGTTCCATAGCGTGTAGTGGTCCATGATGGCCGGCCGGAAATTGCCCAGTCCTTTCTTGGCCCCTACCAGGATATTGGGGCTCACCAGGCACACGAGGGGCAGATTCTCCGCCACTAACCGCTGCACTCCATCATAGAGGCGTTTCCGCTCCGCATGATTGATCTCGCCCAGTTGCTGGCGCATCAGGCGGTCGATTTCAATCTCCCATGCTGCCGCCGGGTCGCGTTGACCCAGGTTCCAGAGGTGGGTAGTACCGCTCCGAAGCCACACGTTCATTTCCGCCGTCGGATCCACATCGCCACTGACGAGACCCAGTACGGCGGCCTCGTATTCATGGGTGTTCATGAGACGGTCCACCAGAGCGCGGAACTCAAGAGACACCAGGTGAACCTGCATCCCGAGCTGCTTCAAGTCGTCCTGGATAATCGTCGCCATCTGTACGCGGTCGGCGTTCCCGGCACTGGTGACGACCGAGAATTCCACTGCCTCCCCCGCGCCGTCAATCAGCGTCCCGTCGCTCTTCCAGGCGAAGCCGCCGGCTGCCAGCAGCTCGCGCGCCCGCGCGAGCGATCGTCCTGGGTGAGGAACGGCCGGGTTGACCCAGAGCCTGTTGGCCGGCGTGACGTGGGCCCACAGGGGTGCGGCGCGTCCCCGGTAGACCAGACGAACGATCCCTTCCCGGTCAATGGCCGCCGAAATCGCCTGCCGGAAACTCACTTGCCGAAACCAGGCCTGTTTTCGGGCAATTTGCGCAGGTCCCTTCGGGCCGAGATCGTTGAGATTGAAAAACAGAAAGTTGTACTCGAGCCCCGGGCCCAGGTCATCCAGGCGATAGCCGCGCGCCCGCTGCTCCTTCGCCAGAGCAGAAAAGTTTTTCGCGCTCAAGCGGCTGATAACGTCAGTTTCGCCCGCCAGAAAACGAATTGCCTGTACGTCTTCACTCCCGACGAACAAGAAAAAAATCTCGTCGAGGTACGGAAGGCGGTTCCCCGCGCGATCCACTTTCCAGTAGTGGGGATTACGCTCGAGCACAAGGCGCTCGCCGGGAACATATTCTTTCAGGCGGAACGGCCCCAGACCCGCGATCCGCTGGGGCGGTGTTGTCAGATCCCAGGCTGCGGCCAGTTTCCCTTCCTGGTGCGCCTTCTGCAGGAGGTGACGGGGCAGGATGGCGACGCCGTCGAAAAGCCGCTCGGCAGCCGCATAGGGTTCCGCCAGCTCGAAACGTACCGTATGCGAATCAATCTGTTGGACTGCGAGAGGCTTCCCCCCGACAATCAGAAGGTCGCGTTGAGGGGAGTGGACCTTCTCATCCAGATGGACCTGGAAAGTAAAAAGCACGTCGCCGGCGTCAAAGGGAAGCCCGTCGGAGAAGCGCAAACCGCGACGCAGTTGCAGTGTATAACGCCGTCCGTCGGGCGAGACCGTCCAGGACTTCGCGAGGCCGGGTTCCGTGAGATGCGATTGACGGTTGACGGAAATCAGGTCCGCCATCATCCGCCGGATCACGTCCCGGGAAGGACCGTCAACGGCGGTGACCGGATTGAGCGTCTTGGGTTCCGACCTCATCGCAACCACGAGCTTGCCGCCGTAACGCCCGGCCTCGCCCTTCGTCGCGAGAAACTCCCCCTGCAGATGAGGAGCTTGGGGACGAGCCGCAACAATGGAAAGAGCCGCAATCGCCAATGAGGCCAGGAGAAGCTTCGCAAGCGGCATTTTTTCAGCGTGATCCGGAGTAATCCCAGCCGAGGCCCTGGCCCCGGCTTTCATAACCCCGCGTAGCTTACAAGCTCACCCACACTACTGACTACTGGGATTTATCCCAGTCCTGTGGCGATTAGCGAAATCGCTTGGGTACTCGAGCAGCCCAGCCGCTACAAAAAAAATCTCACCACAAAGACACGAAGACGCGAAGAAATCCTTTGCGATTCTTCGCGTCTTCGTGTCTTCGCAGTGAACAGGATACCTGCGCTCCCGCAGCCTAAAGGCTGAACTCCAAACCTGGGAGCCTGAGCTCCAATCTCAAGGCCTAGCTAACAGCGAGAGCTTTGCATAACCAGACTGTTGCGCGGGGAGTGACCACACTTGATTTTCTTCGAGCCAGGTGTTGATTTGATCGACCGGGAGAGGACGGCTAAAGAGAAATCCCTGCAACTCGTCGCAGCCCTGTTCCTTCAAAAACGCCATTTGTTCCTCAGTATCCAGCCCCTCGGCTACGACTCTCAGCCCGAGAGTGTGGGCCATCCCTATGATCGCCGAGATGATGGCCCGGTCGTCCGCGTCGTGAGAAAGGTCTTTGACGAAGCTGCGATCGATCTTGAGAGTATCCAGGGTGAAGCGCTTGAGTGAGCTCAGCGAAGAATAGCCGGTGCCGAAATCATCGATCGACAGACGCACTCCCAGGGATGCCAACCCTCGCAATGTCCTGCCTGCCTCCTCATCGTTCTGCATGACCGTGCTCTCCGTGATCTCCAGCTCGAGGTATCGGGGATCGACGCAGATTTCCCTTAAGATCTGCGAGATCGTTTGCAGCAGGTCTTTTTGCCTGAACTGAACGCACGACAGGTTGACGGCCACCGGCAGAGGCTCGATCCCTTCGGCAAGCCAGGTCATGATTTGCGCGCAAACAGTTCTCAGCACCCATTCACCCATGGGGATGATCAACCCTGTTTCTTCCGCAAGGGGGATGAACTCCGCCGGGAGTAGAAGCCCGCGGGTGGGGTGAGCCCAGCGGATCAGCGCTTCCAATCCAACCGGCGTTCTCTTATGAGCGTCCAGCTTCGGCTGATAGTGCAACTCAAACTCCCCCCGCTCTACGGCCCTCCGCAGGTCATTCTCCAGGGAAAGCTTTTTCATGGACCGCTCGTTCATGTAGAGGGAGTAGAAGTGGTAGCCCGCTCTTCCATTGCCCTTCGAGTGGTACATGGCGGTATCCGCGTTCTTGAGCAGCGTATCGGCAGTGCCGCCATCGGCGGGGCTGAGGCTGATGCCGATACTGACAGTCACGAAAATCTCGTGTCCCGCAACCTCGACAGGCATGGAGATGGCATCCAGGATGCGTTGCGCCACCGAGGCGACGTCATCGATGTTGGTGAAGTTTCTCAGGAGGAGAGTGAACTCGTCCCCCCCGAAGCGGCCCAGCGAGATGGCTGTTCCAGGCCGGGGATCGCCGGAAGGCACATCGCCGCAGCGTAAACTGGCGCTCAGGCGGTCCCCGACCACCTTTAGCAGAAGGTCTCCCAGACCATGCCCGAAAGTATCGTTGATCCGCTTGAAGCGGTCCAGATCGAGAAACATGACTGCGACCTGCTGATTCTCACGTTCGGCTTCGGCAAGTGCCTGATTCAGATGTTCGGTAAAAAGCAGGCGGTTCGGCAGGTTTGTCAAAGAGTCGTAATAGGCCAGGTTGTTGACCTGGTGTAAGGCCGAGTTCAACTCGGTCACTTTGTCCAGGTAAGTCTTGTAGGTGAAATAGGTCGCAACCAGGACCGGCAGTATCACTCCCAGCATCAGAGGCGAAAGTCCGCGCAGCCCGACAGAAATGAATCCTGCCGCCCCTGCGCCTGCAAAGTAAGTAATGGAAGTCCACAGGAAGCTCTCCTGCCAGACGGTGCGGACTTTTTTGCCCGACTCGAGAGCAACGATGGCGGCCACGCTCCCGGAGTTCAACAGATAGTGGAGCAAAGCGAGAACGCCAAGGGGAAGGAAGACTCCTTGCGCGGTCGGGGCGGGCGGCCCCGCAAGCCCACCGCGCCCTATCATGTGGAAGAATACCGTGCCACCCACCAGAGCCGAGAACGCCATAGTCGCCAGATTGAAAAGCGCGTACTCAAGCCTCTTGCGGGATCTTCCTCTTCGAAGCGAGCTGACCAGCGCATCCAGGGCAGCCGTGATGATGCCCGCGGGAGTTCCGTAGAGCACGACATTCGTGAAGAAGAAGGTGTCGCTGATGGATATTTTGGAATTTGTTCCCGGAATTTTGATCGTGAAAGGGCTGCAGAGAACGGTCACGGATGCGAGCAGAATCCACGCATAGCTGAACGGAGTGTTGAAAAGCTCGTAGACAGCGTACCCAATGGCCCCGAAGCCCAGAGCGATCGCGCCCCACATGAACGGTAAGAAGAGCGGGTGTCGTGCTGGGGTTGGGGTTGATATCTCCGAGCCTTTCATCTTAGTTTCTGTGCCTCCAGGTTCCTGAGTCGCGCGCTTCGGCTGATACCCGGCCGGCCCTTTCTGCTTAGTTGACGGACGTTCTACGCTCATTACCATGGATAGAACCATGCCCCCGGCGGGCCCACCACGATCTGCGATGAAACCCCGAGCTCGCCGCGAGCCAGGATGTCTTCCGACGCCGACAGGGAGGTCGGATCCACAAAGAGCGGGTACCAGCGCGGCGCGGTAGCAAGGAGGATCGACCGATATTCAATCCGGACCGTCGGGCCCCAATAGGTGGCAGTCGCGTCCATGATCGATCCGGATGATCCGGATGATCCGAGCGTACCCTCTCCCCAGAGAACTTCAGACCCGTATGCATTTTGCTTTGTCACCATCAGGGTCTCGCCCCAGAGGACGGCTTTCCTGAGCGCGTCGCCCCACACTACGCCGTCACCCCACATCACGCCGTCACCCCAAAGCACCGCGTCTCCCCACACCACGCCGTTGCCCCAAAGCACCGCGTCCCCCCAAAGCACCGCGTCCCCTTGGATCATGCTCCAGGGCCGCAAAGATTCTGGATTCGCAATCCAGGGCGACCCCGCCCTAACCAAATTGGACGTCTGGGAGATGGCATAAGCCAGGCGGACGGCCCCTTCTGCGTTCACGTAGCCGTTGCCCTGGTCCAGGATGTGCGGCTTTGCCATGCGCTCCGCCGTGTAGGCCAGAATGGCTTTCACGGCATTGGGAGTCAGAGAGGGGTTGGCCTCCAGCATCAGGGCCACCGTGCCCGAAACTACAGGTGCGGCCATGCTGGTTCCGCTCAGGACGAAGTAGTCAACTCCCACCCTGTTGTCTCTCTTCTGAACCCTGTTGTCAGGGTATGTTTTGTAAAGAGCCGAATGGTCCTCGGCCTTGGCAATGATCTTGTTGCCCGGCGCCACGACATCGGGTTTGATCACCCCGTCAATCGGCGTCGGCCCGCGAGAGCTGTAGCTGGCCACCGTGTCATCGCCGCGGAAGGCGGTGCCGTGAGTATCCACGGCCCCTACCGTAATGACCGCGGGATCGTTGGCCGGACTCATGATGCCACCGTAAACGGGGCTTCCATCGTCTGCCTTGCCGGAGTTCCCGGCAGCCACGACGACGACCATCCCGCTCCTGACGCATTTTTCCACCATCTGGCAGAGCGGGTCCGTCTTGTACGACTCGTAGACGGGGTGCCCCAGCGAGAGGTTGATGACCCGAATCTTGTACTTGACCCGGTTGTTTAAACACCAGGAGAGAGCAGCCATCACATCACTGGTCAGACCCGCTCCGGTCTGGTCCAGCACCTTCAGATTGATAATTTTGGCCGACGGGGCTATGCCCTTGTAGACTGCGGTATAGTCCTTCGAGTGTGACCCGTTGCCGGCAATGATACCGCCAACATGGGTGCCGTGGCCGTACTGGTCCTTCGTGTCTCCGGCGACGAATCTTACTGACTTTATCAGCGCGTCATGGATGTCTCCTTCATCGGCCATGCCGGAATCCAATACCGCGACCCCGACACCATCGCCGGTGACTCCTGGCTGCCCGATTGCGCCGGCCCATGCCAGGTCCGCTCCGATAGCGCGCGCCGTGATGTTCAGGCTGCCCTGGACCTTGTGGTCGAGAGAGATTCGCGCGACACGAGGGTCGCTCGCCAGGTATCGCAGCGCGTTCGGAGAGGCCCATGCCGACACTACAGGAATATTAGTGAAGGCCATGTCCGGGACCGCGCCGGCGTCGGAGACGGTCCGAGCCCTCCCCAATGCCGCTGCATCCGATCCTCCTTCGCCGAGACCCGGTAATGGGCTGCCTGTTTCCTCTTCCACGAACTGGATCAGGACCCGAATTGGTTCGGTGTTCGACGCAACCATCGCCACGGCGGGTTCCATCTTGTGGACCGCGCCTTGGGCGGACGTTGCCTCCGCACTCCCTGAACTCGCGGTCTGACTGTACAGGCAGACCGTAACAACAAGCATCGCGGCAGCAGCCAGTAGCGTTCTAATGGAGGCTAGCCTTTTGCGATTGCCGGTTTTATCTTTGATTCCGATCACTGCATTATCTCCCATGAGGTCTTTCGAATAGTGCTCGATTCCCAGTTGCGCCACAGAGCCGTGATGCATTACGGCACCTGCGGATAGTACGAACTGCCGGTGCCTGTACGAAGCCCCCGCACGACTCCATTCTCGGCGCGTCCCAAGATCTCCTCAGAGCTGTCCGTTACGGAATTGGGATCCAAGAAACGCGCATACCATTTAGGGTACGTTCCCTTGAGAATCGCGGAAGGACCGATCCTGGCATTCCAGATGATGCTGTCCCCCCAGAGGATCGCGTCGCCGCCCGAGAGAGTGCCGTCACCCGAGAGAGTGCCGTCGCCCCAGAGAATGGCGCTGCCCATGGCAGGCTGTTGGTAGATCATGAGCGAATCATTCCAGGTGCTGCTGAGGCCGTCCCCCCAGAGAATCGCGTCGCCCCACAGGATGGCGTCGCCCCAGAGAATCGCGTCGCCCCAGAGAATGGCGTCTCCCCAGAGGATCGCGTCGCCCCACAGGATGGCTTCTCCCCCGATAGTGCTGCTGGATTGGACCACCGCGGAATCGGCGATTACCGGTGCGCCTGCCGCCACGGAGCCAAAGGCGTGCGAGAAGGTGTAGGCCATGCGAACCGCCCCCTCCGCATTGAGATAGCCATTCCCCTGCTCGAGAATCCCGGGAACCTGCATGCGCTCGGCCGTGTAGGCCAGTATGGCCTTCACCGCGTTGGGAGTCAGTAGGAATCTTTTACTGCCTTGTTGCTCGACTTTACGACGTCTTCCGGATAGTTCTTGTACAGCAACGTAGTGCTGTCGGTGTCCGAGATGACTTTATTTCCCGGAGCGACGAGGTCCGGTTTGATCAAGCCGTCGATCGCCGTCGGCCCGCGCGAACTGTAGCTGGCGATGTCATCATCGGAACGAACGGCAGTTTGATGGGTATTCACGGCTCCGACGGTGATCGCCGCAGGATCGTTGCCCGGGCTGAGGATCCCG
>WNGD01007157.1_pt1 | contig 10550 bp, 9 predicted proteins | sample 5400671 | NCBI WGS metagenome assembly WNGD01 (sample SAMN13153369, study PRJNA577476) | soil metagenome | isolation source: 40 cm soil or saprolite under grassland replicate 2 | place: USA:California | collected 2016-06-15
ACACGTTCATGAGCAGGCGAAAGCCTTTCGGACAGCCCGGGATGTCCTCGAACATGACGCAGGGGCCGTGCTCGGCGCGCAGCACCGCCTCGGCCGCTAGTCCGATGTCCTCCTCGCAATTGGCGCCCTTGACCGTGCGGACCTCGCCGAGGCGTTCGGCCATGGTGAGCCATTCGCGTAGGTCGTCGTAGGCAATGTTGCCGGCGAAATTGCTTTGCCCGCTCATCGAAGCATCACCCCTTTGCTCAGATCCCGCCCGAACGGCGCGACATCATAGAACGTTCTCGAGCCTGCGTCGTTTTTGCCGACGTTCGCCCGGCGGTCGGCACAGCGTGTCGACCGCTTGGTAGGCGTTGCGCTGATCGAGTTGGCCGAGTCAAGGCCGTAGCCGCGCGCAGCGCCGGGGCGCGAAGCGCCAGCCTTGACGCGACCAAATCGATCAGCGATTTCGCTGCGACAAAATCACAGTTGCGTAACGGTAGGGACGTGCGTTTCATCGCACGCCCCCCGCATAGAACCGTACGTGCGGTTTTCCCGCATACGGCTCCCACCTTGGGTGTATGACGGCAAAGACTTTCCGTATGCGTTCCAGCGCCTGTGACACGCCGAATCTGTGGCGAAAGGTCGCTGAGCGCGGAGCGGCGCCGCGCGCCGTTGCCGCACGCTCGAGCGCCCGTGCCGATGGCAAGCGACGCGTCTCCCTACGGAAGCTTGTGCGGACGCGGTTCTTGCCACCCGATGAGGGCATGCAATCTTGCCCACCAACGGTGGGCTGTATACGATCGTATCGTCGCTCGCAACGCGGGATGGCCCGAATTTCCCGGTCGGCCGCGGACGGGAGCGGATCCAAGATATAGCGCCGAGCCAGAACGAGCCGAAACGAGGCCGCCGGGAGGGGATGCGGAATGAACGCGCCGATACCGAGGATACTCATCGAGTCGACGTGGCGCGGCCGCTTGTTCGGCGCGCAGTGGCGTCCCGCTATTGGCGGCTCGCTCGATGTGCTGGAGCCGGCGACCGGAGCGGTGATCACGCGCGTCGGCAATGCCACCGCCGAGGACGTGCGCCAAGCCGCCGCCGAGGCGAGCGCCGCGCAGCCGGGATGGGCGGCCACGCCCTACGACCAGCGCGCCGCGATCCTGCGCAAGGTCGCCGCGCTCATGGAGGAGAACCAGGGGAGCTGGTCTACTGGATCATGCGCGAGACCGGCGGCATCGAGCCCAAGGCTGGCTTCGAGGTGCAGATGGTGGTGAGCATCCTGCACCGCTCCGCCGCCATGTGCACGGAGCCGCAGGGCCTGATGCTGCCGAGCGACGGTGGCCGCCTCTCGCTCGCCCGGCGCGTGCCGCGCGGCGTGATCGGCGTGATCTCGCCGTTCAACTTCCCGCTCATCCTGTCGAGCCGCGCGGTCGCGCCCGCGCTGGCCACCGGCAACGCGGTCGTGCTCAAGCCCGATCCGCGCACCGCGCTCACCGGCGGCTTCATCATCGCGCGGCTGTTCGAGGAGGCCGGCCTCCCCAAGGGCGTGCTGCAGGTCCTGCCCGGCGGCGCCGAGGCCGGTGAGGCAATCTGCACCGATCCCGACATCGCCATGGTCTCGTTCACCGGATCGAGCGCGGTCGGGCGCCGCATCGGCGAGCTTGCGGGCAAACACCTCAAGAAGGTGCAGCTCGAGCTCGGCGGCAAGAACGCGGTGATCGTGCTCGAGGACGCCGATCTTGATGCGGTCGCGTCGGCCATCGCCTTCGGCGCCTGGTTTCACCAGGGGCAGATCTGCATGACCACCGGCCTCGTCATCGCGCACGAGAAGATCGCCGACGCCCTCACCGAGAAGCTCGTCGCCAAGGCGAAGCACCTGCCGGTGGGCGATCCGACCTCTGGGCAGGTTGCGCTCGGGCCGGTCATCAGCCGCGCACAGGTCGATCGCATCCACGGCATCGTCAAGGATACAGTCGCGGCCGGAGCGAAGCTCAGCGCTGGCGGCACCTTCGATGGTCCGTTCTACCGGCCGACCGTGCTCTCGGGCGTGAAGCCCGGCATGCGCGCCTTCGACGAGGAGGTGTTCGGCCCGGTCGCGGCGATCACCAGCTTCGCCACCGAGGACGAGGCGGTCGAGCTCGCCAACAGCAACGAGTACGGCCTTTCCGCCGGCGTGTTCTCGAAGTCGGTCGGCCGCGCGCTCGCGCTCGGCAACCGGCTGCGCACGGGTCTGCTCCACATCAACGACCAGACGGTGGCGGACGAGCCGCACATTCCGTTCGGCGGCACCGGGGCGTCGGGCAACGGCACGCGCATCGGCGGCCCGGCCAACTGGGAGGAGTTCACGAACTGGCAATGGGTGACGATCAAGGACAAACCCAATCCATATCCGTTTTGAATGCGGAACGATTGCGGCCGCAGTAATCCACGAGGGAGGGACATGATGAGTAGCAAATTGAGCGGCCTGGCACTGGCCCTGGCCGCGGCGATCGGTGTCGTCGGGACGGCGTGCTCCGCGCTTGCCGCCGATCCGCCGAAGAGCGTGCGCATCGGCTACGCGATCTCGCTTTCGGGCCCGAATGCACAAGGCGCCGCCATCACGACGCTCAGCGGCTACAAGCTGTGGGTCGACGACGTGAACAAGAAGGGCGGCCTCAAAGTCCAGGGCTTCGACAAACCAATCCCGATCGAGGTCGTCGAATACGACGACACCAGCAATGCCGAGAACGCGGTGCGGCTGGTCGAGCGTCTGATGACCCAGGACAAGGTCGATTTCGTGCTGCCGCCGTGGAGCACCGGTTTCAATCTCGCGACGGCGCCGGTGTTCGCGCGCAACGGCTATCCTCAGCTTGCGGTGACGGCCAACTCCAACGACGCGGCCAATCTCGTCAAGCAGATGCCGACCCTGTTCTTCTTCCTCAACGAGCCGCGCCATTTCGGCGCCGCGCTCGGCGAGGTGTTGAGCAAGCTCAAGAGCGAGAACAAGATCAACAACAAGATCGTGATGCTGAGCATCGCCGACCAGTTCGGCGCCGAGTTCACGTCGGGCGTCACCCCGGTCCTGCAAAGCGCGGGCTTCGAGTTCGCCCTTCGCAAGAGCTATCCCGCCGGCTCCGCCGACCTCACGAACGAGATCAAGGAAGCCAAAGCCTCCGGTGCAGACAGCTTCGTCGCCTACAGCTATCCGCCCGACACCTTCATGTTGACCAATACCGCGGTTACGCAAGGCTACAATCCGAAGGTGTTTCACGTCGGCGTGGGCACCGCTTTTGCCCGCTACGGCGCCGTGATGAAGGAGAAGGCGGAAGGCGTGATGGGGCTCGGCGGTTGGGACCCGAAGGCTCCGGGCGCCGAGGATTACCAGAAACGGCTGGTGGCCCTGACCAACCAACCCGGCGACGCCTGGGCCGCGCCGGTGACCTATGCGAGCTTGCAGGTGCTCGAGCAGGCGATCGAGAAGGTCGGCCTCGATCGCAAGAAGTTGCTCGACGCAATCGCGAACGGCGGTCCGTATCAGACCATCGTGGGGCCGGTCGATCTCAAGACCCACGTGCGCGGCAAGCAATGGAGCGTCGGGCAGTGGCAGGGCGGCCAATTCGTCGGCGTCGGGCCGAGCGACCTGCCGGGCGCCAAGCCGATCGTGTTCCCCAAGCCGGCGTGGTGATTCCTTGAGTGTCATCACCCGCGCAAGCGGGTGATCCAGTAATCGCCGGCATGTGGTAATAGCTTCCGAATCCGGAGGTTACTGGGTGCCCCGCTTTCGCGGGGCATGACACCGAGGGTTGGCATGTCGCTGATCGAAGTCGTTCTGAGCGGCGTGATCCTCGGTGGCCTCTACGCCCTGATCGCGATCGGCTTCAATCTGCAATACGGCGTCGCCCGCATCTTCAATCTCGCCTATGGCGAATTTCTCATGGCCGCGGCGTTTGCCGCGTTCTGGATGTTCACGCTTGCATCCATCGATCCGATCCTGGGCATGCTGCTGTCCGTGCCGGTGACGTTCGGCGCCAATTGGCTGGTCTATCGCTTTCTGATGCTGCCGCTGGTACGGCGCGCGCGCACCCGCGACGACCTCGAGGGCGACACTATCCTGGCGACCTTCGGACTGCTGTTTGTGCTCAAGGGCGCGGCGCAGCTCGCGTTCACGCCGGACAACCGGTTCTACAACTATCTCAACACGCCGGTGCGCATCATCGGCTTCACCTTCGCGGCCAACCGCGTACTGGCTTTTGGCGTCGCTTGCGCGTTCGGGCTCGCGATCTGGCTGATCCTCAAGCGCACGCGCTTCGGCGCCGCGATGCGGGCGCTCGCAATCGAACCGACAGGCGCGCGTCTCGTCGGCGTCGATGCCATCGCGATGTCGGCGATCGCGTTTGCGAGTGGGGGAGCGCTGGTGGCGGTGGCCGGCACCCTGGTGAGCACGTTCCTGACCTTCAATCCGTCGATCGGCGTCGAGTTCACCATGAAGGCGCTGGTCGTGGTGATGATGGGCGGCATCGGCAACATGGTCGGCAGTCTGGTCGCGGGAATTCTGCTCGGCGTGGCCGAAGCGCTCTGCTCGTACCTGGTCGATTCCGGCCTCACCCTCGCAGTCGCCTATTTCCTGTTCCTGATCGTGCTCCTTGTCCGGCCGCGCGGCCTGTTCGGGACTCCATGACCGCTGGGAGCACGATCGCTGTCGTTGCGCTTGCCGTGCTGGTGGCAGTGCTCGCAGCGGTGCCATGGCTCGTGTCAGACTACGGCCTGGGCTTCATGGTCAATCTGATGTGCTATCTGGTGCTGACCATCGCCTGGGCGCTGTTTTCCGGCACCACGCGCTACGTCTCGCTCGCCACGGCAGCCTTCTTCGGCATCGGGGCCTATGCGGTCGCGATGCTGGTCAAGGAACTGCCGCTCTACGCCTGCTTCGGTGTAGCGCTCGTTGTCGGCACGCTGATGGCGTCACTGGTGGGGCTCGTCACGCTGCGCGTCTCCGGCATGTTCTTCGTGGTGTTCGGCTTCGGGCTGTCGGAGCTGATGCGCGAAGTCTTGATCTGGTGGGAGATCAACCAGACCAAGACGCTTGGCCGCTACGTGTTCGTGCCGTTCGATACGACGCTGATCTACTGGCACCTGCTCGGCCTCGCAGTGCTCGTTTTCCTCGTCGGTTGGCTGCTGCGACGCTCGCGACTGGGCATCGCGCTTCTGGTGATCGGCGACGACGAGACCATGGCGCGCCAGGCCGGCATCAACGTGCCGCTGGCCAAGGTCGTGATGTTCATCGTCTCGTCGGTGTTCATGACGATCGTGGGCGCAATCATGGCGCCGCGCTTCGGCTATCTCACGCCGAATTTCGTCTTCAACCCGTTGATCTCGTTCCAGGTCGTGATCATGGCGCTCCTCGGCGGGATGCAGCGGCTGTGGGGGCCGGTGCTGGGCATCGTTCCCCTGATCCTGCTGTCCGAGTTGCTGCAGGTGCGGGCGCCGTTCTGGTACAGCGTGATCCTCGGCCTCATCTTCATGGTCATCGTCTATTTCCTTCCGCGCGGCGTCACCGGCTTGGTGGAGGATGCCTGGGAGACGTTGCGCCGGCCGATCTCGCTGCCGCGCGGCGTCACCGGGCCGGCGATCGACGTCTGGGCGTGGCTGTCGCAGCCGATCTCGCTTCCCCGCGGCATCGCGGGCTTCATCGAAGATGTCTGGGCGCGTCTCATTCGCCGCCAGCCAAGCGGAGGGCGGTGATGGCGGCCCTCCTGGAAGTCGACGGGCTGACCAAGGCATTCGGCGGTCTCGTCGCTGTGAGCAACATGTCGCTTGCGGTGTCGCCCGGCGAGGTGCTGGGCCTGATCGGTCCGAACGGCTCGGGCAAGACTACTTTGCTCAACCTGATCGCCGGCACCCTTCGCTGCGATGCCGGCACCATCCGCATCGATGGCGAGGACGTGACCCGGCTGCCTAATCACCTGCGCGTCCGCCGGCGCATCAACCGCACCTTCCAGCTCGTGCGCATGCCGCCGAACCTGCCTGCGATTGTCGGCGTGATGGCGGGCGTGATGTACGGCGCCGAGCCCAAGCCCTATAAGGAGGCGGAATACGAGGCGGCCGGCATCCTCGGCGAGCTCAACCTGCTGCTCAAGGCCGGCCATCGGCTCGACCAGCTCACCTATATCGAGCAGAAGCGGGTCGAGCTTGCGCGCGCTCTCGCCACCAAGCCGCGCGTGTTGCTGCTCGACGAATGGCTCTCGGGCTTGAGTCCCGGCGAGCTCGAAGGCGGCATGTCGGTGGTCTGGAGCCTCGCCGCGCAGGGCCTCGCAGTCATCCTGGTCGAGCACGTGATGACGGCGGTGCGCGCGCTGTGCTCGCGTGTGGTCGTGATGAATGCCGGACTCAGGATTGCCGAGGGCCCGGCGGACAAGGTGCTGCGCGATGCGGAGGTGATCCGCGCCTATCTCGGTGACGACGATGCCGGCGGCTCCTGATGTTTGCGGTATGCCATGCTTGAAGTCCATGGACTGAGCCACGCCTACGGTCGGCACAAGGCGCTCGACGAGGTCAGCATTCGCCTGCGCGCGGGCGAGGCGGTGGCGATCCTCGGGGCCAATGGTGCCGGCAAGACGACGCTGCTCAATTCGATCGCGGGGCTGGTGCGCCCGACCGCTGGCTCGATCCGGTTCGAAGGCCGCGAGCTCGTGGGCCTCTCCCCCCATCGCATCGTCGAGATGGGGATTGCCACCGTGCCGGAGAACCGGCGCCTGTTCGAGCCGATGTCGGTGATCGAGAACCTCAACTTGGGCGCCTATGTCGATCGCGCGCGCGGCGGCGCGTCGGCGGCGCTCGAACGCGTCTTCGCGCTGTTCCCGCGGCTTGCCGAGCGCCGCCGCCAGGCCGTGCGCACCATGAGCGGAGGCGAGCGGCAGATGGTGGCGATCGCTCGCGCGCTGATGGCGCAACCCAGGCTGCTCCTCCTGGATGAGCCCTCGCTCGGGCTCTCACCGCGCCTTTCCGGCGAGCTGTTTGCAGCGCTCGGGCGCATCGCCCACGACGTCAGCATCCTGATGGTCGAGCAGAACGCCCGCCGCGCGCTCGCGATGGCCGATCGCGCCTATCTTCTGGTGCTCGGGCGCATCGTCGGCGAAGGCGAGGCCAACTTGCTCGCGCGCGATAGTGCGGTGGCGCGCTCCTACCTGGGATTGTGATGTTCTCGTTTTTGGGCCTCTCCCCTGTCATTCCCGCGAAAGCGGGAACCCATCACCACCGGCCTCTGGAATGTGGGTCCCCGCGTGCGCGAAGACGACAAAGCGAAGATCGTTGCGCGGACCAGCGCGACTAGAAAACGATGTCCGGCCACATACAATTGCTAACAACGAAGCAATAATGCGGGAGGCAGCGCACGATGAAAGTCTTCATGTTTCATCTCATGCCCCGTTGTCTCGGCGCAGGCGACCTTGGAGCTCGACGGCGCTCCGATTCTCGTTGGGCGCGCCCGCCTTGCTCGGCAGGCAAGGCGAGGCCGCAGGCCTGCTCGTTGTGCCGGTTTAGAGCGCTTTCGGCGCAGCGGTTGCCGTGGGGTCGGCGTGGCGTGCGTGCAAAGCCATCGCGATCATCGCGGAGCCGCCGAACAACATATTGATGCCGACCAGCAAGCCGAGCGCCCACGCGGCGGTGCCGGGCAGCCCGCCCCAGATGATGGCGGCCAGAATGAGATCGATGATGCCACTGATCAGCATCCAGCCCCATCGGCCCGACAGTTCCTTCTTGTGCTCGAGCGCGTACATGATCGAGAGCACACCTTCAATGATGAAAAATACGATCAGCAGCAACGTGAGCGAGACGGCGCCGGGCACCGGCCATCCCAGCAACACGATACCGGCGGCGATTGCGACCACCGCCGACAAGAGCGACCACCAGAATCCCGGCGCATGCCGCGCCCAGAACGTGGTGACCAAACCAACGATTCCGCTGATGAGGAACAGCCAGCCCAAGAAAATGGTGACGGCGATGGTGGCGATCGGCGGGATAATGATCGCCAACACGCCGAGCACGACGAGAACGATGCCCTCGATCAGGAACAAAACCCAATGCTCGCGAACCGATTGTGCCAGCGCGCGCTGCAGTTCATTGGCGTCGCCCGAGCCCATCGACATGTCAGACCTCCCTGGCCGTTGTTGCGCCTACGCCGAACGCAGGCATCAATATACCTGCCCAGCCGCGACTCCGCCAACTCGCAAATTGCTTTTGGGCGGCCGGCGCTCTGCGTGATTGATGAGGCGCATGAGGAAGGGAGCTGGACAAAGAGCGGCTACCACGTACCTTCCGTTGTTAAGTGAGCTCGGAATTGCTCAGCGCTCGCGTCGATGGCGCGTGCCTCATCCTCTTTGATGCATACTTGTCGGGTCAAAAGGGCGCGGGAAGAAGGTCCGAAAGCTACAGCTACGTGCTTTCGTTGTGTAAACCCCGCCTAACCTTGAATTGCCGCGGAAAAGACAGGCTTAGACACCCGGCTGGACAAGCCCCCGACCGTGCGCGAGGTCTTGCGGCGATGTAGCGTATGACTTGCAGCGACGTTTACCAATGCGAACCGCGCTGCGATGCGCCCGATGCGCGACTCACCAGCCCTGCAGCCAATAGGCAATATCGTACGCCACCGCGCCGAGCACGCACACCGCAAACCCGGCCCAGAAGATGCCGAGCAGCAGCATTGTGTTCGCGCGTTCTACAAATTCCTTATCGACCAGATGGGCCATGGCGTGCCTTCGAGTCGCCCCCGCTTCCCGACCAATATGTACTCCTTGATCCAGCCGTACAGCTAAGCGTCCAGCCGCACACCAGGGTTGCAACTCGCGCGTGGCTCAGCCGCTCGTTTATGCGCGCTTTACGCAGAGCCACTCGCTGTCCGTCTGATTTGGCGGGCAAAGGAACGGATCGCTGACCGCATAGACAACGGCTATCGGGGTCCCGCGTTCCGATGCTGCTTGCCTTCGCGACTGGGCTTTCTCGGCCACCGCGCAAGTCGCACGAAGACTGCCTCCGTGACAGCGCCGTTTGCGGTTGCTAGGAAAACTCGTCCGGCTGCCGAAGGGGGAATCATGCTGCGAACGCTGAAATGTCCGGTGATCGCGCTGGAAGAGCACTACTGGGACAAAGAATTGGCGGCGCTGTTCGCCGGCGCCGAGGGCGTGCGCGATCCGCAAACGCTCAAGCGCCTGTACGATCTCGGCGAGTTGCGCTTGAGCGAGATGGATGAAGCCGGGATCGACGTGCAGATCCTGTCACATGGCGCGCCGTCGGCGCAGAAGCTCTCCGGCGCCGAGGCGGTTGACATCACGCGGCGCGTGAATGATCGGCTGCATGCGGTGGTAACTGCGAACCCGAAGCGCTTCGCAGCCTTTGCGGCGCTGCCGACCAGCGATCCCAAAGCGGCGGCCGACGAACTCGAACGCACCACCAAGCTCGGCTTCAAGGGGGCGATGATCCACGGCCTCGCCAATGGCATCTTTCTCGACGATAAGCGGTTCTGGCCGATCTTCGAGCGCGCGCAGGCGCTCGACGTGCCGCTCTATCTGCATCCATCGCTTCCGCTGCCGGCGGTGATGGATGCGTATTACAAGGACTATGCCAAGGACTTTCCGATGGTGGTGCGGGCGGCCTGGGGCTACACCGTCGAAACCGCGACGCAAGCGATCAGGCTCGTGCTGAGCGGCGTGTTCGACGCCTATCCTCGGCTCAAGGTCATTCTCGGCCATCTCGGGGAAACGCTGCCGTTCCTGGTGTGGCGCGTCGATCAAGCGCTCGCCCGCCCGGGCGCGAAGACCTTGAGTTTCCGCGACGCCTTCTGCGGCCACTTCTACATCACAACCAGCGGCAACTTCTCCAACCCGGCGCTGTTGTGCTGCGTGATGGAAATGGGCATAGACCGCATCCTGTTCGCGGTGGATTGGCCGTTCGTCGCCAACAAGCCGGCGGTGCAATGGATAGAAACCGTGCCGCTATGCGACGAGGACAAGGCCAAGATCCTGAGCGGCAACGCCAAGCGGCTGTTTCGGATGTAGGGTTCAGCGTTCGAGCGTCAACTTGCGGCGGGATACCCGTGTCCCCATCTTCGCCTCGGCCGCGCCACTCGCGATGGAATTGCCGCGCGTGGGCAAGCATTGTATTGGGTCGCGGGTGCGTTGCTTTGCTCGCACGGGCCCGTAGCTCAACGGTTAGAGCCGACCGCTCATAACGGTCTGGTTGGAGGTTCGAGTCCTCCCGGGCCCACCATGTTTCCGACACGTCGTTGAGTACTTCGTCGGTTCCAGGGATCCGTCGACCATGAGCAGGAGTCTCTTCTCGCGCGAAGCCTGGGAGCGCAATGCCGCAATCTACGAGACGCTCCGCACCATGCCGTTCAACGCGCAGCTCGCGTCGGGCTCGCTGAGCGAGGCGCGGTTCAAGCATTACATCACACAGGACGCGCATTACCTCATCGGCTTCGGACGCGCTTTGACCCTTGCAGCAGCGAAGGCGCCGGATGCGGATCGCATCGTGCAGTTCGCCAAATCGGCGGAGGGCGCCCTCGTCGTGGAGCGGGCGCTGCATGGTTCGTTTTTCAA
>WNGD01007158.1_pt1 | contig 10549 bp, 12 predicted proteins | sample 5400671 | NCBI WGS metagenome assembly WNGD01 (sample SAMN13153369, study PRJNA577476) | soil metagenome | isolation source: 40 cm soil or saprolite under grassland replicate 2 | place: USA:California | collected 2016-06-15
GGAGACCCCGACCGCGCCATCGCTGCTTTACACAAATTACTTTCGACACCGTATTCAGGCGCATTCGGGTTTGGCGTGCCGCTCACTCCGGCGCTGCTACGGCTCGATCCAATGTTCGATCCGCTCCGAAATGATCCGCACTTCCAGAAACTCGCCGCCTCGCCTGCGCCGAAGTGATCCTGCCCCGATTTGTAGCTCGTCAACGCGAGACTTGTGGAGGCCAGGGGTTCAAGCCGATCTCAGATAGTTCTCGCGCGCCAGCCGATTCGGAAATGGCGTATCCGATCAATCCGGCGGCGGCGGTGGCGGTGGCGGTGTGGGCGTTGGTGTAGGCGGAGTAGGCGGCGGATGCATATGCGAGGTGTTGACTCACTCTGCATCTAATGTCAAGCCCTTTTTTTAACGTTTGCTTTTTTTGGAGCCTGCACCCAGACGTGCTCGTCCGTCGAACGTCAGTTTTGGACGATTACGACCGTGCTTCGCAATAAGTGCAGAAACAGTTGAATATTCAACAATCGTCTGTGGCAATATCCCTTTGACTAACAGATACCGCCTTTTGCGGAGCTTCCTGGCAGCTCGAACATTGTAAACGTGAGGATGACCGTCATGCTGGTCCAAAAATCGTACTACATGTTTGCAGAATCATCATGATCACCATCCGTACGTTCTCGCCCGGCCCACGAGGTTTCATTTGCAAAATGGATGCGCGAGTGGCTTTTTGTCTTTGGCAGCCTGCATGTAATCCTTCTGCCAGCCTTGTGCTACGACCTCTGGCTTTCTCTTTTCGAGCCCGGAGAGAAACCGATCCCTGCTGGCAGACCATTCTTGAAATTTACTTTCAAATTGCCGGTCGGCTTCCAACATACGAAATTCGCCGCGGAATATCTCAAGCACACCTCTTTGAATCGGAAAGAATAGGCAAATGGGTTCTCGGACCGCGAACTCGACCGTGCATGCTCTTGTAATTCGCCAGTTCATCGTGAATGTTGAATGAGCCCAGTCTGTTTCAATAATGCCATCGAGAGCTGCGATTCCGTCTTTCGGACTGTTTGTGGGACCACGGACCATCAAATTCCAGCCGTCGGGTGTCTTGAAGAGGAATGGAATTTGAAAAGTCAGCACTCCCTCGCCGAAGTGAGAGCGGCAGTGCAGGCGGCCATCCCCGTATAGGTTTTCAACGTACAAGCCCTCCGGTTTCGACGTGCCATCCCAACTGGCGCGAACGTGATGGGTAGATAGAATTTCCCAGCCGTACTGATTCGCGATGACTAACGGGAGGCACCGATAGGGAGATTTTTCATCTGCATCTTCCATCCACCTACGTTCGCGGGGCGCAGGGCGTATTGGGGCGGAATCATCCTCATATATTTGATAGGCGATTAATTTGTGGAGTGATTCTGCCGGAGGAGCTTCTCCTTTACGCCCCGAACGTGTCTTCATGCCAACTTTGGGATCTTTTAAACCGAGTTTTGACACAGCAAGCACACGTTGGCTACGATGTGGCTTCCTTAATTCCGAGTGCAGCTGCGGCTACTGTAATCGAGTTGAGCGTCGCGGCCGATGCCAAGAAAGCGCAGACAAAACATTTGGTTAAGGCGGTTGGCATGGCACGCAGCGAGATTACGTAAAAGTGGCTCTGTCAGTCAACGTTGAATCTAAGCAAATTTCAACAAGCGTTAGCCAACGCGAAAGCGGATCTCGCGAATTGTTTTTGCGTCTGTTCTTCAATTTAGGCAAGATGTCGATCTTCGAAACCTACTCGAGCTCGTAGTGCAAGGCTGGTTGGAGGACGCACACATACGCAGAAGGACGACGGGTGAGTCCGCGCAGGAGAGCGAAGGAAAAAAGACTCCCTTCAACGAATAGTAACTAGGATGGCGGTCGTCGCCTTAGAACAAACACACCGTAAGCCGTTTCATCATTCAGGGCGAACGGCAGCTCAATGTCGTACCGGGAATCGTAGACGTCGCACAGTTCCAGCCACGGAACCGAACCGAGCAGCCGCCGAAATTGCCTTGCCGTGTACGTGCGGAAGTGAAATTCGTGCCGCAGGCGAAGTTCCTTCGACCCGCGGCGCACCAGCAGGCAGACCCGAAGGTCCTCGATCCGGCGGCGCAGATCGGTGCGTAGCACGCGCAGCTTTACTGTCACTTTTGTTTGCGCTCGCCGCTCCGTCCAGCGCTCGGCGTAGCGCTTGGCGTCCTCTTCGTCGACATCCAATGGCAGCAGATGCAAGGCGAGGACATAGATGCCGCCCGGAAGAAGGCTCTCGGAAATACATTCCAGGTGGCAGCGCGCTGCCCGTTCCGTCAGCAAGTGACCGAATGTGTTGATTGTGGAGTAGGCCGCATCAACCGGACGACTGAGACGAAAATCGGACATCTCCGCCTTAAATGTCTCGGCATGGAGCCGTCGCCGTGCAAGCCGCCGTCGCAGGTACCTCAACGCCGGTTGGCTGATATCGAAGCCGATCACTTGGTAACCTCGGGCCGCCAACTCGGTGATTAGTCGGCCAGTGCCGCATGCCGGCTCTAGCAACCGGCCGGCATCGAAGGGGCAATACTTGCGGCATGCGGCCTCAATGAAGTCGGCCTCCTGCCGGGTGTAGGCTTGGAAGGCAATGTCGTAATACTGGGGATAATCATAGCTGTTTACTACGAGAATGCGGCTTTTTGACATTTTTGAGGAAGATCAAAGCTGAAGGGCTTCCATCGAATTCACACTAAACCAGATCGGTAGAGAGTATCGTTTTCCTGAAAGAACCTTCGGGACTGCGTGCACAAATTTGTGATTACTAGGGAAGCCAACCAATAAACCGGGCTTCGGCGTTATAACCAGATGGCGATCCGGAAAGACCAATTCACCTCCCGTGAAGTCGTCATTCAGATAAACGAGAGCTGTGTACTCGCGTTGAGGGGTATGATTAGGCACCCATCGCCCATGTTCTCTTTGCTCATTGTCGGCATGCGGAATATGCAAGTCTCCGGAAAGTAGACACGCGACGAAGAACGACTCGACAAACAATTCCGCGGTGCCAAAATGGAGCTCCATTTTTTCTTTGCATCGCAGACTTAGGTTATACACCCGGCTAGCCGATGCAGTATCTACGTCTCGAAGCGTATAATAATCGAGAAGAGGCCGACAATTGGCGTCTCTACTACGTGTTAGCTCTGAATGGCGATCGTAAAGAGCAATTAGCAACTTACATTCTTGTAAGCTGAGAACGTTTTCCGCGATGAGGATCTTACTTATATTTCTTTTCGCCACGCAGATTACTATGATTGATGTGCGTGCAGTCCAGCAATCCTAATACTCATTGGGCAAGCCAACTACGCATATGCTCGCCGGTAACCGTTAAAGCCGCCTCGCTTCTATAACAGCTTTAGCACAGATTCGAGGTTGTCAGCTTGGCCTTCAGTTACTTCTCAAAACAATTATGACCGCGATTTGCAGTAAAGTGCAGAAACGGTTTCCTTTGACTAAAAGATGTCGCCTTTTGCGGAACGTTCTGGTAGTCGAAGATCGTAAGCGTGAGAATGACCACGCATGCTGGTCAGAAAAGCTAGCTACAGATTTGCCGGATTCTCGTGATCACCGTCCGCCTGTTCCGGCTCGCGCCGCGACATTTCAGATGTGAATGGATGCGCACCTGGCTTTTTGTCTTTGGCATTCTGCATGTAGTCTTTCTGCCAGCCTTGTGCGAGTGTCTGGGGGTTTCCCTTCGCGAGATCCAAGAGAAGCCGAAACCTGCTGACAGACCATTCTCGGAATTTAATTTCAAGTTCCCGATCGGCTTCCAACATACGAAATTCGCCGCGGAACATCTCAAGCACACCTCTTGGAATCGGAAAGAATAAGCAAATGGGTTCGCCAAGTGCGAACTCGACCGTGCAGGCTCTGGTAAACCGCCAATTCATCGTGAATGTGTTAGGCGCCCAGTCTGTCTCGATGATGCCATCTAGAGCTACGATTCCGTCCTTGGGACTGTTTGTGGGACCCCGAACCATCAAATTCCAGCCGTCGGGTGTCCTGAAGAGGAATGGAATTTGAAAAGTTAGCACTCCTTCGCCGAAGTGAGAGTGGCAATGCAAACAACCGTCCCCGTATAGGTTTTCGACGTGCAATCCCTCCGGTTTCGACGTGCCATCCCAACTGGCGCGGACGCGATGCGTAGACAGGATTTCCCAGCCGTATTGATTCGCTACCACCAACGGGAGACATCGATATGGAAATTTTCGATCTGCATCGTCCATCCATCTACGTTCGCGGGGAGCCGGGCGTATGGGCGCAGAATCATCTTCATGTATGTGATAGGCAATTAGTTTGTGAAGTGCTTCTCTTTTAGACGCGGAAGGTGTCTTCATGCTGACCCTGTATTCTTTGCAATTAGAAATTCGCTATCACAAGTTCGTCGCGGTAATCAAAGCCTTAGCAAAAAATCTTTGATATGTAAACCAAAATGACCGACGGAGTGCCGCGGGTCAGGGAATAGTTTCGGTATCGAACTGCTGGTCGCAGATATATGATACAGTCCCGCTCTCACACCTTTGATGTGAGAGCCAAAGCTCATTCAGCGCCGAAACAACAAGGCTAAATCAGAGATAAACAAACGTGACGCCCATCGCTAGATTCAAAACCGTTACCTATAGGTGAAGGTTAACGTATGCCTTCCACGTCATTGGCGACAGCTGGCAAAGGCGTAAAAGCGATGAATCGTGGCTGGTCAACCTGGACGCCGCCGTCGATGACCTTATAGCCCTTTGCGTTAAGATTAGCGATTTCTTGAACCGACAGCTTGTAAACTACAGACCCGCCTTCTGCCTTATTTTGCTTGAAGTAATAGCGGACGCTGTCTGTCCATACCACGTTTTGAACTACTGCGAACTGACCCTTGCGCAACCCCCTGCGGCAGGTGGAATCAAGATCCTTGGCTGAGGAGAGTAGCTGATGCCACTCACCTTCCCCTTTGGGATTTGCTTTCCAGGCATTTCCAAATTGAACGTCGACATTTGTCGTCCCCTTCAAGTTCAGCGATCCTGAGATTTGGTTAACTGCATCCAAAGTCCAACCACCTTTTCCGTCGAGATCGTAACCCGATACCCGTTTTTCAGTGAATAGACTTATTGGCGATGCATTTTTAGGGTCTATTGCGGCTTGCACTCCGGCATCGCCAATCAATGTCTTGGCGGGATAGTAATAATCCTGAGTCTTCCCGGTGCGCAGAATCGTCCCCGGGCCCAATTTGTTCCAGTCGCTTGGATTTTTTGGGTCGCCGATCGGTTGATTGTAACCGACAAACCCTTGCCTTTGCAGATCCCGCTGGTATTCCCCAATCACAGGATTATGGCTACACGCAGCCAAGACCAGCGAAAGCGCAGGGACAATGATAAGGTGCGTTTTCGTAATGTTGCGACTGTTCATTGGCCGCGAAAACGCGGCGTGGTAACTTGGCGAGCCGAAAATCTTGGCGAACGCGACGTCTCAGACGTAAATGTTTTCATGAGGGGTTCGCCTGCACGCTTTAGCGGATTGAGTCAAGCGTTGTAAAGCAAAAAAGAGGAGCTGCTGGTTCCTTAGCCAACTCGAAAGCGAACATCGCGAATAGTTTTGCCGCCGAAGCGCTGTTTTAGTTTTCGCAGGATTTCGGACTTGGAAATTTGTTCGAGTTCGTAGTGCAAGGCCGGTTGGAGCACGCGGACGTAGAGGATTCCGTCGCGTAATGCAACCGGCGCGGAGTGGGCAGCGATGAATTCACCAACGATTTTTGACCAGGCGTCGATTACTTCTGTTTCGTGCAAGCGCTCGCGAAGTCCCAAACGCTGCATCAATTTCGGCAGCACATCGGCTGGCGCTTGCCAACGGTCAGCTCGCATTCTTTTCTCAGGAACACCGCGCCATTCGGCGATTACGGCAGCGCGAAGGGAGGGGGTCATCAGGAATTATTTAGCCACAGACGCCGTGCTGAGCAATGCCGAAGCATAGACACAGATGGAACACAGATTTTTAAGAGGCAGAAAACTACGGCGCGCCCGGCGGTCGCGCCCTACCATGCTACGGCTAATATTTCCGCCGCATGTGGCTTGGCAGAATATTCAGCTCGTCGCGGTACTTGGCCACGGTGCGCCGCGCGATCGGGATGCCGCGTTCGCCGAGAATCTCGACGATCTCGTGATCGCTCAACGGCGCGCTGCCATTCTCACGTTTGACGAGGTCAAGAATCGCTTCCTTCACGCTGATGTTGCTCAGCGACTCACCGGTCGCGGTTTGATAGCCGCCTGTGAAAAAATATTTCATCTCAAACACGCCCTGGGGTGTGGCCATGTATTTGCCGGATACAGCGCGGCTCACCGTGGTCTCATGCACGCCCACGGCATCGGCAACTTCGCGCATCGTCATCGGTTTCAGCTGTGACGGGCCATGCTCAAGGAATTCGCGTTGCCGCGAAACGATCTGCTGCGCCATGTTGAAAATTGTTTGCTGGCGTTGATGAATCGAGCGGATCAGGAATTTTCCGCTCCGGATTTTGTCCCGAATGTAATCTTTAACTTCGCTACTCTGTCTATTGCCGGACGCGATGATGTCCTTGTAAAGATTGCTGATTCGCAGATGCGGAATCTGCTCATTGTTCAAGCTGGCCTGATATTCGCCGTCCACCTTTTCCACGATCACGTCAGGCAACACATAGTTTTGCGGCGCAGCAGCGAAGACCCGACCGGGGCGAGGATTGAGCCGCGCGATGTTGTCCGCGGCCTTTTGCACGTCCTCAACGCTAATCCCCATCCGGCGCGCGATTTCGGGAAAGCGTCGCCTCCCCAAATCTTCCATGTGCTCGGAGACGATCTTGTACTCGAGCGTGTTCTCCTTTTCCTGACGCTGCAGTTGAATAAGCAAACATTCGCGCAGATTACGCGCACCAACGCCCGCCGGATAAAAACCTTGGATCAGCGCCAGCATCTTCTCGAAATCTTGCTCCGGAGTTCCCGAGGTCAGCGCCATTTCTTCAGGCGTGCTTTGGAGAAATCCGCAGTCGTCGATATTACCGATGATTAGCTCCGCAGCTTTACGATCGCTGGCACTGAGGACGCTCTGATTCAGTTGTCCGATCAAGTTTTGCTGAAGCGTTTCCTGCACCGGAATGGAATCGAAAAGGAACTGGCGCTTATCTTGTGCTTCCCTTGAATTGCGAGAGCCGTCGACGCTATAGCTGGCCGACTGCGCCATGTAATCGCGCCATTCCTCATCCAAACTCGCCAGCTTCTGGAATTCGCTATTGAAATTGTCGTCCGCGGAAGGTTCAGCTTCGCCACGTTCATCGCCTCGGGGCTCGTCCGGCAATTCCTCGAGCACCGGATTTGTTTCCATTTCCTGTTGAACGAGGTTGCGCAGCTCAAGCAACGGCGTCTGGAGGATGAGCAGGCTTTGTTGCAGCTGCGGCGAGAGAACTTGCTGGAGGGCAAGACTCTGTGTCTGCTGCAATCCCTGGGCGGCCATACGCCGAGTTTACCGGCGCGGACGGCGACGAGCAAGCAATTCAGCGAACATCGTTGCGTGAATCAATGGAATCCGGGCGCAAGCGGATGCGTGGCCTGCTTAAAGCTTTCCGTTCACCATGACCGAATCGACCTGTCCGTTGAACCCCACGATTTCTCCGAATAGATCGCCCCCCTGACTGCAGGGGATAGCAATCAGATCGGCGCAAAACCCTGGCCGAATTCGGCCGATCATGTTTTCCTGATGCAAGGCCATCGCAGGATTGACCGTTGTCATTTTCAAAATTTCATCCGGCGAAACACCCGGAAATTCCTTTTGAAAGGCGCGCATTTCGTCAAACAGACTCAAACTCTGATTGCTGGCGAGACTATCGGTGCCCAGGCAAATGCTGAATCTCAAAGAGTGCAGCCGATTGAAAGGGAATCGGCTGTGCTTGAAATAGTCGTGACTGCGTGGGGAATGCACGACGTGAAATTTCATGTTCGATTTTTCCAGCAACTCGAAATCGCTCTCCGTGAGTTCATTTAAGTGCGCGACGATCCATTGTGGTAGGGCGTGACCGCTCGCCACGGCGGAGCCCGTACCCGGCGGAGGCGGGCCGAGCGCGCGGAGGAACAGCTCCAGCGGCGTCTCATTTCCACAGTCATCCATTGGCCGTCCAATGCTCTTCAGAAATTCGTAGAGCGGCCCCGACGCATCGCGAAACATCTCCATCTCTTCGCGCGACTCGGCCAAGTGCGTGGTCAACAAAACATTCTGGCGTCGCGCGATTTCCTCGCAGCGCTCATACAAATTTTTTGATGCCGTGAACAACGCATGCGGCGCCAAGCCCCACGGCGCGCCCTCGCCACGGCGCGCAGGCTCTGGTCGCGCCCTACCAAGCGATTCAATTGCGAGATCGACAATTTCGTTTGCACGCTCCGGCGCGCGCACATCGATGAGTTCCGCAATCCACCACGTGCGAATCGGCGCGTGGATTTCCGGAACCAAATCTGGAAATGCAGTCAGATTGGCGATAGTCGTCGTGCCGAATCTTTTGGCTTCAGCGAAACCTTCGTTGATCGACGAAAGATAATCCTTTGGCGAAAGCTTTGCCTTCTCGGCGTTAATCGCACGGATCCAATCGGGAAACCTTTTCTGCGGCGGGATTTTGCCACGCAAACAGGTGTAATCGAGGTGGCAATGCGCGTTGATCAGTCCAGGCAAGAGCGCTTGCTCGCCAAGATCGACAATTTCACCGGCATTGCGCTTTTTGATCTGATCAAATTGCCCAACATCGACGATTCGATTCTCGGAAATCATGACTGCGCCGTTCTCGATGGGCGCTCCGTCCATCGTCACAACGGTCCGGGCACGAACAATCATTCGGCTTGTGTAGCGGCGGTCTGCGACCGCCGCAAATAACGGTCCCAAAATTCGGCGCTCACAGAGGCGCCGCTACAGATTTGATGCTCGCTCGCGTTTCGCCAAGGTGGATCGGCTTCTCCGAAGACGATGGCAATCCTCGCCGAAGGCGCAGTATTTCTTGCGAACCATCCAGCCGAAAGACAGCTCGGTGTTAGAAATCAGGCGGCAAAAGCCGCAATTATTGCCAACGCGTTGAGGATAACGCGTTCCACCCACGCTACAGGTCGAGCGCGCTCTCGCCTTTCACAACTTTCCGGCATTCGGCGACCAACAGATTGCACGCCTCCTGGCAAAGCAGCGGGACTGTAGCCGTTTCGCTGTGCGAAACGTGCGCCTCGTCTGCAGGGCGACGGCTATAAACCGCCGTGGCTTGATCGTACTCCAGGTCAAACTTTTCCTTCAGCAGTTTCGTGGACGAAACCGCTCCCTCTGCATCACGTTTCCACAAGATGGTTCGCAAACATCCGCCATCGGATCGGCAGAAGTCCGCAACCAGATTATCGATCTGCAAATCGGAAATTTTTGCCGCGACACGATACATGCCTGATTGCCGATCCAACGTCTCGCGCAAGGACGTGGTTTTCAGCTTGTCGCTTTTCCAGGCAGCGAAGACAGCGAGTCTACCGGGATAAAAATAATCCAGCGCGCGCATCAGGGCTTCGAGTGTGTCAAGCTCCAGCCGCCAACCGTGCCGCAAATTTGGCGCGGTCTTAAGTGGACGATAACTTCCCGCGTCATCGTATTTTGCGATTTCGATCGCGTCTTCTGCATTTCGAAATATCTGCAACTGATCCACCGATTCGTCATCGCGATGCAAGAGGACAAAGCGCCCAGTCGTTATTTTGTGAATAAGGATTTGACCGAAATAAAACGGCGGAGTCAGCGCACCTTCGAGACATCGCCCGATGGAATTCCGCATGTCTCTCAAGCGGAACCTGACCATTTAGGGGGCGCGGCGGCCGCTGCAACACAGAAAAGACAGATGCACAGCGCCAAAGGCGCCCTGTCAACTGTAGCTTGGGGCACAGCCCCAGGCATTCGATCACACAGCAAATAAGCGCTGCAAGCGCGATTCATTCCAGGCCGCTGGTTCTCAATTCCAGACATAACGCTCGTCAAAATCGATGTCATGCCTGCCTGATGATGGATCGACGCAACGTCGAAAGTGAATCGCGCTTTCAGCGCTCGCCATTTGGCTACCGCCGAATCCTGGGACGCTGTCCCAGGATTCAACATGAATGCTGCGCCTGTGGCGCTGAAAACATGTCAGACAAGATGTCTGTGCCACGCATTCGTTAATGCAAACAATGCGCGATCAAACCGCCTGCGCGTTCCAGGAATTGTCGATCTTCGTCACCGAAGGCATTTAATTTTTCGCTCTCGGCATCAAGCATACCAAGAATGTGACGATGTTCGTTCCGCATTGGCACGACGATCTCCGAACGGGTGGTATGAAATGTAGGCAGATACCGCGGATCCTTGTGCACGTCGCCCACAATGATCGGCTCGCCGGATTCCAGCGCCGCGCCGCAGAGTCCCTGCGTAACAGGAAATCGCGCGTAGGTTGGCGGCTCGTTGCCGGTTTCCGCCTGAATCACGAACTCGTCTTTGATGATCTTGTAAACGGCGACCCACCGATAACCGCGCGCGG
>WNGD01011030.1_pt1 | contig 10549 bp, 13 predicted proteins | sample 5400671 | NCBI WGS metagenome assembly WNGD01 (sample SAMN13153369, study PRJNA577476) | soil metagenome | isolation source: 40 cm soil or saprolite under grassland replicate 2 | place: USA:California | collected 2016-06-15
AACCTGGACCAGCAGTTCATCGACAGAGGGAGTCACTCGCTCAATATAGAGTCCCTCAGACAGGGGCAGAAACGGCGACCCTTCCATCCTCATTCACCTCTTTCTTCTTACTGATCCCGGCATTAGTTTCTAAAGCGTCTTCTTTCAGAAGGCCTTTCTAACGGCGTGTAGCAGCTTGAGAACTTTAGCACTTTACGCCGGGATCAGTAAGAGTTTTTCTTTCTAGAACAACGGCGAACGAGATTTCCATCCACAAACAGCAAGCAGGCACACTTAATCTGGGGAAGAGCCTCTATTAGTATAGCGTTTACACTTTATTGGCTGTGCTTCCTATCAGCCAACAACGATGAGCAGGAATGCGAAAGTAGTTATATTTTCTTTGAGGCATATTTTAGGAACGCGAAGTAGTAACACCCATCCCTCTTTTTACGATAGCATGTGCTAGATGTGCCTTCATAAGCTGATACGTACACTTTTGGCTTAAACATTTTTACTTGGTTCGTCCTTATCCACTTGTTTTTTAATGATAATAGCTCTGCTTAGTTTAGAACTATTCAGGTTAGCTTCACTCATATCAGTGTCACTTAGATCGACAAAGTCTAGGTTGGCTTCACTTAGTGGTGCATTCGCTAAATATGTTGTAGAATAGAGGGAAAGGAGAGAGAACCAAGGAAGGAGTCAACGATGCGAGGTCCCTTGCGCTTACGCCCGTTAACGTCAGAAGAAGAGCGGGTGATCAGCAAACTGGCGCCAAGTGGTGGAAGCGCTTTGAGCAGCAGGGACTCGCTGGTTTAGAAGATACATCTAGACCAGGAGCCCCTTCGCGCTACACCCCAGAGAACAAAGCGCGGGTGCTGGAGGCAGCGCTCACTCGCCCCACCGACCTGAACTTAGCGTTCAACTGTTGGACGTTCGATCGGCTCGCCGTCTATGTGCGGGAGCATCTCGGCATTCAGATGAAGAAGACGCGCATCTTCGAGATCCTGCAAGAAGAAGGCTTGCGGTGGCGCAAGCAAGAGACCTGGTTTGGCGAGCGACTCGACCCCGAGTTCGCTCAAAAAAGGGGGCCATCGAGCGGCTACGCAAGGAGTCACCAGCTGACAGCGTCATTCTAGATATCGATGAGATGGGACCTGTCTCTGCCAAGAGCTACCCAGGCCAGGAGGCGATTCAGGTGAACGCCCGCCCAGCCGAGCGCGCCAAGCAAGAGATTGATTATGGACGCAGAGCCTTTGGCTATGTCTATGGGGCCTTGTGGGAGACCACTGGTGACTGCTGGACCGAGTGCTACCCATGCCGCTGCGCCGTGCATTTTGTGGACTTCCTCTGCTACGTAGACGAGCAGATCCCAGCCGAGAAAGAGCGCATCTACGCAATCATGGACAATCTGGAGATGCATCACTGCCGTGACCTATTACTGTTCATGATCCATCATCCCCGCTGGGAGTTTGTCTATCAGCCCACCTATGCGGCCTACTTGAACCTGATCGAACCCTGGTGGAAGGTCTTGCGCTCGTTGGCGCTCAAAGGCAAACGCTTTGAGACCTGGCAGCAGATCGAGGAAGCGGTGGAGAAAGCCACTGCCTACTGGAATGCGCATAAGCATCCCTTTGTCTGGGGAAGGCGACGTCGCCATCAACCTCCTCGTCGTTCTCAGAAGTTCTCCTTCCAGGTCAAAGTTATGCGCATTTAGCGAATGCACCACTTAGGTTAGTATTGCTCAAGTTGGCACTACTCAAGTTGGCATTACTCAGGTCAGCGCTACTTAGATTAGTATTGCTTAAACCAGCATTGCTCAGATTGCCTCCACTCAGGTGAATGATACTACTCCCTTTATTCATATTGATGAGACGTGACTCATACAAGAACTTGAGTAAATTCCCTTTACGAGTGCCATCCAATTTCGTTAATATGGTTAACGTTCTAGCTCTTATAATACTTCGTACCTGATCACTTGGCTCAGAAGTACTTAAGTAACTGCCAAGAAGGAGTTCTGACATTCGGTCAAGGTAGGCTTGCAGTAAGTTTTCTCTTTGGTTATCTAATGCAATATCGTGTTCTGCCCGACTACGTTCTGTAGCAATCTCTTGCTCATTTCGACTTGTTGTTGAATTAAACAGAAGTGCGGCAATGGTAAGTGCAGCCGGAATGATGAGTAATTGCATCCAATCCCATAGCGTTTTTGATGGTTGATATTGTTGAACTTTTGGTCCGATGAGTGCATTGAAACCTGTCCATGTCCACTGGTACAAATATCCTAAGAAAATCAGCAAAGGCAATCCTATGCACACAGTAGTAATAGCTACAATCAACAAATTACGTTTGTTTCGCTGCCACAAGGCCACGAGTCTAGATTTCATTATACGTTTGTTTCGCTGCCACAAGGCCACGAGTCTAGATTTCATTACAAATTGAGGCGATATGTCATGTCAATATTGTAGACATAAAACGTTCAAAAATCTACTACAAACCCTCATTCCGAAGTTCACATTTGCATTTTCACACATTTGCTAGTAGAGCAGATTCAGAAAGTAGAGCTTGTTTACAGCTCTGCGATATAAAATGGCTTTATGCTTGAGCTGGCGAAAAAACTGCGGAATGTGGGCTGTATCCACATTCCGCAGTTTGGCGCGAAACTTTTGAGAATATTCTAGATCGCCCATGGGATCATGCTTTCATGCACGAAATAGGAGGCACAACATAGTCTCATAGAACCTAGCAACATTATCGAGTAAAACACTTCAAGAGTTAGGATAGAGGGTATCGAAAGAAATATTAAAAAACAACATAAAACAACACAAGAAACAGCCAAAGAAGCGCGCCACGGCAAGCCAATAACACTAGCGGACGAACAAAGCCGAAACCTGTTTTAACGTCCTAAACTTAAATGGCTTGCCATTTGTCGCCATTTGAAGCCTAAACAAACCAAAAACGAGCCGTCAGGAGGAAAAACAGTGACGCCAAAATTGACACCAAAGCCAGTAGTCATAGACAGTCAAACATCGACACAGGTAGACAAAAAAGCACCTCTCCACGCTGAAAAACACAGCCCCCCAAGAACTAGACAACCTCAAAAAAGGGGACTATACTTTGCATATGAAGATACGCATTCGTTACTTTGCCTCATTGCGTGAAATTACGGGACAAAATGAGGAATTATTGATGGTGGATGAACGAACCAGCGTCGCTGATATACGCCCGCTGTTAGTCACTCGTTATCCGCGTTTGCAACCTATTCTGGGACGTTCGCTCTGTGCAGTAAACCGTGGCTATGTATCCGCCGAGACAGTACTTCATGAGGGCGATGAGCTTGTGTTTATTCCCCCTATGGGCGGTGGAAACCTTCAGGAGCAGTGCTAAATGGAACCAATCATTCAACTTACCCGTGAGCCTCTGAATAGAGATACTTTGATTGGGGCTGTTAGTCATCCTAGCGTAGGGGGTATTGTCGTTTTCGAAGGGGTTGTACGCGACAATGCACGAGGTAAACAGATACGCTACCTTGAATATGAAGTATATCCAGAGATGGCAGAGCAGCAGATTCGCACGATTATTGCCGAAGCTGAACGGCGCTGGGGGGTAGAGCGCGTTGCAGTTGCGCACCGTTTCGGTCGATTAGAGATAGGTGAGGCCAGCGTCATTATTGTGGTCGCCGCGCCACATCGAGCCGAAGCTTTTGATGCCTGTCGCTATATCATTGATACCCTGAAGACGACTGTACCCATTTGGAAAAAGGAGGTTGCGTCCAATGGTGAAGAATGGATAGAGGGTTGATTTTGACACCGTTGGAAGCTCACGGACGTGCATCAATAAAACGAGGTTACGTTGCAGGGTTTTATATGTTATAGTTGTCATAAGCAAACATTGCTATTCTGAAGAAATTCTTCTTCGTTCGCGCCAAGGAGACCAATAGGTCCAAGCAAGGAAGGTTGTGAATGAACTTATTCGAGAAGCAATCTCAGCTCAACCAACTCTTCACGCAAAATCCCGTTAATGCCGCCTATCTCGCAGGCTCACTTTCCAGTCGTACCTCATTTGGGCACCTTACTGATGTAGATATCGCGATACTCCTGATGGATCAGATCAAGTCGGACCAGTTCCTTGACTACCAGCTCTACTTCTTTAGTGAGTTGGCGAAGCGATTGGAGTCCGAAAGCATCGATGTGGTGATTTTGAACCAGGCTTCCCTCCTGCTCAAGCTGCAAGTGATTAAGTATGGGCAGATTCTGTTTAGCCGGGATGAGAAACAGCGTGTGTTGTTTGAAACGAAGGCGGTGATGGATTACCTGGATTTCAAGAAGTTTGATGAAATACAGAACCAGGCATTGAGCCGCCGCCTTTATGGCCAGGTATTACCGATTGATAAAGAGCTGGTACAGCGTCACCTGAAACAGCTGCAGGAAGCGATAAGTATTTTGCACAGCCTGGGAGAGTCGAAGCGCGAGGAGTTTACCACGGACTATCGTATCTATGGACTGGCGGAACGCTACCTGCAGCTGGCGATTGAGGCCTGTCTGCACATCTGTGGGATACTGGTATCATCATTTGGGCTACGCCGTCCAGAGGGTTACCACGAACTACTCAGCATTGTAGCCTCACAAAAGATTATTCCCCAGGCCCTGGCATACCGCCTGGAGGTTCTCACAAACCTGCGTGACTCCCTGATACATGATCCCAGTACGCTCAACCGCGATGTGCTCTACGACCACGTACAGCAACGCATCGACGATCTAAAGTTGTTTGCTGATACAGTGGAAGAGAAACTTAGATAACAAAGGCTGTTGTGGAGAAACTTCCTGGGATGAGAAGTTTCTCCACAACAGCCTTTGTTATTATCCTTCACAGCAATCTATACAGTCGCCAGGCTGAGAGCGTTTGCTTGCTCTCTGGCGGCGGCGGCCTCTTCTGGTTTCCCCATCCCCTCATAGATCTGTGCAAGGGTTTCATAAGCCAGTACGAGCGAGGGGTCTAGCGCGACAGCCTGTTGGGCTGCATCTAGAGCTTCGTCATAGCGTTTCACTTCACGGTATGTGTCTGCCAGGTCGTTATAGTAGTCAGCGTTGATCGGGTCGATGTCGATAGCGTTCTGATAGTTTTCAATGGCCTCGTCATAGCGGCCAAGGGCATCATATGCAGTAGCAAGCTGGTAGTAGGCCTCTGGATCATCCTCAAACTCTTCGAGCATTTTTTTACAGATGGCAATGGCTTCATCATAGCGTCCAAGGGAGTTGTAAGTATCAGCAAGACCAGCATAGGCCGCAGCCAGATCATCCGATTGTAAATCTTCGCTCTGTTCGATCAGGGTCTGATAGACTTGCATGGCCTCTTCATAGCGCTCTGCCTCCAGGTAAGTTTCTGCCAGACTAAAGAGGGCAGTGGTGCGATTTGGATCAAGCTGGATTGAATGCTTGTAGGCATCAATTGCCTCGTTGGTATTGCCCTGGAGGGCACGCCAAGTTCCCAGGTGTTCCCAGGCCTCGGCATCTTCCGGCGATATAGCCACGATATTTGTATAGGTCTCAGCTGCCAGGTCACGTTCGCCCATCTGCTCATATACCGCTGCCAGCATGTCATAGCCGGTGCGCCCTGTAGGATCGAGGGCAAGCATCTGGTTGGCAATGGAGAGGGCTTCATCGTAGCGACGCATATCAAGGTAGAGGCTGGCAAGTTCGGCGTAACGTGATGCGTTACTGGGGTCCTCGTCTATTCGTCGCTCCTGTTCCATCACGCGACGCAGTTGATCATTTACGCGCTCGCGAACATCACGTAGGTTATCGCTAGCAACTGTATTATCAGGGTTCAAGATAATAGCTTGACGATAGGCTTGAATCGCGTCCTGGTAGAGATTCAAAGCGCGATAGGCGTCCCCGATACTGAGATAGAGGTCGTCATTCTCAGGGTCTAGTTCTAGAGCCTGCTGAAAAGTCTCTAGCGAGTCCTCATGCATCCCCAACTCACCATAGAGATTGCCAAGATTGATATAAGCATCGATCAGTTGAGGGTCGAGGTCAATAGCTCTGCGATAGCCAGCAATGGCTAGCTCCGAATCGCCAAGATATTGCTGTGCTAATGCCAGGTTATAGCGTGCCCTGGCATCACTTGGATTTATCGCTGCTGCTTGCTCAAAAGCTTCCGCTGCACCCTCGTAGTCCCCCTGCTGAGCAGCGGCATTGCCTTTGTCGGTCCATTCCTGCTCATCAGCATTGCCAGACTGGAGCTTCGCTCCATCTGTATTGTCGTTTGCTAAGCTTTGCATCTCATCCATACTAACTCATTCTCCTCTATTTAGTTTGGTAGCTGTTTAACTTGCCACCTGGTACCCGTGCGTTTAACTTGAAAAACAGAATATATTAAGTCCCTGCGTAGTATAGCACGCTCAGGGTACTTCTACTAGTATCTTCTTGCAAGATTAAAAGCTCTATTTTGTAACTCGCAACGTGACCTGATACTCGTAACGGGTCCCTGGATAAAAGGCTTCGGAATATTCGATAGGTAAACCAGTTTGATCAAAAGTCGTGCAAGTAAGGCGCAAGCCAGGTTCATCAGCTTCAAGGCGCAAAAGCTCAGCTTCACGCGACGAGGCCCCATCAGCTTGGAGTTTTTGCTCAGCGATATATGGGCTGAATCCTTCAGCCGCCATGAGGCTATAGAGTGACCCATCAGCTATTTCCTTTGCTCTCTCATAAATCCCTGCAGCACGAGGATAAGGTAAATAATCTACTTCATAAGCGACCATGGTGCCGTCGGCGCTGCGCAGGCGCTCTAAACGGATAGCTTGTTCGGTATCAGTCAAACGTAGCTGCTCACGCACGTTTTCAGAGCCGCGCACAAGCTCACTGACAAGGAGTAAACCCCCTGGGCGTTTCCCGCGCCGCCGTATCTCTTCGCTAAAGCTGCTGAGTTCGCTCAACGTCTGTTGAACACGCGGTTCACACACAAATGTACCTTTGCCGTGTTGTCGATACAGCAAGCCTTCGTGCACAAGTTCTGTGAGAGCTTGACGTACTGTGGCTCGACTCACATGGTAACTGCTAACAAGTTCCGGCTCCGATGGAATAGCTGTATGAGGGGCAAGATGGCCTGCCCGAATCTGCTGCTTCAGCACTTCTTTGAGCTGATAATAAAGTGGAAGTGGGTTGGAACGTTCTAACGTAGGCATATACGGTTTCCCTTATGTCCAGACAACATTTATTTTATACAACCATGCAACGATACATGGCATCGGAAAGAATATATCACAAAAAGGGGTTACAGTCGAGAGGAAATAGGGAAGCGTCAAATTGTTATGCAGGCACACGGCAAAGCTTTACCTGCCGTGTGCCTGCATAACAATTTGACGCCTCTCTATAGTAATCAAGCAACGTTCGTTTCGGCTACCACGCGATCAATTTCTTTCTTGAGACGTATGCGGTCTGCTCCAACTACACGACCAACCTCTGAACCATTTTTAAAAATGATAAAGGTTGGAATGCCCTGGACACGTAGGCGTGATGGGGTATAGGGATTTGCGTCAGTATCCACCTTAGCAAAGACCAGCTTGCCCTGATATTGTTCGCTCAACGTTTCGTAATATGGAGCAATGGATTTGCAAGGGCCACACCAATCAGCCCAGAAATCAACAACGATAGCGGTATCTGATTTGAGCACCTTTGACTCGAAATCTTTATCACCAACATGAATCAGGTTGGCATGCGTTCCCATATGTTTCTCACTCTCTTTCACAACAGAATATGTATCTGACCTTTAGCAATGTAGCGCCTGGAGATACTGTGTCTTGATTAGGAGAACAAAGGCCTTGCTACTTTTATTCCGTTTATTCTCTCCTGTTATTATACTAGCAATTTGACCGGCAGGAAAATGTGAACAGAAACAGTATTACCTGCGCCGGCCTTGTAGGATAGAGAGCAGCTCCAGGATATACAGGAACAGGTTGAGAACGGTGATGAATATGGAGACGGTCAGGCCAATGGCGTTCGGCATGGTATCGGCCATATACTTGGCACGCTGTACATAGTACAAAACATAGCCAGAGAAGATGGCAATGCCGAAGACGGAGATGACCAGCGCGAACAAGGTGGTATGAAAGATGCCACCAAAGAAGATGCCTATCAGACCAGCCACCAGCAGCAGAATGACACCAAAGAAGAGGTAATCACCGAGACGTGAAAAGTCATGTTTTGTTGTCCAGGCATAGGCTGCCAGTGCAAACGAGGTGATGGTTGTAATCAAGAAAGCTTCACCAAGGATAGTGCTATCGGTATGCAGGTAGTAGCCAATGATGGGCGAGATGGCCATACCCTCTAAAAAGGTGAACAGGTAGAGCAGGAACAGGTTGAGTCCTGGTTTCTGAATGGCAAAATTCAGAATGAAAAGGACGGCTAAGCCTGCCAAAGCAACAATCCAGAAGGTGCCAATGCTTGTAATGACAAACGTACCCACAAAAGTACCAATGCTGGCAAAGAGGAAGGAAAAAGCGAGTAGACCCATAACCTTACTTATGAGGCTACTCGACTGAGCGCCTTCATAGGGCATGGCTCCATATTGTTGATATTGATATCGGGAGGAACCGAACATTCCATTATTTCTTCCGAACGGTCCGTTACTTCTGGGATTAAACATCATAAACCTCAATTATGACAGTGAATAATGAACTACCCCCTTCAGCCCGGCTGAAGAGGATCTTTGTCTCCTCATTATACGCAAGATAAGGGGCAAAGGTTGCATCATCGAGATTATTTCTTTTGATGCTTCCCCCGGGGAGGTTCACTTGGTGGTAGTGGTGATTCATCAGTAGTTTGAACAGCCAAAGGAGGATCAACGACATTGGTAATATCACAGCGCGGGTGATTACTATCGGCGTGCCAGTATAATGAACTCCCTGCAGGTTTAGCCATCAGACCACCGCAGCGCGGACAACGTCGAGGTATGGATTCGCCCTGACCTTGTGACATACTTCATTCCCCTCTGCAACAACTATAACCACATCATAAGATGAAAGAAATACTAGAGAACGCTCCACACGCCACATATTTCACAAAAAGCAATACCAACTTCACCAAAGGTCTTGCTACGTGTGCTCCAGCGATCATAGGCGATAGCGATTGAGCCACAGTTCCAACAGCGAGCACGTCCCCCGGCTTTGCTTTCATTTTCCAGCTGGTGTAGTAACAAGCTGCGAGCCTCATCGGCACCAGTATAGCCAGGATTATAGGCCAGATGCAACAGGTTCCCTAGCGGCAAAGCGATCTCATGCGTTGGGGGCTGCAAAGGTGGCGGCGGCGGAGTAATTGGAACAGGTGGTGGCTGCGGCGGGCGACGAAAGAGTTCGCCCCGTGCTGTACGCCTGCCACCTTCGATAGGAGGCAGATAGTTTTGTTGCTCCGCACCATTTGATGCTTGTGTTTGTGTTGGTGGAACGACAGATGAAAAGGGAGGAGTCACGGTATAATCTGTGACAGGTGCACCCGTACCAGTTTCCCCTTCTACCTGGCCAGTCAAAGGCTGCTCTGTTTTGAGGGCCTCTGCGGCATTCTCTGTTTGTTCTCCAACATGATTGTTATTTTCCGGTTCATCAGGTGGATTTGCGCGCCTGCGTCGTGTTATTGGCATAGGAGACTGCTCCCTCAGAAGTAGTGTGTGTACTGCGTTCGCAAGGAGCAGTATACCACAGCACAATTAGAAAGTCTAAGGACAAATTACAAATGGGTATGCATTACGTTTTTGTGTACAACATCCATGCAGCAAGCCAGCTATTGTACACAAAAACGCCATGCACAAAGTTTATTTGAAGAAGTCCGCATTAATTTTGATGAAATGCCTCCACTCCTCAGGAGTTGCAGACTCCTCAAAAATGGCTGTAACCGGACAGGCGGGCTCGCAAGCACCGCAATCTATACACTCATCCGGGTTGATATAAAGCTGCTCAGCCTCATCAAAGCCTTCCTCATTCTGTGAAGGGTGGATGCAGTCAACAGGGCAGACATCGACGCAAGATGCATCTTTGACGCCAATGCACGGCTGAGTAATCACATACGTCATGGTTTAAATATCCTCCTCTTGGCACACCTTTTGAAAGTATCTGGCGGCAAAGTTATTTGTTCTGGTCAAATCCAGTATAGAGCCTTGAGCAGGCAATGTCAATTCCTTAGAGCAACGATCTTTAGAAAGAAACTTATTGTGCAGGAATACTGATGTGGAGATGCGAGAACACAATCTCGGTGCCCTGTTCCTCTACCGAGAGGCCTACTTCGCCGGTAGACAGGGCCAATGTTGAGGAATCAGTGACAGGAGATCCGATAGATATTCCATTAATCAAGAAGCTAAATGTTTTGCCTTTGGCAACAAGGGTGATTGTGTTGCTTTTCCCGAGAGCCGTCACAAGCGAGGGAGCGGTACCAATTGCAAGTATATTCCAGTGATCATCGCCGTCATAGCGCCAGAATTGGTACTGACCACCAGCCCACGCGGTAACTTCAAAAAGATAGTAACGTGATTGATCGGCCGATCCACGGAAGGCAACTCCATAGTAATCTGCGCCATCGCCTGAGCC
>WNGD01017112.1_pt1 | contig 10546 bp, 8 predicted proteins | sample 5400671 | NCBI WGS metagenome assembly WNGD01 (sample SAMN13153369, study PRJNA577476) | soil metagenome | isolation source: 40 cm soil or saprolite under grassland replicate 2 | place: USA:California | collected 2016-06-15
TGTACCCGTCGCTGCCGTCTCGACAGGCTTCCCCGCGGGGCAGAATCCCATGGAGCAAAAACTGGAGGAGATCGCTGCTTCAGTCAAAGCAGGGGTGAGCGAAATCGACATCGTTATTTCGCGCGCACATGTGCTCACCGGTAATTGGCAGGCGCTATATGATGAGGTGCGTGCCTTTCGCGCGGCCTGCGGCGATGCCCATATGAAGACTATTCTTGCCACGTATGAACTTGCCACCCTGCGCAACGTCGGCATGGCCAGCCTGGTCTGTATGATGGCGGGAGCCGACTTTATCAAAACATCCACCGGCAAAGAGCCGGTCAACGCGACGCTGCCCGTGGGTATCGTCATGGTGCGGGCCATTCGCGATTATTACGAGCAGACCGGTTACAGAGTCGGCTTCAAACCGGCCGGTGGTATCCGCAGCGCCAAAGAGTCGCTTGACTGGTTGATCTTGATGAAAGAAGAGTTAGGCAACGAATGGTTGAACAATACCCTTTTCCGCATTGGCGCCAGCGGCCTGCTCTCCGATATAGAACGGCAGCTTTCGTACTTCGTCACCGGTCACTATGCGGCGGCACATTATAACCCGATGGTTTAGGTGAAGGGAGGCTTCGCATGAACGTAATGGACATTTTTGAAACTATGGAGTATGGACCTGCTCCTGAATCGCCTGCGCCAGCCTTGCAGTGGATCAAGGAGCGGCAGCCCTTTGGCCTCTTCATTAATAACCAGTGGGTGAAACCTGCCAGCGCCCAGTATATCGACAGCATCAACCCTTCAAATGGTAAACCCCTGGCACAGGTGGCAGCCGCTAATAGCGCCGATGTCGATGCTGCCGTAGCAGCCGCTCGCGCGGCCTTTGAAAGCTGGGGGAAGACGCCAGGTCATGTGCGCGCGCGCTATATGTATGCTATCGCGCGCCATATCCAGAAACACTCGCGCCTGCTGGCGGTGCTGGAGTCAATGGATAATGGCAAATCTATCCGCGAGACCCGCGACCTGGATATCCCGCTCGTTGCGCGCCACTTCTATTATCACGCCGGTTGGGCGCAGCTGATGTCCTCCGAGTTGCCGGGTTACGAGCCTGTGGGTGTCGTGGGACAGATTATTCCCTGGAACTTTCCCCTGCTCATGCTGGCCTGGAAGATTGCACCGGCCCTGGCAATGGGTAATACCGTTGTATTGAAACCCGCGCGTTACACCTCGCTGACCGCCCTCAAATTCGCCGAAATAATGCAGGAAGTTGGGCTTCCTGCCGGGGTGGTCAATATCCTGACTGGGGAGGCCTTCCAGGTTGGAGAGGCGCTTGTGCGCCATCCCGATATCAATAAAATCGCCTTTACCGGCTCGACTGATGTCGGGCGCAGTATTCGCCGTGCCACGGCAGGTTCAGGCAAAAAGCTCTCGCTTGAGCTGGGCGGTAAATCGCCCTTCATCGTTTTTGACGACGCCGACCTGGATAGCGTGGTTGAGGGAGTGGTAGATGCCATCTGGTTCAACCAGGGACAGGTTTGCTGCGCCGGCTCGCGTCTGCTGGTGCAAGAGGACATTGCCGACAGCCTGACCAGCAAGTTACGTGCTCGTATGGAGAAGCTCCGTCTTGGCGACCCGTTGGATAAAGCGGTGGATATGGGGGCGATCGTTTCTCCGGGTCAACTCGAGGAGATCCAGCGACTGGTATCCCAGGGCGTTGAGGAAGGTGCGGAAATGTGGCAACCCTCGTGGGCCTGTCCAACAGAAGGCTACTTCTTCCCTCCCACGCTTTTTACCAATGTCGCTCCCGCGACCACCATTGCCCAGGTCGAGATCTTTGGCCCGGTGCTGGTAGCGATGACTTTCCGCACTCCCACTGAGGCGGTTGCTCTTGCTAACAACACACGCTATGGGTTGGCTGCCAGCGTATGGAGTGAGAACATTAACCTTGCCCTGGATGTCGCCCCTAAATTGAAGGCCGGCAGCGTGTGGGTGAATTGCACCAATATGTTTGATGCCTCAAGCGGCTTTGGTGGTTATCGCGAAAGTGGCTTTGGTCGTGAGGGAGGCAAGGAAGGGCTGTACGAATATGTGCGGCCAGCCTGGGAGAATCAGAGCTTGATGAAAGCTGCTGCGCATGCCAACGGGGCTGTCTCAGCAGGTGAGAAAGCAGTAGAGGGGACGCAATCGATCGTGTCGGGGGAAGATGACGAGCAGGCAAACGGATACGCTGCCTGGCAGCTCTACAGCGACAAGGGTTTCACTGCTACGTTGCCGTCAATCGACCGCACCCCTAAAATGTTCATCAAAGGGAAGCAGGTGCGTCCCGATTCAGGCTATAGCCGCGATATCTACGATTCCCAACATCGTGTCATCGGCCAGGTGGGCGAAGGGAATCGGAAGGATATCCGCAACGCGGTTGAAGCTGCCCATGCTGCCAGTGGCTGGGCGGCTGGCGCCACGCATAATCGCGCACAAATTCTGTACTATATGGCGGAGAACCTGGCGATACGTGAAGAGGAATTCGCGCACAGGATTGTGCAGCAGAGCGGACGTCCATACGCGGACGCTGTTAGCGAGGTACAGACCACAATCTCGCGCCTCTTTAGTTATGCGGCCTGGGCGGACAAATACGAAGGCGTGGTGCATCGTCCACCATTGCGCGGCGTTGTGCTAGCGATGAATGAGCCCATCGGCGTGATCGGCATGGCCTGCCCCGACGAGTATCCTATGCTGGGTTTTATCTCGCTGGTTGCTCCCGCCATAGCCATGGGCAACACGGTGGTTGCGATCCCTTCGCAGCGGTCTCCCCTCAGCGCTACCGACTGCTACCAGGTGTTCGAGACCTCTGATCTCCCTGACGGGGTGGTGAATATCGTCACGGGTGAACGCGACCCGCTCTGCCAGGTACTGGCCGATCATGACGATGTAGATGCCATGTGGTACTTTGGTTCGGCAGAGGGTGAAGAATATCTGGGTGCCTTATGGGGAGTAAGTAACCCAGATATTCTTGTCAATCGGCCTGTAGAGGCAGTTTATAGGGTGAGGGTACATTACTGAAAACCGAAATAATGTACCCTCAACACCACCACGAAAACGCTACTCCGCTTCCCAATACCCCGTACCGAGCCCCTGTTTATTCACACCCTCCTGTTTCGCCCGCAACAGGGAGTACATCTCGTGCGAGCGTTTCAACTGATCGACTGAAAGCGAGGCATAATGGTTTGTCATCGTCAATGTCGTATGCCCCATCTGCCGCTGCACGTCGAGGGGACTTCGGCCCGCCGCAAGCTGCATCGTCGCCATATACCGGCGGCACTGGTGTGGCGATACCCACTTCACACGCGGCCAACAACTTTTCTACATCCTCAGGAGTAAACGTCGGGATGAACTTTTTCTCTACACGTGGTAACCTAAACCGCGTCGTTATTGGTTTCTCTAGTAATTCCTCGTGCTCTAGCCAGTGGCAAAATACCTGAGTACATAAGGCATACTGGTACACCGGGCTATCGCCCAATTGGCCGCTATACCTCGTAGGCGATTTTTGTAGATGACCAACCCACGCCCGCAAATGGGATATCGATAGCTCATCAACGTAGCGTATCCCAACGGAAGACAGCCACTCAACAAAACGCGCCAGTATCATTTGATAGTTCCCAATGGTCCTCGCGCTATCCTTGTTCATCTCGTGGAAGGTCAAGAAATCTTGCAAGGCCCTGCCTACTGTTGTTCGCCTGTTTTCTTCGCTCATGATACCGCCTCGCTTTCATCACCCTGTTCCGTATACCCGTATCGCTTTTGCTTCTTCCGAACCTCTTCTACAAAGTCTCGCTGTTTCGACTCCAGGTACTCAGGCCCAGCTTCAGAAAGCCAGTGAAGCACCAAGGAGACATCAGCTTCTTGTCTAACGTACTCACCGCCGAGCCAGGCCGCCAGTGTAGAGATGTATCCAATGGTGGCCGCTATGCCCCGCTCGACATTCTTTTCGCGAATACGCTCTTGTACTAATGGCCCCAATCCTGGGTCAACATCCTCAGTGAATGCCTCTTGCACTACAGACCAGGCAGGATGGACAGGCCAACGCGAACGGTTACTACCCTCGTTGGGCAGCACAAAACGCAGCCACCCATCAGGTAACCCATCATCATCGCCAGCGAGGTTACCCGCTGCATATTCCCACAAGCGTTTCATCTCATCTAGGACATCATAGGCCCATTCAATGCCGACCTGGTGCAGAAATTCCCGTTTGAAGCGGAACTCGACTCGCCACACGTCAGATGCTTCGTCCCATCCGTTCTTGCGCCAGAGATCATAGAACCAGGTTTTGCCCGATTTCTGTTTGATCTCTAATGTCTTGTTGTAGATGCTGCATGAAATGGGAGCCTTGTGTCTACTAAAGGCCAGGGTCGAAACACGGTGACAATCCAAGGCGACACTATCAGCATCGTAAATCGCTTCATTCTTGCGCACTCGCGTCACGAACTGCGTTTCATAGTTACACTGGGAGAAGTCATAGCCGACTACATCCGCGCAGAGATGCGCTTCTGACAATTGCAGGTGGATATACTTACCAAAAATCGACATGAGGAAGGTATGCACCTTGCTGAGGGCATCGCCGCACCATGCTTGTGACCAAAGGTATTCCGACGAGAAGCGCACCTGTGCAATGATATCGTTGAACTTCCCACGCGAGACTGCCACATTGAGCAGCCGCGAGGTGAGCAGCCACCGCCATTGTTTCCCTGCTCCATGTGGTTCTACAAACAGTAGCACGCCCTGAAAGGCCCAATCCGTTGCTATCCCCGTTTCCACCCGCCGCGCTTCCCCTTGCAAGTAGTCCAACTCTTGCAGCAGCTTTTCATCAAGCTCTTGCTTGACAGGTTGACCCTTGCTATCGGAGTAGCGCACGTTGATAATCAACGTATCCACGCCATAACTAACAAGATTGATAGTTTCTTGCATACACATCTCCACAAAGAAAGGAATAGTTCCACTATGAAAACTATCCGTTACACAATACAACGAGAAAAGAAAGAAGAGCCTTGCTGAGGCATCCGCGAGCAGGTATAATATTTAGCGTCATGTCACAAAAGGAGGAACTGCTATGGCTCACAATGAGCATGTGAAGATGCTTAGAAGAAGTGTCTTCGCTTGGAACGATTGGAGGAAGCAACAACTAGAGGTATACCTCGACCTCAGCGAAGCCAACCTCTTCAGAGCCGACCTCAGCGGAGCCAGGCTCAGCGGAGGGTGTATGAATTTGTTGTAGGCAAACGAGCAAACAAGGGATCGGTCAGGATCAGTGACCTGGAGCTGCGCTAAAGCGTCTTCCTTTTTAGGAATAAGGAAGCAGTATGCGAACGGTTGCCAGCTCACGCGCTGGTCGCTGGGCAACAGCGTCTGAACGAGCTGCGTCAACCGGCGCGGGAAGCACGAGGCGATACAGCGATGGACGGTCATCAGCCATCTCTACCGCAGGGAAGCAACCCAGGTGCGCAGGCAGCCAAGGCGCCGCGCAGCTGGAAATTGGGGCAGCGAGCAGCGCAGGCAGCCCTCGTCTTTTTGTTGTGCGTCGGCGGCTTTCTCTCGCTGTTTCCCTGGGGACGCGCCGTGACACGCAGCGCTTTGCTGCTCCCGGCGCTGCTGAGCGCCTCCGCACCGGCACCGCTGGTGCTGGCCGGCGACCCCGTGCGTTTCAGGCGTCTCACGCTCTCCTCGACCATTGGCCCGGTCTTTCTGGACATCTACGAGCCGGCCACGCCGCCACCGCTCATCCCCGGCGGGCGCGAGGCCATCATCAACGTGCCGGGCGCCGGCGATAACCGCGCAGTCCCACAGCTCGTCAACCTGTCGCAATCCTTGGCGCGCGAGGGCATCGTCGTCGTCAATGTTGGGACGCCCACACTCTTCAACTATCAGGTCTCGGCGCGGGACGGTGAGGCCGTGGTGCAGGCGTTCGAGCTCATGGAGCACTGGCCAGGCGTGGACCCGCAGCACATTGGCATCATCGCTTTCAGCGTCGGCGATTTGATGGCCTGCGTGGGGGCAGCCGACCCGCGCATCCGCGACCGTGTGGCGTTCCTTGCCCTGCTTGGCGGCTATGTGGATGTGACCAGCCTGCTGCGCACGGTTGGCAGGCGCGCCCAGGATGTGAATGGCCAGACACAGCCCTGGCAGCCGATCTTGATCGATCTCTACGTGCTGGCCCGCAGCGTGAGTGGCCTGCTCTCGTCTACCGACCAGCGGCTCTTGCAGCAGGCCTTCCCACTGGCGACCATCGCTCCCCCACTCTCCGCGCAGCAGCAGGCGCAGCTCTCACCAGACGCCACGGCGTACTATCACCTGCTGGAAGGCGATGAGCCCGGCAACGTCGACCGCAAGCTCGCCGCGCTCTCGCCCCAGATGAAAGCGCTGTTCACCCAGCTCTCACCGCTGTCGGTCCTCGGCCAGATTCGCGCGCCGATCCACTTGCTGCATGACCGCAACGATCCCTCCATCCCGTTCACCCAGGCTCAGGAATTTGCAGCGGCGCTGGCGCGCCTGCATCACCCCTACGACTTTGCCTCCTACGGGATCTTCTCGCACGTCCAGGTCCAGTCGAACCTCGGCCTGGCGCAAGTGCTGGGCGACGGCACCAAGCTGCTAGGGGCGCTCGACAGTATACTGCTGGTCGGCTCGTGAGCGTCCTGGCGGAGCAGAAAGCGAGGAACGACGATGCTGCTCCTTTCCCTCTTCTGGGTGTTGTTAGGCCTGCTCATCGGGGTGCTGGCGAACGCGGCGAAGCTGCGACCGGCGGCGTGGGTGCGTGGTGGACGGCTGGGTATGCTGGGGCTGGGTGCGCTGGTCGCCGTGTTGGGCGGGTGGCTGGGCACGTGGGTGCTGGGCACACTCTTTGCCACGGCGACCGCCCTCTGGATCGCCGTGCTGGGCGTGGCGCTCCTGCCCCGGTTGATCACGTGGTGCGCCCGTTTCCTGCGCACCTGACGCAGGCAGGTGGACCCGCTCCGCGCCAAGGCCCAGCTGGTCTCCAGGCGCAGGTCACTCACTGGCGCGAGACACAGATCAGGGATTTGCTCCCTCTATGCCATGCTATCCTTGCAATCGATGTGCTCAATCGAACTGACAGTGCTTGCTGGTCTCATTCGTCCAATGTACTTGCTTGATTGCCTACAACGATTTCATGTCAGTACTTGTATAACTTATCCGGTCCCTGTCCCCGTTTAGGAAACCACTTAAGGGCCTTCACGTGTGAGATGATCGACGTACTGTTGGGAAAACTGAGCGGGTGTTTGACACCCAATACTCGTATGATACCTTTCGGTGTTGTAATAAGCAATCGCCCGGCTGACCAGTTGCTGCAGTGCTTCAAAGGTCTTCGCCTCTGCAAACATGTCTCCCCATTCCGCTTTGAGGCGTGAGAAGAAGGACTCATTCACGGGGTTATCGCCTGGGGTGGCAGGCCGTGAGTAACTCACATAGGCCTGGCTTTCCAGGACCGTGCTAACATAGTCTCCACTGGTATAGGGGCTGCCGCGATCCTGATGGACGATCAAGCCCTCAAGCGTTCCTCCTTTCCATTGCTTGAGTTCGGTCAGGGCTGGCTGCAAAGAGGCCAGTGCCAGCGCGGTATCCGGATGCAGAGAGAGCGCCCATGCATAGACCAGCTTGCCATACCAATCCAAGTGCACGCGGAGACTAGGCGATCCCCGCTTGATACCTCAGTTGGGTCATATCTGTGACCAGCACCTGGAAACAGGCCGTAATCTGGATTTGTCGCACGAGATTGGCTTTGTCTCCCAATTCTCCAATGATCTGCTGCACCCAACTGGGCTGATGCTGACCCGCTCCCGCTTTGCGCTGCCAATTCAGTCCCCACAAGCGCAGGAGCTTGCGCAGCAGTTTCGCATTGACGATGCGGCCTTCTTGCTCGGCCAATGCCTTTTTTAGACGAGGCAGGCCATAACTGGGATGCCGCCGAATTCGCCGATCCAGCACCGGCCGCAAGGCGTGCTATTTCTCCTCTAAGCGCTCTTCCGGCGCTTGGCTTTGATAGTAGGTCTTCGCGGCTTGTCCCTAAGAGCCGACACACTTGGTTCACCCCCGCTGTTCCTTGCTCTACCAGCGCTCGCGCATACCGGGCAAGAGGCCCTCTCGCGGGGCGTAGAAATCCAAGTACTTTTTTAAAAGTTGGATCTCCAGTTCTTTCTTGCCCAGCAGTTGCTCTAGCGTGGCTACCTGTTTTTCCAGTTCATGCTCTCGTTTGCTGACATCTGTTTGAAAAATGGTTGGCCCTTGGTCCTGGAAGTAGCTTCGCCAGGTCGAAAGTTGGTTGGCGTGGATGCCCTATTTCCGGGCCGTTTCTGCCACGTTATTGGTGATAAACGATTCGAGTACGACCTTGAATTTCAAGGATGCTGGATGGCTCTTGAGCTTCTTTCCCATGAGATATACCTCCATGTTGCTTCAGTATATCTCACACTTCCCCTGGTTTCCTCTTTGGGGTCAGGCACCGTTTCATCGCCGCGCAGGTGTCGTAATAGCGTGCGTGCCATTATCGTGTTCTCGTATCATACCTTGTCCTTCTCTCAGCCAACCGTTCTTGATGCACGCGATAGCTCACAACTCCTTCCACGGTACTGATTTGTCTCAGCACGTGCTATACTGTACCAGTGGTTCTTACTCTCATTATTGGTATTTTTTGCTCAGTTCTAAACGCTCCAAAAAGTACGTAGAACAAGCACATTCATACACTCCTTTTACGGCCCATGAGGAGCGCAAGCAGAACACTTGACGCGCTATTTTTACGAACCAATAGGTGCGTACACTGGGAGAATATCTGACAGTATCATAGAGACAGATTGACTATCCTGAGAGGAGAGGTGCATCGACACCTGGAAGAAAGTTGGAATGAGCAACGATTACCATCATGGAATCACGATCAAAGAGTACCGCCAGAAGCGCGGCATGTCACAGCAGGCCCTCGCAGAACGTTGGCCAGGCAAACCTCGATATTCCACTCTGGCGATTTGGCTTGTCAGAATATAATCCCTTCAGCCCTGAGACTCTCCCTGGACATGGGGAACGAATGCATCAAGAGACGCTCGACGTAGCTGAGTCCCTCATTCAATCAACGTGGCGACTCCGGCAAATAGCCCCATTACCAGAAGCCGAGAGGAGCGCCAGGCATCTCACCAACTTCTTTGATTACTTACTTACCTACCTCCCGCCACCGGCCCTAACCACGGTTCTTACGACTCCATGCCCAAATACAGCGCCTCATGGGAGTCATGCACGTTGAGCGGCAGCAGTACGATGAAGCGCTCCAAAGCTAGAGCAAAATGAACCAGATCGCTGAACAGCTGGGAGAGCCGTACTTTCTCACGCTCGCACAGATGAACATGGGAGTCGAAGTGACACTTGAAGAGTTCGCTAATACTTCTATGCAGATCGTTGAGCAGTCAGGGGTTGACTTCTATTCCTTCTATGAAGATGATACTATGGAGATGACAAACAGAATACCTGCTGGAAGAGAAGATAATTCACGAAGCAAGAGGTATTTGATGAGAGAGATTGCTACTCTTGTTAGACAAAAGATACCATTTACGGTGCGCGGTGACGTACCGGCATCGGCTTTTCCACGTCAATATAAGGCTGAATCGCTTGATATTTCTCTTCACCTTTCGCATTCAAGATATGGAAGCCCTATGTTGCTCGGCATCCTTACTAGTACAAATGCCAGCGAGAGTTTCGCTGTTTTTGAAGGGATGAATGCAGATCTGCATACTGCACCTGGGCCATTCGCGAGAAATGGAGACACACAAACGGAGAGGCCATTCCTGCGCACACAAATAGACGACCTTGGACACTTTGTATTTCGCGATGTTCCAGAAGGTGAGTATGTCCTGGTTCTCCATCTCTCTGGGCGTGAGGTGATCATTGAAGAACTAGCTATCAGGCTCCTTTAACCCGACTGTATTCAGTACTCCTGGTTCCCAGAGAGAGGGAAAAGCTCACGAAAGGAATGGCTTTATCAGTGTACGTCTCATAGTCAAATCCATTTCAGCCTCATTTCAGATATGTAGGTTATACTTCTATCGAAAGCTGATATAGGCATAGAAGCACCGGCAATGGGTGCGAAAGGAAGGATAGCTATGCATAATATTGAACACAAGCCTTTGCAAGAAGAACCCTCATCTATACCTGAGCAAAAAGGCGCTACAACGACTGAAAGACAGAAGCTGCCTCGCGCCTGGCGATACACTATTATAGGAGGAACGGTATTGCTCGTGTTTGCCTTGATTATTGCTGGTCTGCTAACTTTTGCCAACCAGAAGGCGAATCCGTCTCCTCATCCCAGTCCGGCACCTACAACCGGGGCATCCACTCTCCCTACGCCTGCCACAACGCCAATCCCTGCATCAATCCCTTCAAGTCACAATGTAAGCATGGCGATAGCAGATGGTGTGGCTTATCTCAGCACAGCGGATAACTTCGCTTATGCGCTGCGTATCAGCAATGGTGCCTTGCTCTGGCACCAGAAGATTGACGGCTCGGCTGACCAGCCGCCGGT
>WNGD01018260.1_pt1 | contig 10546 bp, 9 predicted proteins | sample 5400671 | NCBI WGS metagenome assembly WNGD01 (sample SAMN13153369, study PRJNA577476) | soil metagenome | isolation source: 40 cm soil or saprolite under grassland replicate 2 | place: USA:California | collected 2016-06-15
CGATCACGTGATCGGCTCTTTCACTGTAATAACGGAAATTGTGCCCAGAGCCTACACCAATTTCAAGGATGCGACCTTCGGCGGCCGAGAGCAATCGCTGCCGATACGTTGCAAGGTTTCCTTGCCGCATCGACAAGTGTATAAGGTAGGGCAGGACTCGATCTTGATAGATACTCACGTCTCATTATTCCTCGCGTTGCTGCGAAAACTGACTCCCCATTAGTTGGCCCCAACGACTAATATTGTCATTATGGGTAAATTCACCACCCCCCAGCGGCCACTTAGAAGTTTGCTCGGACGTCTACTCCGATTGTTGCGCCGCAATCCGCCACCGTTTCCTCGCGATCCGTTCGCCTGGAAATCCGCGCCGCTTAAACCCAGGCCACGCCGGCCTGCGGGCAGCGTAGCCGTGGCCGAGCCGGATGATGATTAGCGTTGGGAGGAATCAGCATGAGCCCCAGATTCAATTTTCCCGGTACGCCCGCCGCGCCGATCACGCCGCTACGGTGCGCCAGCTCCTGGCACACCAGGCAGGGCTGTTCGCGATCGACGAGCCTGTCGATCGCAGCGTCGTCGCAGACCTCGATCGCATGGCAGTAGTGCTCGCACGCCAGAAACCCGCGTGGGAACCAGGCACGCGCCAGGGGTATCACGCGCTCACCCTGTCTTCGCCGCCGGCGGACATGAGCTGGGCTTACGCCAAGAGACGCTGGACTTGTTGGCCGCCCCCGCCATTCCGCCGACGCGCGGATTTTATGACGAATGCATGAAGACAGCAAACACGTAGAATCAATCGAACTGTCGCGGCTATGAAAGGATTCGACACTACTCCATTTTGGTCTTAATCAATCCTCAGTGCAGCATCATTCCGCGCATCTGCATCGGTTGGAATACAATCTCCGAGGAAGTATAGAAAATATAACCGAATCGATTTCAAGCGCTCTGAGGCGTACGAGGCACTCACACGATCATGAGCGCAGAGAATGTGAGCCGATAAGGCGAAATGATCAATCTATGAGCAGTGAAACTTCCACCACCCATGACAAGGCGCTACGGATAAACCTCGATCCGAGCAAATACGGTACTTGTGTCGAGATTGGCGCCGGCCAGGAAGTCGCGCGGTGGTTCTTTCGTGTTGGAGGTGCTTCCGGCACGATTGCCAAGACCATGTCCGCCTACGACATGACGATCAGCGATGCGATCTACGGACCTTGCGATCGCTATGTCAGCCGGCAGCGCCTACAGTCGATGTTGCAACGCGAGTTCCTCCTGTTGCAGGAGCGGCTGAATGAGAAGCGGGGCGCAACGACGCGCTTTTTCGTCTTCGCGAATACGGTGGCAGCTCGGAGTTACACGCGGAAGGACGATGCACACGGCTGGCTGGGCGTCGAGTTCCAGACGGAACCGAACGGCCCCTCATCGCAGATCATCATTCACGCCCGGCTTTTGGATAAGGAAAACCTCCAGGAGCAGGAAGCGTTGGGCGTGGTTGGTGTGAATCTTATTTATGGCGCGATCTATCAGTATAAGGACCCTTATGCATTGATCGATGCGCTTTTAGACAACCTGACCACCGACCGTCTGGAAGTGGACATGATCGAGTTTTCCGGTCCCGCCTTTGCCGGTGTCGACAACCGGCTCATGTCTCTTCAACTCGTTCAAAAAGGCCTGACCAAGGCCGCGATGTTCCTTTCGAACGGTACGGTGGTGCAGCCCGCCGACGTGCTCTACAAGAAGTGCATCATCGTGGAGCGAGGCAGCTTTCGCCCTGTCACGAAAGTCACGATCGACATGCTGGAGTGCGCGACCGCACAGTTCGTTCAGGAGCCCAAAGTACAAGGTGAAGACGTGGTAGTGCTGATGGAGATGACGCTCAAAAACCTGATCGACGGTGACACCATCGATCACAAGGACTTTCTCGATCGGGTCGACATTCTCGGCTCCCTTGGTAAGACCGTATTGATCTCGAACTTTGCCGAGTTTCACCGGCTCGCCTCATATCTATTTCTATACACGAAGAAGATGATCGGTATCGCCATGGGCGTTCCGACTCTAAGAGACATTTTCGACGAACAGTATTATGCCGATCTCGAGGGTGGAATCCTCGAGAGCTTTGGCCGGCTATTCAAGAATGATTTGAAACTGTACGTTTATCCGTTTCGTGAGCCGAAGTCCGGATCGATCATCAGCGCAGGCAACCTCCGAGTCGCACCACACTTGCGGCATCTCTACGCCTATCTGCTGGAGAACCGCCTCATCGAATCGATGCTCGGCTTCAACGAGAATTGCCTTCCCATCTTTTCCAGGGACGTGCTGTCCAAAATCCGCTGTGGCGACTCGAGCTGGGAGAATATGGTGCCTCCGCAGGTAGCAGCGATGATCAAGGAACGGAAATTGTTCAACGCGCAATTGTAACTTCCTCCGTGCCAGCCAAAATCAGCACATCCTGCCGGATGCGGTCGGCGACGGGCGCGAGCGTGAGGGGGGCGAATACGCTGAGGGTTTCGTCGATGTCCTTCGTCCCCATGGTCCACAGCGCGTTGTGGTAAGCCCAAGAAATGTCCGGGTTCTTCGCGGCGACTGGATTTCGGGCAGCCTGAAGCAAGCGAGCGGCGGGCTCGGAAAAGTCGAACAAAGTGTCGAACGCCACCACGCCGTCGATCCGGTCTTCGAACGCCGCGGCGCGAGGCGCGAAGTAGCCGCCCATGTTCATGCCGAACAGCACGATCTTTGAAGGTTTCGCGTGGGTTCGCAGGAACTCATCGAGCACCGCACTATTCGGCTTTTCCCATTCCACTGTGTAGGTCAGTCCGTACTTGCGCAGTGCCTGGCCCTGGCCGGGACCTCCAAGGAAGGCGCCCCTACAGCACCTTCGGCGTTTCGAATGGGTTTTTCAGGAGCCTGCTAGATGAGTAACGCATCAAGCCGGTGCGCGTGCACCATGTTCTTGAGCGGGGACCAGGCAAAGACGGTGAATTGGCCATCTTGAGATGCAACGAGCGCAATGGCGTCTCGCTGGTCATGCGCGAATTGCGCGGCAGACAGATGCCGGGTGCCGCCAAGGTGGACCGGATCGACGATCGTATCAGCCACTCCCTCGATCGGCTCCGTCAGCAAAACGTGCTCGACCCGGTGAAGGCCGTCGCGACTCAAAATCTTTGCTCCAAAAGCCAGAGGTTCAAAGTGGTCGGAGATCACAGTCGCACCGTCGACTGCAGTTAGTCCGGCGAGGGCATCCACGACGGATTGCAGCGTGATGGGCGAAGCTTCGATATTGAGTTGCTTGTTTTCGAGGAATGTGGCGATGTCGGGAAACGGTGGAATGAGAGAATAAGTGATCGGCTGAACAATCGAATTCAGCCACCGATTCGTGTTCCTTGGCACGATCAGCAACGACCCGCCACGTCCGTGGGCGCGCATCGCGATCGCAACCCTTACCAGAATATTGTCGGATTCATTCCGTCCGGCGGAAGAATAAAAGGCCAGCAACGAACCCAGAGCGGGTGGAGCTTCGGACATCGCCGCCGGTTCTTGTTCGATGAACTTGACGACGGCGCCGTCGAGGACCGCAATATTCGCAAATTTTGCCGATGGATCATCGCGGCGATACTTCACGACAAGCAATCCTGGTTTGATAACCTCGAGAATAAAACACCATATCGGAACAGTACGCGTGACACCCCAGGCATAGAGATCGCCCTCGTATGACCACACGCCGATGTGGATCCCAGGCTTCTCTACAGCAGGAGCGATCCGGGAAAGCAGCGTCGCATCGAGCCGGACACGGGGGCTGAATTGGAGAGGCCTGAGGCTCTGTTCGGGTGGCACGAATGCAATCGAAATTCGCGGAGAGTGACCTTCTTCACGCCGAAGACTTGCCCAAAAAGCTGTGGTAATGATCTCCTCGACCGATGCGGCGTCCGGTTTCGTCGCGTCGGCACCGTTCTTGTAGGCTCTCTTACTGACAGCGATGCGCTCTTCGAGCCGCTTCGCCACGACTCGTGCTGCAGGATAGGATGGGCCGGCCATATCAATCTATCGGGACTTTTCTCGGTGTCCACCGAATTCATAGCGCATCGCAGACAGGACCCTGTTGGCGAACTCCGCATGTCCTCGAGAGCTGAACCGTTCATATAAGGACGTGGTGAGCACTGGTGCCGGTACTCCCTCGTCGATGGCCGCTTTGATCGTCCATCGGCCTTCACCCGAATCCGACACTCGTCCCTCGAACGTAGACAGAGCAGGGTCCAGGAACAAGGCTGCGGCTGTGAGGTCCAGCAGCCATGAGGCGATGACACTACCGCGCCGCCAGACCTCGGTAATATCTGCGAGATTAAAGTCGTACTGGTAATGCTCGGGATTACGCAACGGTGCCGTCTCGGCATCGATTCCAGCTTCCTGCTTGCCGGCATTTGCAGAGCGAAGGATTCCCAATCCTTCGGCATAAGCGGCCATGATCCCGTACTCGATTCCGTTGTGTACCATCTTGACGAAGTGACCTGCGCCGTTTGGACCGCAGTGCAGATATCCTTGTTCTGCGTACCATCTTGACGAAGTGACCTGCGCCGTTTGGACCGCAGTGCAGATATCCTTGTTCTGCAGTGCTGGCGAGTTTCTCCCGTCCAGGCGTACGTGCGATGTTGCCTGGGCCAGGAGCGAGTGCGGAGAAAATCGCGTCGAGGTGCCTAATCACGTTGGCATCACCACCGACCATCAAGCAATAGCCGCGTTCAAGACCTCGCACCCCGCCGCTTGTTCCGACGTCCACATAGTGAATTCCTCTCGCGTTGAGTTCCTTTGACCGCCGGATGTCGTCAACATAATAAGAATTGCCTCCGTCAATCAGAACGTCGCCGGCCTCGAGATAAGTCAGAACGCCGGCGATCGTCTTGTCGACGGCTGCAGCCGGGACCATCAGCCATACTGTACGTGGCTTCTCCAGCTTGCTGGCCATGTCGCTGAGTGACACCGCTCCGACGGCGTCCTCCTTGACCAGGTCATTTACAACTTTCGGTGACATGTCGAACACCACACACTCATGGCCTTTCTGGATAAGACGCCGCACCATGTTCGCACCCATCCTGCCAAGACCTACCATTCCCAATTGCATGGGGTTCCTCCCTCCTTAAATTAGGTCAAAAACTGCCGAGTGCCTGCTGTAGCGGCGCTCCGCGAAGCGCAAGCGCGACAGCGCGCAGCCTCAAGAGCGCGAAGCGCAAGCGCGACAGCGCGCAGCCTCAAGAGCGCGAAGCGCAAGCGCGACAGCGCGCAGCCTCAAGAGGACGAGCGCCGGTTTTTCGCAGAATCAACAGAATACCGGCGGTCATAGACCGCCGCTACAGTCCCCACCGATCGCTGGTCCTCGCGTAAGTGCGCACGAGCTTGTAATTCGATTTTGTAATCATTGCCTTCCCACCGGTTCTCGTCGAGCCACAAGAAAGTGAACCGAATCCTCGTTTTCTGGTCAGGCAGGGGAAGGTCGACAAACTCGATATCGACACCTGTGGCCCTCGAGCGTGCATCGGTAGAGTGCAGCCATTCATCGGTGGTCCAGTGAAGCAAGAACGGAGAATCCGCTTGTATCCGCAGCCGGGTACCGATCTCGATCGACGGCACCTGGCGATTCAACTTCCACACCTCCATTGGATGGCGCTGAGCGTGACCGCGCACGTAGCGGTCATATACCGCTTCAATCAAGTCGCAGCTTTTGCCGTCCGCGGCGGAGCGGCGCAGTTTCACGTATTCTGCATGTGCCCACAAGAGTGGGACCGCCGCGCCGGTCTTGCGTCCAAAGAGGAAATGTTGCGAGGGCAGGTCCGGCGCATCCCAGATCTGTTCCGGGATCAGACCAATGCCACTTGAAAACTTTTCGAGGGCGCGGAGGTAAGGTTCCGGATCACGGCCGGCGGCAAGCTCGTAATGACCTCGCTCCCCTGTCAGCAGAGGCCACGCACGGCCCACGCCCCAGCCTTGATACGACGAGCCATCGTCGCGTTGGCCATAACCATCGTGGTTGTAGCGGCGCCAGCAGGGCCCAAACGGCGTATCCACCTTGAGCACAGCGTCCACGACGCGCAATGAGTCCTGGATGAGGGGGTCGTGCGCGTCACGAACTCCGTAACGAACGAGTTCGAGAAAACCGGCATCGACGATTGCGTTGGCAGGAAATTCAAACCGGTCACCGGGGCGCTGATTTGATAAGGCCAGTGTTCCACAATTGGGATCTTCATCCATACATTGACCGATGTTGCCTGGGTTAATGCGAATGTAGTGCCGGCGGAATCCGGGCACGAGCGTTCCTTCGGTCGTGACCGTCCAACGTTCGATATGGGATTCGAGGAAATCAGCGTACTCACGCACGAATTCGGCTGTGCCTTCGTCACCTCGGTCACTGAAGAATTCTGCCGCGCATATCAGCGCCGCAATGTGCGCGGCCAAGGTTGATGGCGAATAGCCGCTCGCTTCTTCCCACCGGTCCTGCGCAGTGATGGGGCCTTCCCGGATGACGAACCCGCACGCACGGCGAACCATGGGGTAAGGATCGAAGTTTCCCAATGCACCGAGTTTCCACAGCCGCCACGCCAGAAGAACTGGAAATGCGACCTCGTCCAACTGTATTCCCGTCCAATGAGGACGCCCGTCGATCCAGAAATTCTGGTAAAAACCACCGTCCTCACGCTGCGACACGGCGAGATAAATTAGCGCGCGTAATGGTGTACTGAAGTCACCCACTGCCAGCAGCGCGGTCACGCATTTCACCATGTCGCGAGTCCATACCAGATGGTAGCCGCCGAGTTCATCATCACTTTTCTCATCGCCCCACGGGATGCTCAGCGAGGCTATGATAGCCCCGGGGTACGTTTTGTCTTCATGTGCGAGCAGGAGATTGACACTGCGCTCGAACAACTTCGAATCGCCCGATCCTGCCGTAAGCGCAAAGCGTCTGGATGTCCGTTCCCATTGCCGGATGAAAGCCTCGCGCGTCTGCTCAAAGGGAATACTCAACGACTGCGCCAGCGTGCTAAGCGCGTTGTGCTTAGTCGTGCCGAATGCCAAACCGACCGTGAATTTGCTACCCCTGGAGAGATCGAGGCGGCCAGTCAACGCGATATTGCCGTCGAGGACCGCGTCGTATTGCCAGTCGAGGCGATAATTATCAGCCAAGTCCGTCCAGCCGTCATTCACCCCGACGTAACCGCAGGAACAATCCGTAAACGGAACTGTAGCGCCGATCACCAGCCACGTGTCGCCTTTGGACGCAACTAAAACTGTGTGGCCGTCGAGCCGAAGCACCTCGCCGTTGTTGTGCCAGCCGCCGATCTCGAGATGCGGTGCGCACAGCACGTACATCCGCAATTTTGACAATAACTCCGGAGGAGCTTCGAGGTACGTTTCGATCAGAAGGCAGTTCTGATGAGGATCGCCAAGGATTGTCTTGTGGATCGTGTAGAGGCCGTTCTTCTCTCGGTTGGTAGCGCTGAACCCAAGCGCCGCCTCCGAAATGCAATCGATCTCTCCCACAAAGTTCCGGCGCTCGTCGTGAAAAAAATTCTCGCCGTCGGTGACCAGGAATTGCAGATCGCGGATCTGTGGTGAATCGATGGTTGGGTAATAGACCTCCGTAACACAGCTGTCGTCGAGGGTGTACCAGACGCGGCTGGAGGTGGAGTACGCCGTTCCAATCGCGGCTTTGGTGCCTCGCGTCCACCGAGGTTCAATGCCCGGGCCGCCGGGGGCGAAGCGTGGACTATTGGAAGGGATCAACCTGAAGCTCCTTTCCGAAGTAAACTTAATATGGATAGCGAAAACGGCATATTAATAAGCTTATGCTACTTGTTGGCGATATAGGCGGCACGAAAACCGACCTAGCCATCTACTCGAGGAAATCGGACGCAAATTCTCCTCTCGCTCGGAAGCAATTCCACAGCGCCGATTACGTCAGCCTTCAGGCGATCGTAACGGAATTTCTCGCCGATGTGAAATTGCCCGTGAACCAGGCGATTTTTGATGTGGCCGGACCGGTCATCAAGAAATCCGTTGCGACGACGAATTTGCCCTGGGTCATGGATGAAGACTCGCTTGCCAGTAACTTGAATCTGAAGTCCGTCCATCTGATGAACGATCTGGAGGCAGTCGCGCGAGCGATCCCAGTTCTGCGAGACAGCGATATCGTTACATTGAATATCGGCGAACCGGTTCCCAAAGCTGCCATTGGAGTTGTCGCCCCAGGTACCGGTTTGGGCGAGTCGTTTCTCGTCTGGGATGGGTCACGTTACGTGCCGCAGATCTCTGAGGGTGGCCATACGAGCTTCGCACCCACGGAGACACGACAGATCCGTCTACTCGAGCACATGCTGGCGCGGGCAGACCATGTGAGCGTGGAGCGCGTTTGTTCTGGAATCGGCATTCCTAACATCTATGAATACCTTCGTGGCGTAGAGCATGTCTACGAGACGCCTGAAATCGCGCGACGGATCGCTTCTGCCGAAGATCGCACAAAAGTAATCATCAATTCGGCGGTTGATCCTCACAACGAGAGTCCATTATGCCGGGCGACAATCGAAATGTTCGCCGCAATTCTCGCCGGCGAAGCAGGCAATCTTGCGTTGAAAGTCCTGGCTGCGGGAGGGATCTACCTGGCCGGTGGTATCGTCGTGCACACGCTGAGTGCGCTCGACGAGCCCGAATTCATGCGAGCCTTCACCAATAAAGGCCGCCTTTCGGAACTGCTGAAACGTATTCCCGTTCACGCTATCACTACAAATGCTGCCTTGCTCGGAGCCGCAACTTACGGGTTGGAGAACTTGACCGATTATTGAGACCGATTCTATGGACGAAACACTTCCCACTGTCTACATCGCCAGACATGGTGAGACGGCATGGAGTCTAACCGGGCAGCATACCGGGCTAACCGACTTGCCCTTGACGGAGCGCGGAGAATTCAACGCGCGGCGGCTCGGCGATCGCCTGCGTGGAATCATATTTGAAAAAGTCTATTCAAGTCCTTTGCGCCGCGCGACGCGGACATGCGAGTTAGCCGGCTTTGCGCCGGCCGCTGCCATTGATGCGGATCTTGTTGAATGGAATTACGGAAAGTACGAAGGCCGCAGGACTGCCGACATCCTTACCGAACGTCCGGGTTGGCAGATTTTCCGTGACGGCTGCCCGGACGGCGAGTCGCCGCAGCAAGTGACTGAGCGGGCCGACCGGATTGTGAGGCGCATCCGTGGAGCGACGGGCAATGTACTGTTGTTTTCCAGCGGACATTTTCTGCGAGTATTCGCTGTGCGTTGGTTGGGCATGGAAACTCTTAACGGAAAATTTTTCATCCTGAGCACAGCGAGCGTGAGCACCCTCGGTTACGGAAATAGCCGGAACGAGCCTGCCATACTGTTATGGAATGACACCAGCCATCTCGAGGTGACAAGTGAAAGGAACACAACGACTGTACGAAAATGGCCAGAGTCTCTGGCTCGATAACATTACCCGCGATCTGCTGAATAACGGCACGCTCAAACGGTACGTCGATGAGTTTTCAATTACGGGACTGACTTCGAACCCCACGATCTTCGATCACGCCATCAAGAACAGTAGAGCGTATGACGCCGCCCTTGGCCAGAAGGCGAAACAAAGTGGTTCGCCGCAGGAATTGTTCTTTGAACTGGCATTGGAAGATCTGTCTCGGGCCGCGGAACTTTTTCGGCCAATCCATGAGAAAACGAATGGGGTGGACGGATGGGTATCCCTGGAAGTGTCGCCGCTCTTGGCACACGACACTGCAAGTACTATCGCCTCGGCCAAAGAGCTCTTTCAGAGAGCAAATCTCTCCAATATGTTCTTCAAGATTCCCGGCACCAAAGAAGGCCTTCCGGCCATCGAAGAGGCGATCTATTCGGGCGTACCAATTAACGTTACTCTCCTCTTCTCCCGCGAACAGTATCTGGCCGCTGCCGATGCGTACTTACGCGGTATTGAGCGCCGGGTTTCTGCAGGGCTCAACCCGAATGTCGCCTCGGTAGCGTCAGTTTTTGTCAGCCGGTGGGACGTCGCCGTGGCGGATAAAGTTCCTGCAAACCTTCGCGACCAACTAGGAATCGCCATCGCCAAACGGACGTACGCTGCGGCCAGCGCTCTTCTCAGCTCGCAGCGCTCCAGACGGCTCTATAACTTCGGCGCCCGCCCGCAGCGCCTGCTGTGGGGCAGCACTGGGACGAAAAATCCGGCGGTTCCGGAGGTTCTGTACGCCAAGGCACTTGCCGCGCCTTTCACCGTGAACACCATGCCTGAACAGACATTGAAGGCAGTTGCCGCTCATACCGGGTTGTTCGACTTGCTACCCGCAGACGGCGGCAACAGCGAAGAGATCCTAGCGGAGTTCGCCAAGGAAGGAGTCGACATCGATGCTCTGGCAATCCGGCTTCAGGACCAAGGGGCAAAATCGTTTGTGAACTCGTGGAACGATTTAATGGAGGTGATCTCCTCCAAGAGGGTTTCGTTGAAAGCGAGCTGAGTCGAATATGGCAAGGCCCCTGCGCGTTACGAATCG
>WNGD01007165.1_pt1 | contig 10543 bp, 9 predicted proteins | sample 5400671 | NCBI WGS metagenome assembly WNGD01 (sample SAMN13153369, study PRJNA577476) | soil metagenome | isolation source: 40 cm soil or saprolite under grassland replicate 2 | place: USA:California | collected 2016-06-15
GCACCGACCCGAGGGGACGGTGGTGACGTTCGGGGACGGTCGCGCCGACGAGGCCGCGGGCATCCTGGCCGTCGCCCTGGGCAGGGGCAGCGCGTGGTTGGAACCCGAGGAGATCGAGCGCCTGCTGGCCTGTTACGGGATCGCGACCCCCGCGACGGAGCGGGCCGCCTCCCCCGCGGAAGCGGGGGAGGCGGCCCGACGCCTGGGAGGGCGCGTCGTGCTCAAGGCGATCGGCCCCGTGCACAAGACGGATGTCGGAGGGGTGCGCCTCCACCTCGCCGGGGCCGACGAGGTGTCGACCGAGGCGGCGGCGATGGCCCGAAGGCTGGCCGAAGTCGGTGAGCCGCTTGAAGGGTTCCTCGTCCAGGAGGAGATCGACGGGGGCGTCGAGATGCTCGTCGGGGTCGCGGTCGACCCGCGGTTCGGTCCGGTCGTGGCCTGCGGCGCCGGAGGGATCGAGGCGGAGCTCCTGAACGACGTCGCCGTTCGCGTGTCGCCCCTCACGGACCTCGATGCCCGCGAGATGATCCGTTCGCTCGCGACGTACCCGCGTCTGGACGGCTACCGCGGCGCCCCGAAGGCGGACGTGCCGGCCCTCGAGGAGCTCGTCCTTCGCGTGAGCGCGATGGCCGAGTCGCACGCGGAGATCGTCGAGATGGACTGCAACCCCGTGATGGTGCTTCCGCGCGGCGCGGTGGTCGTCGACGCTCGTGTCCGGATCGAACCCGTTCGATCCGGACGTGACCACTGACCGCCTGCCCCTTCACGGTTCCAACGGTGGGCCGGGTTATCCTCTGGCCCGGGCGCTGACCGATCGAAGACGGCGTCCTCGAGCGCCGCCGTCGTTGCCTGATGTACGAGGTCACCGTCCATCCTCGGGCCGCACAGAGCCTCCGCACGATCGAGGGGCCGGACGTCGGCCATCTCTACGAGCGGCGGCTCGCCGCTGCTCGTGAGGTGCTGCGGGGAAGGTCCGTCTGGCACGTCAACTCCACGTCCGAGGGGGGAGGGGTCGCCGAACTGCTCCGTTCGTGCCTCGGCTACCTGGCCGACGATGGGGTCGATACTCGGTGGATCGTGATCGAGGGCGACCCCGAGTTCTTCGCGATCACGAAGCGGATCCACAACCGGCTCCACGGCGTGCTCGGCGACGGGGGTCCGCTGGGCGACGCGGAACGTCGCCACTACGACGACGTCACCCGTTCCAACGCTGCCGACATCGGTCGGTCCGTGCGAGTGGGCGACGTCGCCGTGCTGCACGATCCGCAACCGCTGGGGCTCGCACCCATCCTCCGATCGCAGGGGGCGACCGTCGTGTGGACGTGCCACATCGGAGCCGATACGCCGAACGAGCTCGTCCGCTCCGCGTGGTCGTTCCTGCTGGCCGACGCACGGGCCGCGCACGCGGTCACGTTCACGAGATCGGCGTACGCGTGGGACGGTCTCGAACCCGAACGCGTCCAGGTCCTTCCACCGTGCATCGATCACGGGTCGCCGAAGAACGTTGCGATCGATCCGGACCGAACGGCCGCCATCCTCGGCGCGGCAGGACTCGTCGCATCCTCGGGCCGCGGCGGTGACGCGACCTTCGTCCGGAGCGACGGCACGCAGGCGCGCGTCTCCCACGTCGCTGAGGTCACCCAGGACATCCCACTGCCGCCCGACGTGCCGGTGGTCGCCCAGGTCTCGCGGTGGGACGCCCTGAAGGACCCCCTGGGCGTCATCCGGGGATTCGTGGAGGAGCCCGGCATCACCGATGCGCATCTGCTCCTCGCGGGACCCATGCCGGGATCGGTCGTGGACGATCCGGAGGCCGCGGTGGTGCTGGAAGAGGTCCACGATCAGTGGGAGCGCCTCTCCGCTGCACAGCGCCGTCGTGTGCACCTCGCGAACCTCCCCACCGAGGACGTGGAGGAGAACGCGACCATGGTGAACGCGCTCCAACGCCATGCCGACGTGGTCGTCCAGAAGAGCCTCGCGGAAGGGTTCGGGTTGACCGTCACGGAGGCCATGTGGAAGCGACGCACGCTCGTCGCCGCCCGGGTCGGCGGCATCCGAGACCAGATCGACGACGGCGTGAGTGGGATCCTCGTGGATCCGCGCGACCTCACGGCGTTCGGGAACGCGGTCGAAGCGGTACTGGCAGATCCTGCACTGGAAGCTCGTCTGGGAGCGGCGGCCGAGCTCCGGGTTCGAGAGCGCTACCTCGCTCCGCAGTACCTCGGCGCATACCTCCGCCTGTTCGCAGAGCTCGCGTGAGGGATCGCGCGGCCGACCGCGCCGGTCCATGATCGTCAGCCGGCGACCGTCACCGGGATCGTGTGGTCGCCGGTCGCGCCGCTCGGCACCGGATCGGCTTGGGTCGCGGTCTGCCTCGCGCCGGTATCGTCGGTTGCCCGCACCGCGAGCGTGTGATCGCCCGGGGTCGCGTCCCACACGAAGACCCATTGGCGCCACGTGTCGATCGTGTCCTCGGCGGCGAGCCGCGCGGGCTGCCACGCACCCGCGTCGACGCTCACCTGCACCCGCGCGATCCCGCGATGTTGAGCCCACGCGATCCCTGCGACCGTGACAGGGCCGGCGCCGACCGTCGCGGCCTGCTTCGGGGTGTCGATCCGCGACTCGGTTTTGATCGGCGCCTGCTGTGCCCACCCGCGGCGGACCCAGTACGCGTCGTACGCACCGAAGGTCGTGAGCTCGATGTCGACGAGCCATTTGGTCGCCGACACGTATCCGTAGAGCCCGGGGACGATCATCCGGACCGGGAACCCATGTTCGAGCGGGAGCGGCTCGCCGTTCATCGCGACCGCGAGCATGGCGTCGCGACCGTCCATGACGACGGCCGTCGGCGTACCGACGGTGAACCCATCGACCGACCGGGAGACGATCTGGTCCGCTGCCGGATCCACACGGGCCTCCCGGAGGAGGTCGGCGAGCGGAGCGCCGATCCAGCGCGCATTGCCGATGTAATGACCACCGACCGGGTTCGAGACACAGGTCAACGTCACGTCACGCTCCATCAACGGTCGCGCCAGCAAGGCCGGGTAGTCGAGCGACAGTTCGTTGCGGACCATGCCATGGATCCTCAGGGTCCACCCTTCGGCCGTGACCGAGGGGACGAGCAACGAGGTGTCCACCCGGTAGAAGCGGTCGTTCGGCGTGATGAACGGTCCGATCCCGGGGATATGGAGATCGGCGCCCGCCGGGGGGCGCGGAGCGACGTCGGCGGGCGCCGGGATCCGAACCGCAGCTCGGGACGCGCTCGCCTCAGCTCGGCGGATGAAGAACCGGCCGGCGAGACCGGAGACCGCCGCGACCGCGGCCGCGGCGGCGCTCGCGAAGAGGAACCGGCGCCGGTCCAACGACCCCCTAGGGATCGAGTGGGCCTCCGTGGCACCCGTCGCCGGCGCGACGAGTCCGGCCGATCGGCGGAGCCATCGGAACGTGGCGAGCCCTGCGACCGTGCCGGCGATCGACGGGATCGCGGAACCGAGGCCGTTCTCCGGTCGAGCGACCCCCGCGACGGCGCCGAGGGTCCCCAGGGCGACCAGCGCAGCGACGCCGACCCCCGGCCGGCGCAGCGCAACGACGCCGACCACGATCGCGACGATGGCCACCACCAGGCCGATCCCGGCAACGAGCACGGTCTTATCGTTCGTGCCGAACGTCCGGATCGCGTAGCTCTTCAGCCACTCCGGCGAAGCGTCGATCGCCGTGCTCCCGACCGCGATCACGGGGCTCGAGGTACCGCCGACGAGGCCGGCGATCAGATGTCCGACGCCGAGGGCGACCGCCGCGGACAGCAGTCCGATCGCGCCGCCGACGATCCTTCCTGGACCGGCCGCGCGCCCCGGCGGGCGTCCCGCCGCCGAGAGCGGCTCCGTCGACGTGTTGAGTGCCACCAAGCCCACCGTACGCGCAACGGCCCCGAACGTTACGCGGGCCGTCGGCGCGAGCTTCCTTATCCTGTGGCAGGGTCGCGACGACGGCCGGCCGGGACGGGAAGGATCGACGGAGCATGACGAGCGAGCAGCCCATCGGCATCCTGGTGATGGCGTACGGGACCGCGGCCGGAGCCGACGACATCGAGCGCTACTACACCGACATCCGGGGTGGGCGACCTCCGTCGGCAGAGCACCTGGCGGAGCTTCGGTCTCGGTATGCGGCGATCGGCGATCGGTTCCCCCTCCTCGAGATCACGCGGGCTCAGGCCGCCGGCCTGGAGGCCGCGCTGAACCGGGACGACACCGGGAGGTTCCGGTGCTACCTGGGGATGAAGCACTCGCCGCCCTGGATCGCCGACGCGGTCGCGAAGATGCGCACCGACGGGATCGAGCGCGCGGTCGGGATCGTCATGGCTCCGCACTGGTCGGCGATGTCGATCGCCACGTACACGGAACGGGTCGAGGCCGCGACCGCTTCGGGCGGTGGCCCGGCGTTCTCCTTCGTCCAGAGTTACCACGATCATCCGGCCCTGATCGAGCTGCTCGCCGAACGCGTTCGCGCAGCCCTCGACACGCTCTCGGGCGATGCGCGCGAGGGCGCGACGGTCGTCTTCTCCGCGCACAGCCTTCCCGTGCGGGCCGAGGCCGACGGATCGAACAGATGCGTGCGGTGCCACGACGCCGGATGTGCGGCCGGGTGCCGGTACGATGCCGGGCTCCGCGAGACGGCGGACCTCGTTGCTCGGAAGATCGGACTCGACCGCTACGCCACGGCATGGCAGAGCGCGGGACGGACCGCGGATCGATGGTGGGGGCCGCCGAGCGATGAGCTGATCCGCGATCTCGGCGAAGGCGGCGCCCCGGCCGTGGTCGTCTGCTCGGTCGGGTTCGTCGCGGACCACCTCGAGATCCTGTACGACCTTGACATCGAGGCGCGCACCATCGCCGAGGAGCGCGGGATGGCGTTCGCGAGGACGGAGATGCCGAACGCCGACCCGGCCTTCACGGCGATGCTCGCGGACGTCGTCCGTAGGCACCTTGCCGAACGCGAAGCATCGGTTCCGTGAGCCGTCGAGTGGTCGTCGTGGGCGCCGGCATCACCGGGCTCACCGTCGCCTATCGGATCCTCCGCTCACCGTTCCCCGTGGAGCTGCTCGTCGTCGAAGCGGATCGTGAACCGGGCGGCGTGATCCGGTCGGTGCAGGTCGGCGATCTGGAGCTGGAGGCGGGGCCCGATTCCTTCCTCGTCAGGAAACCCTGGGCCCTGGACCTGTGCCACGAGCTGGGACTTGAGGGGGAGCTGGTGCCCCAGGGCGTCACCGCGTCGCAGATCCTCACATCACGCGGCCTGCTTCCGGTCCCGCCCGGGCGGCTCGGGATCCCGGCGTCGACGACCAGGCTCTGGCGATGGAGCGGGATGTCCGCCGCTGCTCGTCTGCGAGCGACCGCAGAGCCCTTGGTCCCGCGTCGGCGCCGCCACGGCGACCAGTCGGTCGGCGCGCTCCTCCGAAGGCGGTTGGGTCGCGGCGCGACGGACGCGCTCGTCGGTCCGCTGCTTGCGGGGATCCACGCCGGAGACATCGATCGCCTGAGCGTGGATGCCACCTTCCCCGAGCTGGCGCGATGGGAGCGGGAGCTCGGCAACCTTCGCGCGGGGGCCCGCGCGAAGGAGCCGCCGCCTCGCCGCGTCCTCGGCGCGCCGGCAACGCCGTTCGCGACGATCCGCGGCGGCCTGCGTCGCCTCCCGGAAGCCCTGGCCGAGGCGATCGGGCCCGACCGCCTCCGCATGGGGTCCACGGCCGTGAAGCTCGGACGTGAGGACCGTGGCCCCTTCCGTGTCGCGACCGCCGAGGGCGACGACCTTCCGGTCGACGCGGTCATCCTGGCGACGCCAGCTCCGGTCTCGGCCGATCTCCTTGCCGAGGTGGCGCCGACAGCCTCGGAGCTCCTCCGGGAGATCCAGGTCGTATCGACCGCCGTCGCCCTCTTCGTGTATCCGAAGGGGACGAACCGTCTGCTTCCCGAGGCCTCGGGGTTCGTGACGCGCCGAGGGATGCTCCCGATCACCGCGGCGACCGCCGTCTCGAAGAAGTGGCCGCAGCATGCGTTCGGTTCCCGCGCGGTGTTCCGGGCGTTCGTCGGGGGAGCGGGCCTCGAGCACGAGCTCGATCGCCCCGACGAAGACATCCTCTCGTCGGCGAGGGAGGCGCTCGCGGCCGTGTACGCGTTCTCGGCCCCACCCGACCACGAGGCCCTCGTACGTTGGCCCGGGTCGATGCCGCAGTACGCCGTCGGTCACCTCGAACGCCTGGGTGCTATCGACGCCGCGCTCCCCGCGGGGCTCTACGTCGCTGGCGGCTCCTACCGGGGGATCGGGATCCCCGACCGCATCCGCGAGGCCGGGGCGATCGCCGACCGCGTTCTCCATCACGGCTAAGCTCACCGACCGTGCGGCTCGTGACGTGGAACGTCAACTCGATCAAGCAGCGGCTCCCTCGCGTGCTGGCCATGATCCGGCGGCACGAGCCAGACGTCGTCTGTCTGCAGGAGACCAAGGTCGAGGATCCGATGTTCCCCGCGATGGAGCTCGTCGCCGCGGGCTACGAGTGCGCGATGTTCGGTCAACGTGCGTACAACGGGGTCGCGATCCTGTCCCGGGTAGGCCTGAAGGATGTCCGCCACGGTTTCGATGGCGATCCGATCCCTGGGCAGGCCCGGGTCGTCTCGGCGCAGACCGGAGACCTCCGGGTCGTGTGCGTGTACGTGGTGAACGGCCAGGCGGTCGGGACACCCGCGTACGAGATGAAGCTCGCCTGGCTCGGCGCCTTCGGGACGTGGGTGGCGGCGACCTTCGATCCGAACGATCCGCTCGTGATCTGTGGGGACCTCAACATCGCGCCCGACGATCGGGATGTCTGGGATCCGGTGCTCTGGCGCGACTCGGTCCTCGCCAGCGAGCCGGAACGCGCCGCCGTCCGCTCGCTGGAGGCGTGGGGGCTCACGGATCTGGGGCGCGCCGCCGCCGGCGACGTGCCGGGCCCCTTCACGTTCTGGGACTACACGGCGGGCGCGTTCCACAAGGGATGGGGTCTTCGGATCGACCTGGCCTTAGGCACCGTACCGGTAGCCGATCGGCTCGAGTCCGTCGTGGTCGACCGCGACGAGCGCAAGCCCACCTACGGCGAGGGGAAGCCCTCCGATCACGCCCCGCTGATCCTGACGCTTACGTAGGGTCACGCAGTGGATCGTCGGTCGAGATCTGCGAGTCGGTTCGCCAGCGTGTCCAGGAGGCGAACGGCGATCCTCGGCTGCTCCAACAAGATCGCCCGCAGGCGGGGACCGGAGAGGGTGAGGACCTCCATCGGGGTCTCGGCCACGACGCTCGCCGAGCGTGGCGCGGTCGTCAAGATGGCCATCTCGCCGAAGGAATCGCCGGGGCCGACGCGCCCGATCGTTCTGCCGCGCCGGACGATCTTGGCGCGGCCCTCCACGACGACATAGAAGACCCGGCCGGCGACGCCTTCCTTCACCAGCTCCTCGCCTTGGCCGAACGTCCGTGCTCCGCTCACCTTCGCGATCCTCCGCAGCTGAGTCTTGGCGAGACCGTCGAAGAGCGGCGCATCCGCGAGGAGGGCCAGGCGCTCCGACGAGCGCGCTCGACGTTCGCGCCCACCGGTCCGACCGGTGGGCTGATGGGTCCACGCGATCCGGGGCTCGGTCATCGCTACACCATCTTCTCCGGGACGACGGCCTCGTCGTATTCGGCCTCCGTCAGGTAGCCGAGCGACAGCGCCGCTTCCTTCAGGGTCGTCCCCTCGTGGTGAGCCTTCTTCGCGATCTCGGCCGCCTTGTCGTAGCCGATCTTCGCGGTGAGCGGCGTCACGAGCATCAGCGAACGGTGGACCAGATCCTCGATCCGAGCGCGGTCGGCCTCGAGACCCTCGACGCAGAACTCCCGGAAGTTCCGGCACGCGTCGGCCATGAGGACCGCGGAGTGCAGGAGGTTCTTGATCATCACAGGGTTGAAGACGTTGAGCTCGAAGTTCCCCTGCGACCCGGCGATCGTGATCGTGGTGTCGTTTCCCATCACCTGCGTGGCGACCATCGTCATCGCCTCCGACTGCGTCGGGTTGACCTTGCCCGGCATGATGGAAGAGCCGGGTTCGTTCTCGGGGAGGCGGAGCTCGCCGATCCCCGCCCGCGGCCCCGAACCGAGCCAGCGGATGTCGTTCGCGATCTTCATCGACGATGCGGCAAGGGTCGCGAGCGCCCCGCTCATGAAGACCAGCGCGTCGTGCGCGGCGAGCGCCGCGAACATGTTGGGGGCCTGGACGAAGGGCAGGCCCGTGATGGCCGCGATCTTCCCGGCGCAGCGCTCGCCGAACCCATCGGGGGCGTTGAGCCCGGTGCCGACCGCGGTGCCACCGATCGCGAGCTCGTACAGTCCTGAGAGCGCGGACTCGATCCGGGCGACGTCCGCATCGAGCTGCGCCACGTACCCGGAGAACTCCTGACCGAGGGTGAGCGGGACCGCATCCTGCAGGTGCGTGCGTCCGATCTTCACGATGTCGGCGAACGAACGTGCCTTGGTATCGAGCGCGTCGCGGAGCGCGCGGACGCTGGGCACCAGCCGCTCGACGATCACCGTTGCGCCTGCGATGTGCATGGCAGTGGGGAAGGTGTCGTTCGATGACTGCGACATGTTGACGTGGTCGTTCGGATGGATCGGCGTCTTCGAGCCGAGCTCGCCGCCGATGAGCTCGATCGCGCGGTTCGCGATGACCTCGTTGGCGTTCATGTTCGTCTGCGTCCCGGAGCCCGTCTGCCACACGTAGAGCGGGAAGTGGTCGTCGAGGGATCCCGCCGCCACCTCCTCGGCCGCCGAGACGATCGGCCCGCCGAGCCCGGGATCGAGGAGGCCGAGCTCCATGTTGACCTGCGCGGCAGCCTCCTTGAGGACCCCCATCGCGTGGATCACCTCGCGGGGTATCCGGTCCGCGTCGGGCCAGCCGATCGAGAAGTGGTGGAGCGAGCGTTGGGTCTGGGCCCCCCAGTAGCGGGTCGCGTCGACCTCGACGGGGCCGAAGGGGTCGGTCTCGATCCGGTACTCGGTCATGCCAGGAGCATCGTAGCGGGAGGGAGCGCCCGTCCCAGCCCACCGCCGCGTCGGTCCTGCACGGATAGGGTGGTGGACCATGGACGTGGCCAGGGCGACCGGCGGGGTCTTCGAGCGTGGCGACTCGGGCAGGTTCACCGGAGAGGTCTGGCTCCGCGGCACCATCACGGCATCCGACGAGACCAACATCGGCGTGGTCCACTTCTCGCCGGGCGCGCGCACCCATTGGCACCGTCATCCCGGCGGGCAGTTCCTCTATTGCGTGACCGGTCGTGGGCGGGTGCGGACCCGAGGGGAGCGCGGGCACACGCTCGAGCCGGGCGACGTGATCCACGTCGGCCCGGACGAATGGCATTTCCACGGCGGAGGTCCGGCCTCCCCGCTGGTGCATGTGGCAGTCAACGGTGCGGGAATCCCTGAGTGGGGCGAGCCCGTCACGGACACCGAGTATGACGAGGGGTTCTGACCGCCGAGGTTCACACGTTGTGAGGTATGGGGAGCGCGCGGAACTGTTCAACGCCCGCTGCTGGTCAGCGACGGATCTGAGGTGGCCGAGCCGTGAATCGAATAGAGATCCGGGAGCCCTTGCTCATGCTTCGACCGGCAGGACTGGCCATGGCGCTCGTCGCCTTCGGTCCCTTTTGCATCATCGACGGGAAGGCTGCCACCAGGCGAGGGTAGCGAGGGATGACGGCGGGCGCGACAGACTGCCGGTCAATCTGGAAACGGTTGGCGTACCTCGACGTTCGGCAATACACCATCGATCAGACCGACCAGATGCAAGAGCGTGAACACCTGCCGGGATGGCTGGACGATCTGTGTCTTCCCGCTGCTGAGCTCTAGAACCCTGATCAACGCACGGATCCCCGTGGAGTCCATGAAGGTGACTCCCGAGAGGTCTATGAGGATCACGGAGCCGGCCGCTTCCATGACAGCCACGGACGCCTGCTTCTCAAATGGCTCGGCTGTATCGAGGTCGATCTCGCCATGCGCGAAGAGCCCCTCGGTGGTCCTGGCGAGACCCCAGGTGTCAGGCATGGCCCGGGCTTGGTCTAGTCCTCCGCTACGTGGAACGCAAGGTCGGGCGGGGACGAGATCGTTCCGGGCGCGAAGAGGCTGGGGAAGCAGCGCTCTTCGCAATCAGATGGGAGGGTTTCGATACCTCCCGGGCAGTGTTTGCATCATCGTGCTGAAGGACAACCCCCGTCAAACCGAGAGCGACCGTCGCACGCTCATTCGGCGATGAGATGCTCGGCCTCATCGGGCCGCGAGCGGGCGGGCCCGCGAGGTTTCAGGGGCGAACGGGCCGCGCTCAAGTAGGGAGCGGTTCTGACATGATTCTTACCGGCGGCCTCGCAGACGGGCTCGGTTCCGAGCATCGTCGCAGGTCAGGGGATGGGGGCGGTAGCTCAGTCGGTTAGAGCAGGGGACTCATAATCCTCCGGTCGCAGGTTCAAGTCCTGCCCGCCCCACCACGGAATGT
>WNGD01007166.1_pt1 | contig 10541 bp, 7 predicted proteins | sample 5400671 | NCBI WGS metagenome assembly WNGD01 (sample SAMN13153369, study PRJNA577476) | soil metagenome | isolation source: 40 cm soil or saprolite under grassland replicate 2 | place: USA:California | collected 2016-06-15
TGCATTGCGTAGCCTGGAGTCCAGATGGACGCACCGTTGCCAGTGGCAGCGTAGACAAAACGATCTGGCTGTACGACGTCGTCCAAGGCCACTCTCAAGTGGCCCTACGTGGACATAGCGCCGCCGTGTACAGCCTGGCCTTCACCTCCGACAGTGCGAGTTTGCTCAGTGGTGGGGAAGACGGCACCCTGCGCGTGTGGGATGTGGCCAGTAGGCAGTGCGTGCGCGTTATGCAGGGCTATGCCATCGGCATCTACGAGATCGACTGGAGTCCAGATGGCATGCACCTGGTCAGTGGAGGCACAGATACGTTGGTGACCATCTGGGATGTGACCACTGGGACAGCGTCCAAGGTGTTGCGCGGACATAACTGGATCGTGTATGGGGTGGCGTGGAGCCCAGATGGTCGGTGGCTGGCAAGTTGTGAGTTACACACACTCATCCGTCTCTGGGATGCCACCTCGGGAGCCTGTGTCCAGACGCTGCAGGATCTGGCTGCTTCACCATTGGATGTGGCCTGGAGTCCGGATGGGCAACTGCTCGCTTGGGGAACCGATCAGCATGGCATCCAGGTGTGGGATATGACAAAGCAGGGTCTCCTTTGGGACAGGCGTCCCCTCTCGACCATAATCCACTATGTAGCCTGGAGCCCAGACGGCACCCGGGTGGTCGGTGGTGGCGATGATGGGGGCCTGTACCTGTGGGGGATTGCCGATGGCACGCTGCAGCAGCGGCTGCCGGGGCACCAGGGAATGGCCACGCGTGTGGTCTGGAGTACCGATGGCACACTGCTGGCCAGTTGTGGCAGCAGCAGTGATACAGGGGAATTGTTCGTGTGGGATGTGCGGAGCGGGGAACGCCTCCAAACCTTTGCAGGACATCCCGGTATTGTCTATGCCGTCGTCTGGTCTCCGGCTGGGGACCTCCTGGTCAGCGGAGGGAGTGATGGGATACTGCGCTGGTGGGATGTACAGAGCGGAAAATGCTTGGGGATGCGAGCAGCACATCAGGGAACGGTCCTCTCGCTCAGGAAGAGTCCCGATGGGAAGTTGCTGGCCAGTTGTGGCGATGACGGAGCCATCCACATCTGGGAGCTCAAAAGTGGCGAGCATGTGCGCACGCTGCGCCGCGACCGGCCCTACGAGCGGCTCACTATCACGGGCATCCAGGGCCTGACCCAGGCCGAGATCGCCACCTTGCGGGCCTTGGGGGCGGTGGAGGATGCTGCCGCGGAGAGCCCTGGTAAATGACCTGAAAAGTGAGCAAGATCCCCAAAACCGGGTCTTGCTCACATGCAGTAGAACTCGTTTGCTTGCGCTCATGTGTGGGAGTGGCACTAGTGAGATGAAAGCTCCTGGTTGTGCGCGATGTGACAGCAGGTCAAGTTTGGTAGTACAACTGAAGGGCAGTGCCTTGATTGAAAGGAAAGAGGAACGATGTCTTCCACCTGGTTCATCACCGGTGCCTCGCGTGGTCTTGGCCGCGAACTGACCGAACAGGCGCTCGCTCGTGGGGATCGCGTCGCGGCGACCCTGCGCACGCCTTCGCAGTTGGATGACCTCGTCGCTGTGAACGGCGACCGCTTGTGGGTGCGCCAGCTGGATGTCACGGATACCGTACAGATGGGTCGCGTCGTCCAGGAGGCATTCACCGATCACGAGCGCATTGACGTGGTGGTGTCCGACGCGGGCTTCGGGGTCTTCGGTGCGGCAGAGGACGTGACCAACGACCAGGTGGAGCAGATGATCGCCACCAACTTGACCGCCGCCATCCACCTGACCCGCCTGGTCGTCCCCCACCTGCGTCGTCAAGGTGGAGGCCGGCTCATGCAGTTGTCCAGCATGGGAGGGCATATTGCCTTCCCGGCCTTCTCGCTCTACCATGCCACCAAGTGGAGCATTGAGGGCTTTTATGAAGCTCTTGCTCAGGAGGTCGCACCGTTCGGTATTCACACGGTGTTGGTCGAGCCGGGCATGATCCGCACCAGCTTTTACGAAGCCGCCACACGAATCCCAGTGAGCGAGCCGTATCGAGGTGGCCCCGCTGACCGCAAGCCGATCCCGCTCGAACAGATGCCAGGGAGTCAGACCAGGGTCATCGCAGCCATGATCGAGGCAGCGCTGTCTGAGCACCCACCGCGCCGCCTCTTGCTCGGGTCAGACGCCTATCGCCTGGTCACTGAGGCACTCAACGAGAGACTGGCAACTTTCGAGCGGCAAAGGGCCGTCGCGTTCTCGACGGACGTTGGCCAGGGCGAAGACGCATCATGACCAATGTGTCTTCTGAGATGTGTTGAGGGTTTCCACCTAAATTGATGTTGGGGAACGCTTGCATCACGCGGACGTCAGGAGATATACTTTTTAGTGAATTGTTGGGGAACATCTCTCACCCCTTTCTCCGTTGAGGAAGCACGATGGCCAAAACGAGACAGGCCGCGCTGATCTGGTCACAGGAAGATCAGCAGTACCTCTGGCGTGACGAGCACGATACGGAGACGCTTGATGTACGCCAGGAGCTGCAAGCATGGCAGAGGCGGCTGGCTGCATACACCTCGTTCTCTTTTCAAGGACGAGAGGGACACCTCAGTCTGCTCAAAGAAGCGCGACCGCATGGAGGAGATGGGTACTGGTATGCCTATCGACGCCAGGGAAAACGCACGGCCAAAAAGTACGCCGGTCGTACGGCTGATCTGAGCGCTGCGCGCCTGGAACAGATGGCCAGAGTGCTCGGATATTCACCGGAACAGGGAAACCAGGACACGGCCAACGGAGATGCCAGAGAAGCAGGCGATGGACGAGAGTGGCCAGCAACAGATCTGGCCGGGCAGCATCACCACAGCAGATCGTCTTCACGAGAGACTCCCTTGCTTGTCCCCAAGTTCCAATTGCCCCCTTTGCATCCCTCGCTGGTCCCGCGCGAGCGGGGGCTCTCTCTGCTTGATCGCGCGCTGGAGCACCGGCTCACGCTGGTCTCGGCGCCGGCAGGTTACGGCAAAACCACGCTGGTGCGCCAGTGGGTGGCTGAACGGAGCACACAGCCGCAGTTTCCGCCGGTTGCCTGGGTTTCTTTGGATGGAGGCGATAACGACCCCGTGCGCTTCTGGCGCTATCTGATGACTGCCTGCCAGGTTTTTGGCGACCAGGTGGCGCGGGAAGCCCTGGCTCTCTTGCGGAGCATGCCGCAGCCGCCTTTTGAAGCGTCTTTGACTGTGACCGCCCTCACGGTGTTTCTGAACGCGCTGGCGCAATGTGAGCGGGGAGGGCTCCTGGTGCTGGACGATTACCATACCATCACCTCCCCGCGCATTCACCACACCATGACCTTTTTCCTGGCCCATCTTCCCGCCGATATGCACGTCATCATGATCACGCGAAGCGATCCACCCTTTTCCCTGGCCGGGCTGCGTGCCCGCAACGACCTCTGCGATGTGCGCTCTTCTGATCTGCGCTTCTCACCGGAGGAGACCGCGGCTTTTCTGCAGCAAATGCTGCCCGTCCCGCTCGCGCCGGAGATCGCAAGCCGCGTCCATACCTCCCTGGAAGGCTGGGCCGCCGGACTCCGCTTGCTCCTGATGGCGCTGCGGGAGTCTGCCACACCGCGAGAGATCGAGCCGCTGTTACGAGTCTTCGCGGGCGGAAAGCCGGCGCTGCAAGACTATTTTCTCACCGAGGTGTTCACGACCCAGCCAGAGCCCTTGCAGCGCTTTCTCCTCCAGACCAGTGTGCTTACTCGTTTGACTGGATCGCTCTGCGCCGCCATCACGGGAGAGCGCGAGAGTGAGCGCCTGCTCGAAACTGTGGCCCGCGCCAATCTGTTTCTCGAGCCGCTCACGAACTCCACGCTTGACCCGTCACCAGCTCAGCCCTGGTATCGGTATCACGGGCTCTTTGCCGAGGCGATGCGGGCCGAGGCGCGACGGCGTTTGGGTGAGGAGCAACTGCGCGAGCTTTCCGCTCATGCCAGCCGCTGGTATGAGGCCCATCATCTCTCCGCGGAGGCTGTCGAGTCCGCGCTCTACGCGCAGGACTACCCGCGTGCAGCTGTCTTGATCGAACGGATCCTGCAAGAACCGCATGCCTTTTATCAGGCCACTGAATATCACACCCTGTACACCTGGCTGGAACAACTGCCCGAAGCGCTCCTCGCCTCCACCCCCGCTCTCTGCCTGGGGTATGCCAGAGCGCTCTTATATCGGGCAGATACGTGGAGGCTTTCTCAAGCGACGCTGGCTCTGCTTGAGAAGCTGTTCCAGATGGCAGAAGAGCGCTACGGCGCGGAGCACGACCTGCCGCGACTGGGAGAGGTCTTTGCGTTTCGAGCTCTAGCTGCCTGGAGGCAGGATGATGCCATTGGTGCGGCCAGCTATGCCCGGCAGGCGCTTACCTGGTTAACAGAAGAACAGCGAACCTGGCGCGCCCTGAGTCTGAGTGTCATTGGAAAAGCTGAGTTGCTCTACCATGGGCGTGTGCAGGTGGGTCGTGGGATGCTGGAGGAAGCCTATACGCTGTGTGAGGCCACTGACCATCCACATTACAGGCTCAGTCGAGCCACGACCAACATGCTTGCCAGGGCATTGTTTGAGCAGGGAGAACTGCACCGCCCTTTCGAGTATTACCAGGGGGTGCGAAACCTGGCCGGAGAGGGGTACGCCCATAGCGACGACATCGCTCATGCGATATTTGGCCTGGCACGCATCTCTTATGAACGCAATGAGCTAGACATGGCCTGGCAGCAGGCGGAAGAGGTGTTGGCCATCGGCCAGTCTCTCGCGCTGGAGTTTCACGAGGTGCAGGCGATCCTGCTGCTGGCTCGTATCCAACATGCGCGCGGCGAGACTGCGGCGGCGAGGCTTCGCCTGGAGGCGCTGCTTGCCAGGAGACCCGCCACGCTGCCGGACGACGTCTGGCCGTTGTCCCGCGAAATGCTGACCTTGCAGGCCCGCCTGGCACTAGCAGACGGTGATCTAGCTGCGGTGCAGCGCTGGACAACTGGTGTGGAGCGGTCTGATGGGCCGCTGTTTCCATTCGCGACCGAACAAGAAACGCTGCTGCTTGCTCGCTGGCATCTCGCCCAGGGCAGAAGAGAGGCGGCGCTTCAACTGTTGCAGGACCTGGAACGCGTGGCCCAGGAAACGGGACGTAGGCGCAGCTCCTTTGAGGCACAGGCGCTACTAGCCCTGGTCTACGCGGTGCACAAGCAGCCGGGGCAGACCCGGCACATCCTCCTGACGCTGCTGGAGCACACCTGCACGGAGGGGTATCTGCGTCTCTTCCTGGATGAGGGGGAAGCCATGGCGATGCTTTTGCGTCCCCTCGTGCTGCATCTACGCGAGCAGCCTCTCCTTGCCTATTTTCAGAGCATCTTGCGTGCCTTTCCCGGGTCAGGTGGCGCGCAGGCGACATCTCCTGCCACGCTCCTGCCTGAGCCGTTGAGTTCGCAGGAACTGCGTATCCTGCGCCTGTTTGTCCCTGGTCGTTCCAACGCTGAGATTGCGCGCGAGCTGGTCGTCTCCGTCAATACGGTGCGCACTCACATTCAGAACATCTATCGCAAGCTCGATGCTCATAACCGCGCGGCGGCTGTCGAAGTCGCCCGCCAGCTCCATCTCCTTTCCTGATGTTTCTTCTGGCTGTGAATGGTCTGCGGCCATTCACATCTACGTAATTCCCCGTTCCCCAACATCTCCCCGCAATCATACATCCAATCATCTGTGCGGATGATACTGGTTTGTCCTCCTCAAAGGTAAGCTGTTGATAGACACAAACAGGTGTTTCTCACACGAGAAAAGATGTTGAAAGGAAGTCATACATGGAACAGAAACACGCAACGTCTGTCAATCCGACCTGGAGGTGGTTGTCATGATCGTCGTCACTGCTCCCACTGGCCTGATCGGCCATCAAGTGCTGAACAACCTGCTCGAGAGTGACGAGCCGATCCGCGTGATCGCACGCGATCCCTCCCTCCTTCCCGCACACACCCGCGAGCGCGTTGAGGTCGTGCAGGGATCGCACGGCGACCGCGACGTCGTCACCCGGGCGTTCGCAGGCGCTGACTCTGTGTTCTGGCTGGTGCCGCCAGACCCCCACGCCGAGAGCGTCGAGGCCGCCTACGTCGACTTCAGCCGGCCGGCGTGCGCCGCCTTCAAGAGCCAGGGGGTCAAGCGGGTCGTCGGCGTCTCGGCCCTGGGCCGAGGGACCCCCTGGGCGGCGCACGCCGGGCTGGTGACGGCGTCGCTGGCCATGGACGACCTGATCGCCAGCACGGCGGTCAGCTACCGGGCTCTGACGAATCCCTCGTTCATGGACAACCTTCTCCGCCAGGTCGAGTCGATCAAGAACCAGGGCCTGTTTTCCCTGCCCATCTCCGGGGACCTCAAGCAGCCAGGCTGCGCCACCCGCGACATCGCCGCTGTCGCCGCCAGGCTGCTGCTCGATCACTCCTGGAACGGAGTCGCAAGTCACCCGGTGCTCGGTCCTGAGGACCTCTCCTGCCACGACATGGCACGCATCATGTCCGAGGTGCTGGGCAAACCGGTGCGGTTCCAGCAGATCTCTGGTGAGGCCTTCAAGTCCAGGCTGCTCTCGCGCGGCATGTCCGAGGCCATGGCCCAGGGCAACCTCGACATGTGGGTTGCCTACAACCAGGGGCTCGACACTGCCGAGCCGCGCACCCCAGAGTCCAGCACCCCCACCAGCTTCCGTCAGTGGTGCGAGGAAGTGCTGCGTCCAGCCGTCCTGGCCTGAGCGCCACCGCGACGTAAAATGAGAACGAGACGATTGAAAGGAAACAGTGTATGAAGATTGCAAGAAAAGTGGTCCTGATTACTGGAGCTTCGAGCGGGATCGGGCTGGCCACGGCCCGTCTTTTTGCCCAGAAGGGAGCAAAGCTGGCCCTGGCAGCCCGCTCTGCGGAAAAGTTGGCACAGCTCGCCTCAGAACTCCCTGACGCTCTGGCCGTTCCAACTGATCTGCGCGATGAGGCCGCGGTACGGCGGATGGTGACCCAAACGCGGGAGCACTATCAGCGCATTGACGTATTGATCAATAATGCCGCGCAGGGACAATTTGCCCCGATCGAGAAGATGAATCTAGAGATCTATCGCACGGTCTTCGAAGTCAACGTTGTCAGCGTCATTGCAGCAATGCAAGAGGTCATTCCGATCATGCGGGCCCAGGGCGGGGGCGTGATTATCAATATCAGTTCTGGCGCATCCAAGATCCCGCCAGAGAGATACCGGACGAATCCCGTCGCTCCCTACGCCTCCACCAAGTACGCGCTCAACGCCATTACGCTCATCGGCCGCCAGCAGCTTGCTGCTGACAACATTTCCCTCGGGCTGGTCTATCCCGGAGTGACGGCGACCAACTTCTTCAACACCCTTTTAGAAGGCCGCCAACCCGCTTCGGCGCCGGGCGGTGCGACAGATGTCGCGAGCCCCGAGTCCGTCGCCGAAACGATTCTGGAGGCGGTAGAAACGCAAGCGGCGGAGGTCTACACAGAGAACTTGAAACAAGCTCTCTCGGAGAGCACTCTTCGTCCTTGATACTTGCTCATGAGCTCTTGAGAGAGCAGAGGAATGTTTTGAGTGCATCTTCGTAAGCGTGTGGATGAGCGTTCCACGTATTGTCAAATGTCTATCGCGTCACGCGAATGCTGAAAAGAAAGGGGTTCTAGTGGGTCACTTGCCAAGTCCTGTGGCATTCACTATACGCTATATGAGCCTCACAGGGGCTATGAGACGAAACGCAATGCCATCGCACATGGCAAGTGACCCACTAGCGAGAGTATTTCTCCTCTTTTGCCTTCTCAAAGCAATTTCTCAGAAAATGCGCAATGAAACGATCCTCTCATCAACAGAGTAATTGCCAAAAAATCAGCAGCGCTTAATGTCCAAGTTTACACCTAAAAAAGCAGACTATCTGAGGTAATCACTGTGCTTGTGGCAAACCAGGTCGTAACTCTATAGCCATCGGTGGCAGCGGATTTGGGATGTCCTGCGCCTGATCCAGCCTGGTGCACCACTAGAAAGTAATGTGCAGCGAGATATGCAGTGGGATGTCACATGTTGTACAGTGACTTTTCCAGAGCAGTTCTCTATACTCATGGCAGAAGAAGTGGACGAGCTCCTTTCTCCATGGGTGAGGAAACGCCCTCATACCTGAGAAGAGCTGGCCATAGTAGTTCGAGCGCAACAGACGCTCACGAGGAACGGAAAGCACAATGACTACCCAGAACACCATTGAGGAAAACAAGCAGATCGTTCGCGCGTTCATCGAAACGGCGTTCAACCAGCACCAGGCCGATCGAGCGGCGGACTACCTGACGCCCGACATGAAGTGGCACGGCGGCACCCTGGGGACCGTCGAGGGTCGTGAGCAAGTCGCCGGGCTGGTCAGCGCGATCCTCTCGGCCCTCCCGGACCTGCACAACGTCGAGCAGGACATCATCGCGGAACGCGATATCGTGGTCGTGCGCGCGGTCGTCGAGGGGACGCACAAGGGAGACCTCCTCGGGATCCCCGCGTCGGGCAGACACGTCCGGTGGGATGCAGTCGACGTGTACCGCGTGGCCGACGGGAAGATCGCCGAGGAGTGGGCTGCAGACGACTTTCTCGCCTTTGTCTACGGCGTTGGAGCCTACACCCCTCCCTGGCTCTCGCAGCAGTCGTAGCCGCGCAAACTGACCGTACTTCGAGCTGAGGTCGCCCGACTGCCGCCCGGTGTGTAGTGGAGCTCGGGGTCGCTGGGCCAGGCGACCCCAAGATCACCCGGTTGACGGCGGGGCCGCGGAACCTGCGAGTGCGCTTCAGGCTTGCGGCGAGGGGGAGAGGCGTTCTGGTAAGCCGTGCCGGCAGTGATCGGCCACGAGGCACGGAGGGGCCAGGTGAATGCCATGCCGCTTCGAGGCGGTCCAGGACCGTCTGGAACCGTCGCCGCGAATTGAGAACTGACAGGTCCGCTATCCAGAATCGTCCAAATCCGACTGTTTCCGGCGACCCTGCTAGCTGTCAACTGCGAGCGAACTCACTCAGTCATTTCAGCTTGCGGACGCGCGTCAGCGCCGCGAGGCCACCCACCGAAAAGGAGTCGACAGGCGGAAGCGCCGCCCGACTCTACTGACCTAGTTTCGGTGTTAAGACTCATCTCCATCGAACAAGGAGGACACCATGGTCACACCCGACAAGAAGAGTGAGAGCAGCTCGGCGGAGGTCGTCAGGTCGTTCATCGCGACCTGGAACACTCACGACACCAGCGCCACCATGGACCTACTGGATCCTGACATTGTCTTTCGCAGCCCCTTGTTTTCGAGTCCCGTGCGAGGCATCGAGGCGCGCAGGGGCGAAATTGAGAACTTCTTGACGTCAATGCCGGACTTCGAGTTCAAGTTGATCGGGATTGCCGCAGAAGGCGACTTTGTCGCAACAGAACTGGTTGGGAGTGGAACCTCAACTGGCCCGGCGAAGCTACCCGGGCGCGACCCCATCCCACCAACCGGTCGACATGTTGAGTTCGGGATGGCGGGGTTCTTTCGCGTGACTTCTGAGGGAAAGATCGCCGAGGAGCGGTACTACTACGACCGGTTGGATTTTATCCAGCAACTAAATCCGGCCTCGTAGCGCTGATTCCCGCGCGACCCAGCGTATCGCTGTCAATCGGCGCCGCTTCTGGGGCTCTTTGTGGAACTTTCTAGCGCCTGAAGCTGAACTGCTGGGGCGCATTACGCACTTGGTCGAGGCCGGACAACTCAAGGTGGTCATCGACCACATCTATCCACTCGAGCAGGCCGCTCTTGCCCTGGAGCAGGTGGAACATGGACACGTGCGCGGGAAGGTCGTCTTGAGGATCGATTGAGACACTGCGGAGCGTACGCAGCCCTGCTGCTCGCTAGCAGTGGGATGATCGTCACTTCTCGCGACGAGACGATCATCCTTGCTGAAGCATAAAAAGAGAAGAAGATCAGAATTTGACCGCTCCCTATCCTGAAAACATCGTTCACCGACTGGCCGAGGAGATTATTCCAGCATTGCAAGCAGAGAAAAAGGAAGAGATTGACGGCGGAATCGAGCTATGTTCCAATTGAAAACTACGCCGTGATTGGCGATTTGCATACGGTCGCGCTTGTCGGCAAAAACGGCTCGATCGACTGGTGCTGCCTCCCACGAAGCCGTCGTGATTGATAAAATCGGAAGTGGTCTGCGCGAATCCGGAATGAACAAAGCAGGTATTTCGAGCAGACAGTTCGCTTACCTTGCGGTTCCTACCCACTTACGTAGTATTGGGTCGTATACGATGGGAGAAGCTGAACGAACGAAAGAAAGGAACAAGGCATGAGTACCCATTTTCATGTGTCTGGAACTGGGATCACAGGTCCACTCGCAAGGCGTGCAAGCGGCAACTATAAATGGTGGGTGCTGATCACGGCCATCTTTGGTGCGTTCGTCAGTATCCTGGATGCCACCGTCGTCAATACCGCTCTGCCACATATTCAGCTGGCCTTTGGCACGGATTTACACACCGCCTCCTATGTGGTCACAGGCTATC
>WNGD01007171.1_pt1 | contig 10539 bp, 13 predicted proteins | sample 5400671 | NCBI WGS metagenome assembly WNGD01 (sample SAMN13153369, study PRJNA577476) | soil metagenome | isolation source: 40 cm soil or saprolite under grassland replicate 2 | place: USA:California | collected 2016-06-15
CGGACCGGCGACAGAAAATCATCAAGCCGATGATGGACCATACCAACGACACCACGACGTAAAGCGCGACGGTATATGCAGCGTAGCCGCTGACGGAAAAGCCGAGGTTCTGGAGCGCTCGCATGCCTGTTGGATTGAGTACTCCATTGAGAGCGCACGCGGCAGCGCCAATACACGCGGTTTGGAGTTGCCTGAAGTAGATGGGGAGGCCGACGACGAAGACACCCAGAGTAGGGACGACCAGTGCAACCCAGGCGATTCTAGCGATAAGGAGCCAGCGACCTCGCAAGTGCGTGTCCACTTCACCTTGTAATTCAGGGCTCACCCTGCTCTGTATCGATATATACGGAAGGCGCATGTGTATGCTCCTTATGGTTCTATTCAAGCCACACGTCTGGAACTGAAACCAAAAGTAAAGACAAGGCAACCAATGTTGCTGATAAAAGACACGCTACGTCTACCTGCATACATAGAGATGTTCTTTATTCTCCATCATCAGGGTGCTGCGCTACATATTACTTTGCGCTTGAACAAATGCGACAGCGAGCCGTATCCACAGCAGAAAGGCACGCAGGCACGTTCTCATCGAAGTGAGTGGAGACCCCCCCTGGATAGGTGGACGTTGCAAAGGACACTTTTTAGCGGGCAGGGTTTGCGCAGGATTACCATAGACGTTCTTTTGTTATGGTAGAATGATCAACGGATGATTTCACTGTTTCCCTCGATGAGCAGCTAGTGCTTTCTCTCTGTCCTGGTACACCGAAAGGATGAAGACATGACGGTAAAGGACAATACTACTCTCGTTCGGATGCTCTATGACGCGTTTAACAACCACCAGTCGGACCCCGCGTGGTTCGACAAGGCTGCTGCCATTATTGCAGAGGACTTCGAGGGGATCAACCCTCGCGGATTTACTCGCCGCGGCCCAGTAGGTCTCAGTGACCACTGGGGGATATGGGCTAGGGCCTTCCATGATAGCAATGTAGAAGTTACCAATGTTTTCTCTACAAAGGATCAGACGGTCGTTGAGTTTATTGGGCGAGGGACGCACACTGGCCCCCTACCAGGCCCATCTGGAGACATTCCGCCAACGGGTCGGAAGGCCGAGGTGCGCTTCTGTGAGGTGTACCGATTTAAAAACGGGAAGATTGTCAGTATCCACACCTACTACGATGCGTTAGACCTGACGCGCCAGCTCGGCGTTAATTCTTTTTAACACTTTCTGTATTGCATGGACTCGATCGCTGACCAATCGAGCAGAGTAGAGCACTCTTCACCTCGACATCAATAGACGCAAACGGGTTGAGTCTCACTCCACTCTGCTACAATTGTTACAACTGAAACAAGTGAAACAACTGAAACAAGTGAAACAAGTGAAACAAACAGCAAGCAAAGGTATAAACGATCAATGGGAATCGTTAATAAGAAACGCACGTCCCATCTTTGCTTAAAAACTCCACCAGCTTTGGGGCGCCCGCCAGGGTTGATCCCTCGATAAGATCACTCTCCGTGTAACCGCGCTTGTTGAAGCAGGGCGGGCAAACCCAGAAGGCGCCGCCTGCCGCCAGGTAATTTCTCACCAGCTCGATCATTGGAGTCAGACCCTCTTCGTGGATGCCATCAGCCACACCTTTGGTGGCCAGCCGAACGCCTTCGCTGGCGAGAAATACAACAGTGTTCTTGCCGGAAGCAATGGCCGCGTTGGCCACGATCATAGCAACTGTCGCGCGGTCAGTATCGTCGATGGAATGAGTGAGATTGACAGCAAAATTATTGATCATAGGATATTACTGTCCTTTCTGTAAAAGAAACTGTTTCGCGGGAGCATTGCTAATCGTCTGCATGAGCGTATTGCCGGTCATGCGACACCACGCGTCGATATCCCCTGCAGCGGCAGGATCGTATGCAGTGACAAGCAAGGTCTGACCTGGGGCCAACTCGCGCATGGCAAACATAATCTCCATGACAAGCTGACCGCAGCCCTTTTCACCCAGGTCAAGTGTGGCATTGGGAAAAATAGGCGTATTCACTACCTGAGCCTTTCGCAGGGAACCGGACGACCGTGTCTCCGTTACATTGCAACGATATCACGGCACCGGTGAGCCGTCAAACAGGAGTTTTGTCATCCTGAGCGCAGCGAAGGATCTATTGCGGGCTTATGGGTAATCACCAGAAATTCAGACTTGACAAATCGCAACATTTACATGCTAATGTCATCCTGAGCGATAGCGAAGGATCTCGCGTCAAATTCAGACTTGACAAATCGCAACATTTACATGTATATTCATATAAATACCAGTGTTAACTGAGAGGACAACAATCGTGACGCAAAAGCATACACCTTCCACCATTATCGTGGCTGTGCTCTGCCTCCCTTGCTTTATGCCCATGGCATACCGCAGGGTGTCGCTGTCCTCTTCCCTTATTATCACAGAAATGCTCACATGAGCAGTAGCGTAACTACATAGTAGACCTACGAAGGGGGCGCAGTCGACAGACCTGCGCCCCCTTCTTTTTGTCCCATTTCCCCAACTTTGGGAAGCGGCATCAGACCTCATGCAATGGCGCTAATGCCGCTTCCCTTCTGCTTTCGGGCGAAGTGCGTCTGTTCTTTTCGTTCAGATTCGTTCACAGTTCTTCAGACCGTGTAGATTTGTAAACTGTCACAGAACTGTCAATTGTGGCTTCCTCGATGCTCTTGACAGGCTCTCTCATCCGGGCGTATTCACGATGGTTACTGTCAGGTATCATCACTGGTCTTTATTCAGGAAGGGAGTCTCAGCAACATACCAGCCTGTTGAAAAACCCATTCACGAAGCTCATCAGTAAGATAGAATAGGCTCACTCTTGTTCATGAGGGAAGGTGAGCTAATCCACGAGGAAAAGGGCACAGCCACAACAGAAGGACAAGTGAACCACCTGCAAAATACGAAAAAGAAGGCGCACAGCGCCTCTACTGGGAACGGACGCCGTCTCCATCCCCGTTTCTTGAGCAAGCGTTTCAGATTTTGGCCAGCCGCGATGCGTAAGGCCTCACAGTTCACACGCCAGAGCAGCCGCACGCGGAAGTGGCGCAACCCATGCCAGTCTTTGGCCTCCGCGAATAAAGGTTCGACCCAGACCTTGCGCTTGTTCATGGCCTTCTGATAAGCTGGGGTGTGGTGATACTCCTTCACGCGTTCAAGGTAGCTGGCATGGAAAGAGCGGTGCAGTTGCCGCCCCTGTTTGGCTAGAGGTACACTGCTCTTTGAGCGGACAGGCATTACAGGCGGCTGCGTCTGCACGGTACTCCACCTTCTCCGCCTTCTGCTCCGTTCGAATGGACGGAGTGGTTGACCCTGCGGGCAGACATACACATCCTGCACCGCGTCGTAGGTGAACTTGGAAGGCCCGAAGTAGGGCGTCATGTGCTCCCAATCGGGTAAGGGCACGTAAGCGCAGATGCCCGCGTCTTCTGGGGCTCTGATATTCTCGATGGTGCCATACTTCGTGTCGCCGGTCACCTGGCGCGGCCGGAGTTTCCGGCGAAAGCGCGTGCGAAAGATCAGGTCGCGCATGGGTTGGTTATCCATCACTTCCGATGGCGTCACCAGCACCTGGACAATGACGCGCGCTTTGCCGCCATCGACGACGTAGTGTACGTGGTAGCCCAGGTGCGTGCCTCCACCCTTCAGGTGCATGGGGGTCGCATCCGGGTCAGTGGTGCTGACTTTGAAGTCCGCCGTGCGCTGGTAATAGCCCCCGACCTCCCGCTGCGGCTTGCCCTGCTCAGCAATCCAGTCGTGCCGCGCCGCTGTCATGGCAGCGAGTTCCTCGTGCTCTGCTTCGGAGAGCGCAACGGGCAGTGGCAGAGGTGCGGGGCCGATGGCGACCGGTGCAGTGGCGTCTGCCTGTGGCGTGTCACCCCTTTCTTCTGAAGCTGCCTGCTGCTCGGGCTGAGCGTCTTCAGGAGAGAACAGAGCGGCCAGATAGGCCTGCATGGCCGCGCGCGCCTCGACCGCAAAACGAGGGGTGAGCGAATCCAGGTCGGCATTGGCGTTGACTTGGGTACCATCAATATAGAGCTCTTTGCCCCAGACTAGCTTCTCCTGTTGGCATTGTTCCACGATTACGTCGAAGAAGCGGCGGAACACCTCCACGCCATAGCGCTCCCGGATACGGGTCAGACTCGAATGGTCGGGAAGTGGCTCACCCAAATCATAGCCCAGGTACCACAACACGCTGAGCCGATCAGCCGCATGCCGCATCAGTTGCCGTTCGGAGCGAATACCCTCGAAGAACATCACCAGTTGCAGTTTGAAGAACACAATCGGATCAATGGAGGGACGCCCCTTGCCTGCATACGTCTCGTGCACAAACTCCCGCACAAACGACAGATCGAGCGATCGTTCGAGATGCCGATAGAAGTGATCGAGCGGCACTAATTCTTCCAAGGACATATTGATCAGCGGAGCAAAATACCGCTGCTTGGTTCCCATCATCGTGATAGCCTTTCATGCTCAACGAGTGGTAATGAGCAGACTCCCTGAGTCTCACCTCTTCATTTTCCTTCAGAGGAAACAGGAGCAGTGGCTCTCCAAGGAACTCGCTGTTTTCCGTCGTGTTGAGGTGGACGCAACCACAGTGAAACATACGCTGGCTGCATCGTCTCCTGGACGACGGCGAGTAACTGCTCATGCAAGGTGTTCAGGTCCACCTCCTGACGCAAGGTGGAACTGAAGGCCGCCACGATCTTGTGTGCATCATACCTGCTGCGATAGAATCGCCGGTCAATGCTACGCTGGATGCGATGACGCAACGGTTGAAAGAGCGCGGCAATCACCAGGGTCGAAGCGACCAGGATGAGGGGAGACTGCGCCGCTTGTGGGCTAAAGGTCGCGAAGACAAACTGCGAACCAAAGACCATCCCGCCATACAACACGGCCAGGGTGGCGGTCAGCAAGGTATAGACCAGCGTGCGCCTGACAAACACATCGATATCGAAGGCATTGGCATACATGACCGCCATCAGGAAGCCCGCAATATTGATGCCACAGCCAAAGAAGCCGCTGGTATTGACCAGGAGGAACGATCAACGAGTCTGCCGGGGTGACAGCTAAGAGGATATAAAACAGGACAAGAGTTGGGATGAAGACGCTAAAACTCACAATCATCCACTTGATAGCAGCGCGCTCCCTGGCGTTCAAGAGGCGGCGATAGCGATAGATCAGGATGCCCAGAATAGTGGGAAAGCTGGTCAGACCGAACACCGTGTTGATCAAGACAAAGACAGGCGTCGTGATGAAGACCGCGAGGAATCCCTCGACGGCGTTGACAAGATAATACCCCAGCACCCAACGAGAGCCAAATTTGCCATTGGGAAAGGTTAAGAGCGCGTACATACCCAGGACACCCATTCCCAGACCGATCAAGAGTTGCGCTGGCACATTCAGGACGGGGTAGGCGATGGCAAGCGCGGGATAGTCTATGCCCTCAAAGGCAGAAAACCCGACGAGAAAACAGCTCAGCCCCAAAGGTACCCATTGGCCAGGTTTCTTGAAAACAATGAGGAGTGCTATCCCCACAGAGACGAGGATATAGAGCACCTGGATCACCATATAGAGATTGGCATAGAACGCGATGGAGAGGCCACTCTGCTCAAGAGCATGCACATTCTCCGGTGTGAGTGAGCATCCACTTGGGCAGACCGTGTGCAAGTAGGCGTAGCCCAAGGGGAAACCCACGAAATGACCAACCAGGATGAGCAGCGTATAGACGAGAAAGCCAAGCATCATGAGCCATGCCGTGCGCGGACGAGAGGGTGTGTTGAATATCTCCTGTGTGGGCGTATCGAGAGCAACCGCCATGATTATCTCCTGTTGAGTGCCAGCCTGCTGGCAATTGCGCTATCATCACCAACCACAAATGGTGGCCGAGTCTATCTGAGCGTTATTGTAACATACAAACGTCTCACAATCGTTACGGCTGGTTGAAAAACTCTTGAGTGGATGAGGCTATCTTATAACAAACTCATCATTAAAGTTCAAATTATTGCAGCACTGGATATTGATGAGGTTCCTTTGACTTTTTCAACAGGCTGATACGTTTTCAGGGTGTCACGGTAATACCGCATCACGCATCTGGACTGCGATGCCACTATATGCTAGACTTCGAGCAGGAAACTCCATTGCGGAGAGGAGAACAACATGCATGGTGTCGTTTCACTACTAGACAGCCACTATTCCCAAGTGGTCGAGGATCTCTGGGCCGAATTGGAACGAAGGTTTGGCGTCGATGGGGTCTATGAGCGCGTTTTGGAAATGGCAGAGGCGAGGTCATGTGATAGACTGGAAGGATGAGTACGAGTTATCCAAGCAATCTTTCTGATGCGGAGTGGGAGTGTCTGCAACACCATCTCCCTCCCTTGCCCAGACGCGGCAGGCCGCCAATCCACTCCCTGCGTGCCATTTTCGATGCAATCTTCTACGCTCTGCGCACCGGCTGTCCGTGGCGCTACTTGCCGTGTAACTTTCCACCGTGGCAAACGGTCTTCTACCATTTCCGACGCTTGCGCCTCAAAGGCACCTGGTTTCGCTTGCTCACGACCTTGCGGGGTGCCGAGCGCGAGCGACAGGGAAGGAACCCGCAGCCCAGCGCCGCGATTCGGCTGCTCCTCGCTCGTGCGGGGCGCAAGAGCTAACCAGTTCCCAAACATCCCATTAGTCGTCGATCGCCTGGTAGGCCAACGTCCAAAAAGAGACGTTCGGTGGATTAGGAGAAGCCAAGAAGCATGGGGTCATCAGGATGGTGACCATCTCCTCTCTGGGGTCTGAATACCAGGAGGTACCCATGCCGCCATCCCAGCCGTAACGACCGGGGACCGCCGCGATATCGTTGCGCCTGGTGATCACGGAGACACCGAATCCCCAGCCATGGCTGTCAAAAAAGCCAGGGACCAGGCTGGACACCGCTTTCTGCTCGGGCGTGAGCTGGTCGGTCGTCATGGTCTCGATTGAAAGCCTCGAGAGGATACGCTCATTGCCGTGTTTGCCCTGGGAGAGCATCACATGACCCAGAGCAAAGTTTTAGAACAAATATCCGCAGAGGTGCCAAAGCGTGGTCCACCAGGGTAAAGAGCAGACAGGCCAGGTGGTGTGAGAGCGCCAACGATAGGGGTGCCAGCCCGCAAAGCGTGGGGGATGGGCTTGCCAGAGCCGACTGAGAGCCCAGCGAAGGCGATAGAGGGGCACTTTGGCCCTCCACAAGCGCCAGTCGGCTCGTTGGCACCAATGAAGGAGCAAGGTGCAACGAGCAAGCCACAGCGGCGCAGAAAGCCCGGCGAGCAGAAATCCATAGGCCAGCGTCACCAACAGGAGCATTTTGCGCCGCGCTTGCCAGCCCTGAAGGCGCAGGGATTCGATCTGGAGTTCGCATTTCTGAAAACGGAAACGTTCCTCAATTTGGAAGCTCCTCACGTAGGAGAAGACGATGTCCCAGGCTTGCTCGCTCGTCTGGACAGGTTCATTGGTGAGCAGATACCAGGGCTCACGCCCCCTGCCCTGTCGCACCACCACCAACCACAACGGACCCCGATACTGTGAGTGTCGCAAAGGCCTCGCGAGCACCCGCGTGCTGCGATAGACCCGACAATGCGTATCCCAGAGCAGTCGCGCCTCTCCCCAGGCGCGTTTGCCGCGGGCAATCTCCCAGGCTTTGCGCTCTTGCCCACAAGCGTCGATGAGCTTGTTGCCTTTCTTCCAGCGCATGACAAAGCGCAGCAGGTAGCGGCAGAGCTGCCAGAGCCAGGGGCCGTTGCCATAGCCGCGATCAAAGACGTGGCGCACCTGGCGCCCCCAGCGCTGGGCCGCTTGACTGAGCAAGGCCTGCTGCTGCTGGCGTTGCTGCCCAGGCACGCCCTTTTCCCGACTCCACCACGCGCATGGCGACGACCTGGGGGACGCCGCTTTGGCCCAGCAGCAACAGACTTTCCCATTCAAAGCCGCGCACACTCACCGGCATGCGAGCGGGCTGATTGAACACGCCTTTGCGGCTGCGTGCCAGCCGTCGCACGCGGCTGGAGCGCACCGCTCCCAAGCCTTGCAGTTTCTCGCTTTCCGGCTTTTCCAACACGAGGCTCACCCAGATACACAGGGGTGTTTCGCCTCGCTGCTGCATAAGCTTTCGACTCTTCTCCGCTTCTTGCCACAGCACCTCTTCGATCACCTCCGCCTCCCAGCCCTGGTGGTGTAAGGCGCGTTGGAGTCGTTGGGTTCCTGCTTCGGCGTGCGCTGGCTCGCAGATCGCACTGCCCAAGGCGCTCGTGGTCAACTCTGAGCGTGTTTGCACGATCGCGGCCACCGTGGCCGTGAGATTGCCGACCACCCGTCGATCCAGATAGGCATCCAGCCGCTCGTGGTAGGGTGCCAGATACGTTGCCAGCTGCTGGGCCCAAAACGGGCTTTCTTCTTGGGCTGGTGGTTTCTCTTGAGAATCTGTGTCATACTGAAAGGACATGAAAACGACCTCCTGTGCTCACTGATGTGTGGATTTCATAGCTTCAGTGTAGCTCATGAGGCCGTCTTTTGTCTCCTTTTTCCTTCTTTCTCTTCCTCTTAGAGCCTCCGTTCTAAAACTTTGCTTTGTGTCATGTCTCTCGATTGTATTTTTCTTATTCCTAACTTACCACCCTCCTGCGGAACGTTTGTATACCTATAAACAAAAACGCCACAAAGGTGACACTCAATCCCAGGATCACCCAGCCCATCGCCAGCGTCGGGATAGTATGCCCTTGAATCGCTGGCACCATAGCGAAACGCAATCCTTCAGAAGCATATGTCAGCGGATTGAACAGCGTAACTATCTGAAACCACCTGATCGAGTCAAGCGTCCCCCAAGGATAATAGGTACAACCCGTGAAAATCAACGGCGTGAAGATCAACGAGAACATCAGGCCAATCTGCTCTGGCTTGACCAGTGTACCGATAGTGAGACCCAGGCTGGCGCCCGCGAAGGCCGTCAGAACCATAATGCCTATGATCGTGCCAACAGCATCACCACGTACACTATATCCATTGCCGAGTATCCAGTAAGCCAGCGGAAAGATGATCGCTCCCGCGACCAACCCGCGCATTGCCGCGAAGATGACCTTCTCCACCGCGACCAGGCTCACTGGCAAAGGAGCCAGCAAACGGTCATCTATTTCACGCGCAAAGCCAAGGTCGAGTACAAGCGGCAAAGTAACGCCCTGCAGCGCGGTCGTCACCACAGTGAGCGCGACGATACCTGGTAATAGGATGGCAGCAAAGCCTGGTCGTGCAAAACCTATGCTGGGCAACACTTTGCCAAAGATGAAGAGAAAGAACAGGGGTTGTAACAATACCTGTATCAGGAAGACGATAAATTCGCGCCCAGTCACCACAATATCCCGCCGCAGAATCGCCAGAAAAGCTGTAGCTGCGATTGCCAGGCGGCTTGTCGAGCGTTTCACCCTTGGCTCGCCAGGCAAAGTTGTTGAACTTGTCGTCGTTGTTGTGTTCATTAGCGCAGGTTCCTCCCGGTCAGGTAGATGAAGACGTCTTCCAGGCTTGGGCGCGCAATATGCATATCGCGTATCTCTGCCCCTGTGTCTATGATAGCGTGCGTCGCGTTGACAACCAGTGACCCCGCGTCCTCAGCATAGAGTCGAAAGATCTGCATAGTATGCATGTCCTCCTCACCTTCTGATGCGGGAACCTCTTCCACTTTTGTGGCTCCCGGAATAGCGCGTAACGCGGCAAGAACGGGAGACGGCGTTTGAGGCTTGACCTGTAAACTACCGGACGCGATACGTTGCGGCACCTGAACGCGCAGTTCCAACCTGGTGCCTCCTGGTACGAGTTTCTTCAATTCGTCAGCCGTATCAAGTACAAGGATACGCCCCTTATCCATAATGGCGATTCGCTCGCAAAGTTGATCCGCTTCTTCCATATCATGTGTAGTCAGCAGGATAGTTGTACCCTGTTCCTTGAGCGAACGGATGCGATCCCACAGGAACAGCCGCGACTGGGGATCAAGACTATTGGTTGGCTCGTCGAGGAAGAGCACATCTGGCGAATGCATCAGTGCGCGAGCCAGCATCAGGCGCTGGGCCATACCACCCGAGTAGCGGCGCACCATCTCATTGCCGCGATTGCCCAGGCCCAGTTCATTGAGCAGCGCATCAGCGCGAGCAGCCCTCTCAGCGCGCGACAAGCCATGATAGCTGGCATGGAAGGTGAGAATCTCACGAGCGCGCAGGCTGCGGTCGAGGTTGTTCTGCTGCGGCACAACTGCTATGCGCTGCTTCACACTCATAGGATCCCCGGCAACATTAATGCCCATGATATATGCTACGCCACTTGTGGGACGGACGTTGGTAGTCAGAACGCCGATAGTCGTGGTTTTACCTGCCCCATTTGGCCCGAGCAAACCAAATATCTCACCCTGTTTTACCGAGAAAGAGATGTTGTCTACAGCGTTGACCTCTGACTTGGGATAGCGTTTGACAAGATCGCGCACCACGATTGCCGCTTCTTGCTCGGA
>WNGD01008160.1_pt1 | contig 10539 bp, 9 predicted proteins | sample 5400671 | NCBI WGS metagenome assembly WNGD01 (sample SAMN13153369, study PRJNA577476) | soil metagenome | isolation source: 40 cm soil or saprolite under grassland replicate 2 | place: USA:California | collected 2016-06-15
CATCAGAACCTGCCCGCCCATTGCATAGACATCGCTCAATGCGTTGGCAGCAGCAATCGCTCCAAAAGCATATGGATCATCCACCACGGGCGGAAAGAAATCCGCGGTGCTGATGATTGCCTGTTGATCGTTCACGCGGAACACTGCCGCGTCATCAGCAGCATGTAGCCCCACCAGAAGCTCAGGTGGAGCGGCATGGAAAGTCAATGGACGCAGTACCTGCGCCAGGGCCTCTGGCCCCATTTTCGACGCTCAGCCAGCGCAACTGGCAAGCGATGTAAGGCGAATCTTTCGACCTGTTGTCATTCTTGACCCTTCTTAGACGGCGTTGTTGCATTGATAGTTCAGTTGCCATTGTAGCGTGTTTTAATACAGACCGTCAATAAACGTAGGGGCCCAGGATCTGTGAATTATCAAGAAAATGCTTATTGCGGATCATGCCATGCGAATTTCTGGCGGCCGCAAGGATAATTCACAGGCTCTGCTGTATCAGATTTTTCAAGTGTTTCAAGTGTTTCAAGTGTTTCAGGTGTTTCAACTGTTTCACTGTTTCAAGTGCGCTCGGTATTTGCCCCAAATACCGAGCATGACGCTCGCTATTAATTTGGAATTGCGGAGCTTCTGTTGAGGTTGGTTGGTGGTGTTGATGCTGTAGCTGATGATCATTCTAACTCCTGGATGATTTTGTTTCTCTTTGTCTTTCTTTTTACGAGGCGAAGAAAGGGTTGTGAATCATCCTGGAGTCAGATTTATCGCGTCCCACGGGTCGGGAGGCCAGGGCATCCTTGTACAATGAGCACCCATGTGATACTCTAATTATGTGGGTATGAGTAAGACAGGCAATCGCGAGCTGTAAAGTTCGAGGAAAGTCCGAACTCCGCAGAGCAGAATGCTGGCTAACGGCCAGTGAGGGCGACCTTAAGGAAAGTGCCACAGAAACATACCGCCCGGCAGCACCAATACATCGAACCACCCTCTGTTGCCTGGGTAAACCCCATTCGGAGCAAGACCAAGCAGGAGGGATAGCAGTTCCGCTTGCGGAACTGCTTGCAGGTTGCTCGCCTGTTAACCTCCGGGTTGGTCGCATGAGGCGCCAGGCAACTGGCGTCCTAGATAGATGATTGCCCCCTGTGTGGCCGCGAGGCCACGGAGGCACAGAATTCGGCTTATGACTTGCTCAAACCCACAACCCACATCTCCCTGTGAAAAAAGAGTCAGTTGTCTTGTTGTGCGCCAGTTCATTGTTGGAAGGGGCTTGCAGCTGCTGTGACTGTCTTTTGCTACGCGCCCTTCCAGTTCATGCATACGAGCCAGCAACTCTGCTACCATGGCTTCTAGCTCGCTTCTGCGTTCATGGCCCTTATTTTACTAGTTCATGCAACCCCTCCTGGTCTGTTACTAGAACATCCAATGGCTTAATCTACAGGTACTATTGTGTAGGTGAAATAGTGTATATGTAGTATAGTAATCTTTAGGATTTGTTTTGTGGAAAGGGTTCGGTATTGCATGTCAACAAAATTGGAGCGAATTCTTCGAATGGATGGGATTATTCGAAGTGGAAGCTATCCATCGGTCAAGACATTTACAGAGAACTTCGAGGTAAGCGAACGAACAGTCTTCGGTGATGTCGAATTCCTCAAAAATCGGTTTTATGCTCCTCTCGCTTATAGCCGCTCCCATCGTGGGTATTTTTATACAGATAAGGATTGGAAGTTACCCACTCTTCCTGTAACAGAAGGACAATTACTTGCTCTCTTCCTCAGTGTCGAACTGACGGAGCGTTACCTCGGCACTAATTTCGAGCAACCGCTCCGTAATGCAATCCAGCAAATAATTGAGATATTGCCACACGACATACAGGTTTCGATGAGTGAGCTGGCACATCACTACTCTATTCGTCCTGGGGTAAGCGCAAAAACATCACCAGAGACACTTCTAGCACTACAACAGGCTATTCAAAATCGTCATCCTGTCGATATGGTGTACTTCACAGCATCACGTGGGGAAGATAACCAACGTGTTGTACATCCTTATCACCTGCTCAATATACGTGGTGAGTGGAATCTGATTGCCTACGACTTTTTGCGCCAGCGTATTCGTCAATTCGCACTTCCTCGCATCCGAACCTGGCGCATCCTTTCTGACGAGCATTTCGAGTTCGACCCGACATTCTCTCCCGAAGACTACTTTCGCAAAAGTTTTCAGGCCGAACATGGTGACCAGATCGTCGAGGTGGTCTTACACTTCGACGCCTATCAAGCGCGTTACATGCGAGAACGTACCCTTCACCCTTCACAAGAGACCAAAGATGAAGACGATGGAAGTATGATCATGCGCTTCAAAACCGGTGCGCTTGCTGAGGTACAACGCCAGATTCTGAGTTACGGCAAGCACGTCAAAGTACAGGAACCTGCGAGTCTCGCGGCAACTGTAGTGGACGAATTACGCGCTACATTGCAACTCTACGAGGAACCCTTGTAGGGTTACAATGTAGTCCAACGCATGCTGGATAATATCCTCTACGGATCGAAAAAGCATGTATTGCTGCTATTCATCCTGAAACTTTCAGTATCCTATGGTACCAAATGATACCTTATCGGATCGTTTTTTACTGCTGACCATTGTCAATTTTTGACAGAGAATTGAATAATGCGTCTTTCTCGGATACAATCTGACTAATAGATCAAACTTTTGCTATTCATCATGAATGGGCATAAATTTTTCTTTGCGCTAAAAAAGGATTGCATTTATTGTATATCTTACCATACTTGAAGATGAGGAGGGTGACAATGGTATTCAACGCTAGAGAGGCTATTATACAGCTTGGTCTTATGTTTCAAGAAGGCCACCGCTTATCCCGCAAAATGATTGAGAAACAATTCAACATCTCCTCACGGACAGTATACCGTTATATAGCTACTCTTAGGCGCGAATACAACGCCCCTATTGTGTATGACGATATAGACGAGAAGTACAGTTGCTCAACATCTTGGAATATTATGGAGCAGTTAAAAAAATAGCGTAGACTGCATATATTTTGCAGTATAGCCTGTTATACTACGGGCAGTTTCTCGACACTGATTAATAACCAGTTTACAGGAGAATGGGAGATGGTTGAATTAGATTATACAGGTCATCCACTCTTCGATGTTGGTCTTGCTACTATTGTGGCATACACTGAAAAAGAGTATCCTACCGAACTGACAGAGGATGATCTTCACAAAGTTGCCAAGTTTATCGAGGACAATTATACGGAGCAACCACTTACCTCTTTTCTGACCACTTCGCTCATGAACTCAGACTTCACGCAACCCGCGTTTAAGGATAACATGGCGCGAAGAGTTGAATATGCGCTGCGCGTGGCGCATAGTTTTGGTGACGATGTTCCGAAGAGCGACGAAGTATGTGTCTTCACAGGAAGACCCGCGTTAGGGGTCGCGCTTTCATTGAAACGCGATAAGGAGGGTCGTGAGGAACTTGCGCCGGGACGAGCGTTTCGTCAGCACATTCCCCTCATTACTAGCGAGAATATTATCAACTTCTCGCCTTGGGGTGATCCTGGCCTTCCTGTCTCAGGTGAGGCTCTCTTATGCTTACAATTCTTCCCGATGGGATGTCGCAAGTGTGCAGGACGACTTCTCGCGGTTCACTCTGATAATCCCGACATTCTTCAAGCTGCGGCGAGGGGGGCCTGGCGGGAGAATATAGCTGCGATCACCTTGGCGCGTGCAAATCATGAGACGAAGCTACCGGATGCCTCGTCTTCTGCTCCATCGCTCATAATTGAGACTCTTATCAAGCAAGCAGGTAAGCAGAATAGTATCCAGCAGGCCCACATCAAGAGGCGAAGGAGAGATCAATATTACTCTATCACCGCGTACCACCTCACCAACAGCGGTCAATCATCGCCGCTCGATGAGAAGAGTCCCCCACTCAAAATGTACCATCTTCCTATGAGTAGTGTTCGTTTCCTGGCCAAAGCGTCAACTAACCCTGAATACACGACGACCTGGAACAGGTTGGTGGCATATGGACAGCAACGTCTGAAACCTGCAAAAGACAAACAGGAAGGCAAGAACGACGAGATGCTAGTAGCGCGTAGAGGCGCACGCAACTACTTTTACGAAGATATCTTTCGTTTGCCACAGGAGGCAGACAGATTTGTTAGAAGGTACTTCTTGCGCGTTCCAGACCTGTATCCAGCGTCAAAGGACGCTCAATCCAGTTCTGACAGCGCAACGTCTCAGTTCGCAATCTCTGTCATTCCCTGGTCATTTGTTGACTTATTCCTACAAGAGGTAATGCATATGGAAAAGAAACGTATCACAGCTATTAAAGAGCTTGGCGACAGGCTTGCAGCCTATGTGGATGATTCCGGCGACAAACGCTTCTTCCGCAATTTCTACGTGGTATCAAGAGGCGATGTGTTCCGTAATGAGCTACTGCGTGCAGCTAAAAATGCTGCTTCACCCGGAAAAGCTCCCTTATTCACGTATGAGTCATTTTGTACGGTCTTCTTCGCGCCCGATGGCGACGAAGACTTGCGTTTTGATTGGAAACTCGCACGCGACCTCACCTTCATTCGGATGCTCGAATGGCTCTCCGAGCATGACAAGAAATTGCTTGACCACATGTCGGCCCTTACAGAAGAGCGAACCACCGATACCCCAACATCCAACGACGAACAGGAATAACAAGCAGTAAACAGAGAACACACAAGGAGAAAACAGTATATGGCTTTCGTCACAGGGCTTCTACTCATCGACGCTCCGGCGTCTGCACTCAACAATCTGGGCAATATTCCAGGTGAACGACTCGATAATACCTCTGGAGTGAAGGTTATTCGTGTCGGTACGTCAATATATGAGCGTCAAACCTATCCTTACGTTTCGGCGCAGTCGTTCCGCTATTGGTTACGAACAACGGCAGAGAGGCGCGTCGAAGGATGGCAAGCAGCTCCGATGTATCGAGACGAAAAGATTGCGTATACCGATAGTAACCCGATTCTCTGGTGGGACGATGACCTGTTCGGGTATATGCGTGCGCCAAAGAAACTCACGAAGGAACAACAGGCGGCAGGCAACGCACCGGAGCGCAAAACAGAGGTTGTCGATACAGTGACGCGCGTCTCCCCGTTCCGAGTCAGTACCCTGGTCTCTATTGCTCCTGTCGATATCACTAATGATTTTGGCGTTATGTCTCGTCATGAAGACAATCCCGTCCCGTTTGAGCATCAGATGTATCGCACGACGCTTCAGGGCTTGTTCTCGCTTGATTTGAACGCTTGTGGAACATTCTCGTATCGCAATAAAGCGGGCTATCGCAACCTCGATGGTGTCCGACTAGAACAGGCAAAGCAGAAGCAATTGGAGCATCTAGAGGCAGACAAATTATACCGGCTTCCTCTAGAGGAACGTATCCGGCGTGTGCAGGCTCTCTTCGAGGGTATGGCTTTACTCGAAGGAGGCGCGAAACAGGCACTGCACTATACCGATGTTGCACCCGCCTTCTGTCTGCTTGCGGTGACACGCGGCGGGAATCATATCTTTGGGCATCTGGTCGGAGCGGATAAACAGGGAAGGCCAACCATTAAACGTGATGCACTACGCGAGGCCCTCACTACAATGGGCGATGAAATTCTCTCACCGGTGTATGTCGGGTGGACACGCGGCTATCTGGATGAGCATAGGGAGCAGTTTGAGCAGGAGATAGCCACCTTTACTGAGCGGCCTATCATCGTGCGCCATCCGCGTGATGCCTACCGAGCCTTTGTCGCCGACCTCGCGAAGACAGAAAACGCTTTCTGGTTAAGATAAGAAAGGAGAGCGTGTAATGCGCGTCCTGAAAATCGTGGCGGAGGGATTGACGACATCCTTCCGCCGCCCACACTTCATGCATGGCATCCAGCCAACCTTTGATATGCCGCCGCCTGCAACCATCTATGGGCACATCTGTAGCGCAATGGGAGAACTTGTACCACCAGAAACTGTTGCCTTTGCCTATCATTTTACTGCACGTGCAAGTTTCAACGATATTGAGCATGTGATTTTCCTTTCAGAATCAGGAGGTAAATTAGAGGGTACAAGTTATCCAAAGGTATTACAAGGGAATATACAACCGTTTAAACGCGAGTTGCTCTTTCAGCCACGCCTAACACTCTACTTGACGCGCCCGGAATGGATTGATACATTTCGCCATCCACGTTATGCAGTCGTGCTTGGTCGTTCACAGGACTTGTTCACCTATACCTCTCTTGAACAGGTTGAGTTGCAACAAGCGGAGCAAGCCTACTTCGAGCATACCTTGTTACCCTATGAGATGGCGACAGAGGTTGGGCAAGGTGTAACAGAACTACTCCCGCGCTACCTCGACTACGAACGAAAGCGCACACCTACCTTTGCCCGATACCTGATTTTGAAGAATCGCGTGCGGAGTAACACATTCTGGTCCTTGGATGAGCAACGCACTTTCTGGATTGACCCGACCTCGCTTCAGGTCGACGGTACGTATATGGGATTGATGTTTCATACCTTTGTAGGAGGGCAGTATGAAGCTTTCTCCCTGGCCTGACTGGTTACATGAGACCTGGGCGAAGAGTAGTGCGGAGCAAGGACAACCAGGCGAGTGCCTCGCCGAACATACACAACATGTTCTCGAACGCCTGACAGACCTTGCACGTCTTCGACCACAACTCGCAACATTTCTCAAGGCGCCTCGTCTTTGGCATTGTCTCTTCTGGGCGTGCTTTCTGCATGATTTCGGGAAGGCAGCACATGGTTTTCAAAAGATGGTGAAGGAGAAAGATGTGCGATGGAAACGCCGCCATGAAGTACTATCATTGGTGTTTCTCGACTGGATTGCTCCCTCATTCTCACAGGTGGAGCAGCAATGGATACTTGCGGCTATTGCTTCACACCATAGAGACGCAGATGAAATCACCAAGACATATGACATGTACAACTCGCCAGAACTCGTAGAGGGTATGATATCGGACCTGGACGAGGCGACGGTACGTGGCTTATGGCAATGGATTGACGAGTGCTCAACATCCTGGATTTCCGCGCTTGGCTTGCACACATTCGGTGTTCAGCCTGTTACTTTGGTTGAGAAGGAACAGGCGATATGTATGGTCTGTGAAGAAGGCGCACAACGTATCAATACATGGCTAGAAATCTACAGGGACTCCATCGAGCAGTTTAATAAAGAGCGTGATAGGGCTATCATCTCAACACTTGTCATGTTGCGCGGTCTCACGACGACCGCAGACCATTCCGCCTCGGCACATCTGAAACAGCTACCGCAGGGGATACAACGATCCTGGGAAGCATTTTCCAGCAAGGTGAAAGCGGAGCTTCAACGCCAACAATGGAAACAACAGATAGAGCAGGGCCAAGACCAGAAGAAAGCCGAAGAAGTTGAGACCTATGAGCATCAACGAAGGTGTGCTTCACAATATACTACCTCGGCTGTACTCATCGCCCCTACAGGGAGCGGTAAAACAGAGGCGGCTCTTTACTGGACAATGGGTGATGGAACGAAGTCAGTGCCGCGCATCTTTTATACTTTACCCTATCAAGCGAGTATGAACGCTATGTATGGGCGGTTGCGTTCTCCTCTCTACTTTGGAAAAGAGCAAGTAGGACTACAACATGGCCGTGCATTACAGGCACTCTATAAACAATTGCTCGGTGCAGAAGATGACCCATTATCGGCGGCAGAAGCATCACGCTGGGCAACGCAACTGAACAAATTGCACGCCTATCCGGTGAAGGTTTTCAGTCCCTATCAAATGCTCAAAGTCCCTTTCCAAATTAGAGGCTTCGAGGGGATGTTAGCCGACTATACACAGGCAGCCTTCATTTTCGACGAAATCCACGCGTATGAAGCAGAACGGCTTGCCCTTATTCTCGCTCTGGTCAAACATCTACGCGAAAATTACGACGCACGTTTTCTCATTATGTCGGCAACATTTCCTTCCCTCCTGCGCGAAATTATGCCTGCCGTTCTTGGTACGCACGATCTCATTCAAGCGGAACACGCGCTGTTTGAGCGTTTTCGTCGTCACCGTCTCGAACTTTTGGACGGCGATTTGATAGAGCAAGGTATAGAATACATTATCAGAGATGTTCGTCAGGGAAAATCGGTGCTGGTCTGCTGCAATACCGTTCAACGCGCCCAGGAGACGCAAGCCATTTTACATCGCCAGCTTCGACCCGACCAGATAGAATTGGTGCATAGCCGCTTCACGATGGAAGACCGATTGAAGCGAGAGGATACTATCCTTCAACGCTGTGCAAGTGGAACCAAAGGCGATGCTATCGCTGTTGTCGCCACTCAAGTCGTTGAAGTCAGTCTCAACATCGACCTGGACACCATCTATAGTGACCCCGCACCACTCGACGCACTCATTCAACGCTTCGGACGTATTAATCGCGCACGTAAGAAAGGTATTGTTCCTGTTCATGTATTCCGGGAACCGCGCGATGGGCAAGGAATCTACCTGCCAAATTTGGTGAAGCGTACACTCCATGAATTAGAAAAACATAACAGTGATGAGATTGACGAAGCCGCGATTGAAGACTGGCTCAATGCTATCTACGATGCTCCAGAGATACGCGATCCCTGGAAAAAGGCATTTCACACGCAGTTTGTGAATGCGGAAAATCAACTACGAAACCTGCGTCCCTTTAATTCAAGCAAGGCGCAGGAAGAGAAGTTTGAAGCACTCTTTGATGGCGTCGAGGTGCTACCAGAACAATTTTTGCAACGATACCTCAAACATAGAGATAATAAAGAATTCGTTGAGGCATCACAATTGTTTGTTCCTATTAGTAACAAAAAGCTTCAGTATCTCAGAAGTAGAGGCAAGGTGCAACCTTTGGAAGACAAGTTGGGTAAGCAATGGTTGGTCAAACAGCCCTATAACTCAGAACTTGGACTTTGCTTCGATCCTTTTTCCACGATGCCGAATGACGAATTATAAAGAAAGGCAATTCAGGGGAAACGTATGCTCACTCTTCATCACCTGGAAGTCAGCATTGAGGCTGTTACTCCGCTAGCGCTCGATGCCTACTGCGGTTCTGCCTTGCGTGGAGCCTTCTTTCGCGCAATTTGGAGTCGCTTTTGTGCAAACCGTGAGGCCGAGACCTGCTATGAATGTCCATTGAACGCTGCCTGTCCAGTCTCTTCACTCGTTGCCCCTTTGCGTGATGAGGCTCCTCGTGGTCGTGATGTGCCACGTCCCTATATCATCACACCCCCACATCATGCAAAAGGAAGATATGAGCCTGGAGAGACCCTTACCTTTAGTTTCACGCTTATAGGTGATGCCTCTAAACTCTATCCCTATGTTATTCGCACATTTCAGGAGATGGAGCGTAATACACTTGGACATCCCTTACAAGAGTTACAGGGAAGACGTGGACGTTTCCTTGTAAAAGAGATAGATGCTGTTCATCCCTTTACAGGCCAACGTGCATATCTTTTTCGGCAAGATGCTCCGCGCCCAGAAAAGCTTCAGTTCGGTGTCACTGCCGAAGATGTAGCAGCACGAGCAAAGCGTCTCTCCCCTGAGTCCCTCACCATCAACTTCTTATCACCTACGCGCCTCATTCACGAAGAGCATGTATTGCGACAGCCGCGACTGGATGTCCTGGCACTGAGAATGGCTCAACGTTTTGAGCAAATACAGCAGGAATATGGCGGTGTTAATACAGACCTTACCACATTCGGTCGCGCATGGTATCTCTCTATAAAAGAGCAAGTGAGTTATACTCAACTCGAATGGGACGAAACCCACTGGGTAGATATTCGCAGCTATTCCTCACGTCAACGCCAAGAGATGCCTATGGGGGGCTTCGTCGGACGAGCCTCGTTCGCAGGCTCTTTAACAGCTCTCCATGAACTGCTAATCTGGGGTGAACTCTTGCGCGTTGGCAAAAACATCGTCAAAGGTGCAGGAATGTATCGTATCGAAATGTAACAATCACTTAAGTTATATATGGTAAAACTCATCAAGTAATCCATTGTTTAGGGTAAACATGTCGTCAGTACGTACAGACAAGGAGATGTCTATGGAACTCATCGTCGAAGGACGCGGAACCTTCGTCTCGAAACACCAGGGGCGGCTTCGCGTAAGCCGTGAGCAGAAAATGATCTCGGAAGTGCCACTCATCCACCTGGAGCGGGTCATTATTGTTGATAACAGTATTGCGCTCTCCAGTGATGTCATTCGCGTGTGCTGTGAAGAGGGTATTCCCATTCACTTTCTCAGCGGACATGGCAAACCAGTAGCAAGCCTCTACTCGGCGGGACTGACAGGAACCGTTTTGACCCGTCGTGCGCAACTGCTCGCCTATGAGAGCAGCAGAGGAGTGACTGCCGCCAAAGCCATGATTGCTGGAAAGTTGGAAAATCAGGCGAATCTGCTGCGCTACATCGCCAAATATCGCAAAGAGATCGAGCCGACGCTGCATGAGGAACTGATGCTTGTCTCACTTGAGATGCGCGATGCCTTGCATGAACTCACACAACTTCATG
>WNGD01007172.1_pt1 | contig 10537 bp, 10 predicted proteins | sample 5400671 | NCBI WGS metagenome assembly WNGD01 (sample SAMN13153369, study PRJNA577476) | soil metagenome | isolation source: 40 cm soil or saprolite under grassland replicate 2 | place: USA:California | collected 2016-06-15
CCGGGCTCTGCAGGAACTCCTTGATCTCCTGGAGTTCCTCGATCGCCTCGTCGGCCCCGGCCACGTCGGCGAACGTGGTCTTCGGCGTGTCCTTGGTGATGAGCTTCGCCTTCGACTTGCCGAAGTTCATCACCCGCGATCCGCCGCCCTGCATCTGGTTGAGCAGGAAGAAGAAGAAGAGGATGATCAGCACGTAGGGCAGCAGGCCGATGATCAGGCCAAGCACCGAGTTACCGCTGGGAACCACGACGTTGTAGCCCTTCGGCAGCTTGCCCTTTTGGAACTGCGTCTGCAGGGCCTGCTGGAGGGAGTGACCCTGGCCGGACACCCACGACGCCTGATAGCGCTGCCCGTTGGTGGTGGTGACCTGGATCGTCTGGTTCTTGTCGGTGATGATCGCCTCGCTGACCTGGCCGTTGTTGACGAGCGAGACAATCTTCGACGTGTCGACCTGCGTGTACGAGGTGCCGCGGTTGGCATACGTAAACACGATGAAGAACAGCAGCAGCATCACAAGGACCGCTACGAAGGGCCCGCGGAAATAGCGCTTGAGATCCATCAGCGAACGACCCTACCTGCTCGGGGCGGGTTCCTCCTGACCAGCGTCGTCGCCCGCCGACCCCCGGCGGGGCTGTCGTGCGTCCCAGTGACCATGCCCGGCTTCCTTATTATTCCCGGCTGTGGTGCAGGGATACTTGACGGTACACCGCGCCCGGGCCCCGTTGGGTGCGGGAGACGCAGGGCCCTGTCTGGCCCTCTCCAGGCATAAACGCTCTGTATCACTGATCGTGTTCCCCTCGTGGCCGATCGGCCGGCTCCCCACCGTAGACGTGCGGCGCGAGGGTCCCGACGAACGGCAGGTTCCGGTAGCGCTCGGCGTAGTCGAGCCCGTACCCGACCACGAACTCGTTCCCGATCTCGAACCCGGTGTAGGCCACATCGACGCCCATCTGCGCCGCACCGGGCTTGCGGAGCAGAACGCAGACCCTCAGCGAGGCCGGCTCCCGGGACCGGAGGTTCCCCATCAGCCACGACAGGGTCAGTCCCGAGTCGATGATGTCCTCCACCACCAGCACGTGGCGGCCGCTGATGTCGGTGTCGAGGTCCTTGAGGATCCGCACGACACCCGATGACTTGGTCCCGGACCCGTACGAGGAGATGGCCATCCAGTCCATCTCCACCGGCAGCCGGATCGCCCGGGCGAGGTCGGCCATGACCATGACCGCTCCCTTGAGCACGCCCACGAGCAGGAGTTCGCGCCCGGCGTAATCGGCGTCGATCTGGGCGGCCAGCTCGCCGACCCGCCGCCGCACCTGGTCAGCCGGGATGAGCACCTGTTTGAGGTCGGCTCCGACGTCAGTCGCGTCCAACCATCGCCTCCGCCTCGTCGGGCCCCGGCCGCTCGTTCCGGCCGTCCTCTCCCGGCTCGTGACGGGCACGGCGGGTCCCGGGACCACCGATGCCGGGCTGCGGGGCATGACGAACATTGACAGCGAAGGTCAGCTTGCCACACCGGAGCATGGCGCGGACTCCCCCCGGAAGGGTGGCCCAGCGCTGCCCGTGCCAGCGGGTCACCAGGGCATCGAGCGCTTCGATGTGCCGGGCGGCGAGCCTGCCCGGGGGGCACCCGGCCTCGATCGCCGCCATCCGCAGCACGCGCGTCCTGATCGCGACGTGCGCGGCCGCGAGCGCGTCGGCCAGCCAGGCGCCGTCCTGGTCGCGCATCAGCGGCGCCTGGCTGGCGGCCAGCTCGTCGAGTGCCTCGGCGTCGGACCGCAACTGGCCGGCCGTGCGGGCGAGGGCCTGCGCCACCCCGGGGCCGATGGCCGCCTCCAGTGCCGGGAGCGCCTGGTGCCGGATCCTGGCCCGGGCGAAGGCGGGGTCCGCGTTGTGCGGGTCGTCCCAGGGCCGCAGGCCAAGGGCGTCGCACGCCGCCCGCAGCGTGGCCCGCCGCACGCCGAGCAGCGGGCGCAGGTACCGGCCACGGCGGGCCGGCATCCCGCCCAGCGACTTGCCGCCCGAGCCACGGGCCAGGCCGAGCAGGACCGTTTCCGCCTGGTCGTCCAGACTGTGGCCGAGCAGGACCGCGCGGGCGCCGGTGCGCTCGGCCACCTCATCGAGTGCCCGGTACCGCGCACCGCGGGCCGCGGCCTCCGGGCCGCCCCGGCCGGGCCCGGCACCGACGGTCACCGGCACGCTGCACACGGGGTGGAGACCAAGGCCCGCCAGGACCGCCGCGACGCGGCGGGCTCGTTCTGCAGATCCTGGCTGCATCCCGTGGTCGACGGTGACCCCGCCCGCCCGCAGCCGCTGGCGCGGCGCCTCATGGGCCAGGGCCGCCGCGAGCGCCAGCGAATCCGCCCCTCCCGAGCAGGCAGCCAGCACCAGGTCACCGGCGGTGAGGCCGCCCAGCCCCCGGCGGACGGCCCTGCGGACCTCGGCCACCGCGGGATGGGGGCCCATCGCCGGTCAGCCGTCCAGTGCCTTGGCGCCGTTGCCCCCGACGCGCTCCAGCCAGAGTGCCGGGGTGGTGATCTCGGCCTTGGTCGGCAGCGTCTCCGGCGAGGTCCACACGCGGTTGAACGTGGCCATTCCGGCCTCTTTCACCACGGTCGCCACGAAGTGTGAGCCCTGCGCGTACTGCTTCATCTTCAGGTCGATGCCGAGCATCCGGCGGATCGTCTGCTCCAGCCGTCCGGCCGACCCGCGGCGGGCGTTGAACGCCGCCCGGATCTCGGCGACCGAGGGGACCACCTGCGGCCCGACGGCGTCCATCACGTAATCGCCGTGGCCCTCCACCAGCGTCATGACGCTGGAGAGGCGGTCGAGGATCTCCCGCTGGCGGGGGGTCTGGATGGCCTCGATGAAGCTGTCGCTCCCGCCGTCGCTGCCGCGCACGGCCCCGGCCACGGCATCGGCGGCGGCGCGCACCCGGTCCAGGATCGTCGCCGGGTCGAGGTCGGAGGCGAGGAGGAACTCGGTCATCTGCTCCTGTACGTAGCCGCGGAGCCAGCTGACCGAGGTGAACTGGGTCCGGTGCGTCTCCTCGTGCAGGCACACCCACCGGCGGAAGTCGTGCGGGTTCACCCCCAGCTCGCGCTCCACCATGAGGATGTTCGGTGCGACGAGCGTCAGCCGGCCCGCCGGCGCCGCGCCGTCGGGAGCCATCGGGTCGGGGGGCAGGAACAGCTCGTACTGCCCCAGCACCCGGCCCGCCAGGTAGGCGAGGATGAGCCCCGCCTGCATCCCGGTGACGCGTGAGCCCACCGTGGCGACGACCGAGCCGGGCTCGGGCGCCCGGCCCAGTTCACGCAGGTGCTCGGCGAGCGGTTCGAGGACCACCCGGAACCCGTCCACGTTCGCCCGGATCCACCCGGGGCGGTCCACCACCGCCACCCGGCCGACGTCCTCGGTGCTGAACATCCCGGTGACCTGGTGAACCGGTTCCGCCACCGCGACGGCAAGCTCACGCAACTCCCCGACTACCGCCCTCGCGTCGGCGAGGCTGACCTGGGGCCCGGGGCGCACCCACCTGACTCCGGTCGAAATAGCGACGTCCCAGTCGATCATCTGTCCGCTGTTCACCCCTCCACGGTACGTGCTCCGGGCGATGACACGTGGCCCCGCGGCCTCGTGGCCCGTGATTCGGGGCGGGCGCCGCGGCCTTACGAGCGGCAGCCGCGGCCAGCCGGCGCCGCGGCCCTGGGAGCGGCAGCGGCAGCCGGCCAGCGCCGTGGCGCTACGAGCGGCAGCCGCAGCCGGCCAGCGCCGTGGCCATCGCGTCAATGACCCCGGCCGCATGCACCAGCTGGCCGCGCGGGAGCCGGTCGGCCATGAACGCGAACGCGAGCAGCCGGCCGTCGGTGTCGCTGACGATCCCGGTCAGGCTGACCACCCTCGTCAGGTTGCCCGTCTTGGCCCGCACGGTGCCGAGCGCCGCCGGCCCGAAGTGGCCGAACACGCTCTGTCCGGGAGCCAGCGTCCCGGAGAAACCGGCGACCGGCATCCCGGTGATGGCCGCGCGGAGCGCGGCCTGCCTGCCGCCCGCCAGCCGGACCAGCCCGGCGAGTGCGAGTGGGGTGATCTGGTCCCGTGGCGAGAGGCCGCTGCCATCCACCAGGTGGATGCCGCGGCGGATGCCCAGCCGCGCCGCGGCCGCCGTTACCGCCGCCGCAGCGCCGGCGAACGAGGCGGGCCGGCCGGTGCGCAGCGCGACCTGCCGGGCCAGGTCCTCGGCGATCACGTTGTTGCTCTCGCGGAGCATCCAGCCCACGATCGCGGACAGGGCGGGGGAGCGGACTCTGGCGATCGTGGCGGCGCCCGCCGGTGTGGTGGCCCCGGTGACCCGGCCGTGCACGCGGATGCCGCGGGCGCGCAGGAACGAGGCAAAGGATGCCGCCGCGTCGGCCGCCGGGGTGAAGGAGCGCGGCCGGAAGTTGCCTGGGTTGTCGGCGTCCTCCGGCTTGCCGGACCGGGTCAGCCTGCCCTGATCCACCTCGAGCGCGGTGATGGGGGTCACGTTGCCGGTGGTGACGTAACTGGTGGTCCAGCCCGGCGCCATGAGCGGGCCGGTGAACAGCGAGACGTCATAGCTCAGCCGCACCGACCGCTGGCCGTGTGCGCGCAGCCAGCGCGCGGTCTGCCGCGCCAGTGATGCCAGCGTTGCCGGCTGCGGGTAGTCCGAGGCGGGCACCCGCCCGGCCGCCAGGGTGGGATCCCCGCCTCCCACGAGGACGATGGAGCCGGCCGCGGGGCCGTGGGCGACGTGGGTGGTGAAGCGCGCGGCCGGGCCGAGCACGCTGAGAGCGGCGACCGCCGTGGCCAGCTTGGCGCTGGACGCGGGTGTCGCCGGAGCGCCGGCCGCCCGCGCGAAAAGCACGCTGCCGGAGGCCAGGTCGGTGACGGCCACGCCGACGTGGGGCCCCAGCGAGCGGGAGGCGATCAGGGGCGCCAGCTCCGAGGCCAGGCCCTGACGGGTGGGCAGCGTCCCGGAGGAGACCGAGGGCGTCAGCACGGCGGCGGGGGCGGCGACCCGGACGGCCGCCACCCGCGGGACCTGCCACAGCGCCAGCCGGGCCGGCATCAGCGCGGCGACGGCCACCCCGGCACACAGGGTGAACACGCTGAGCATCGCGAGCGCGGCCAGCATGGTCAGCCGCACACGGTTGGCCACCACCCGTCCTTTCACGAGATGCTGGAGTCATCCATCTTCGCGCACAGGGAGCGACATGGTGCAATTCGATGTGGTTGTAGAGATCCCTAAGGGCCAGCGCAACAAGTACGAGGTGGATCACGAGACCGGCCGGATCCGGCTGGACAGGATGCTGTTCACCTCCACCCGCTATCCGTCCGACTACGGGTTCATCGAAAACACCCTCGCCGACGACGGCGACCCGCTCGATGCCCTGGTGCTGCTGGATGAGCCGACGTTCCCCGGCTGCGTCATCCGGTGCCGGGCGATTGGCATGTTCCGGATGGTGGATGAGAAGGGCGCCGACGACAAGGTGCTGTGCGTGGCGGCGACGGACCCGCGGATGGCGCACTACGTCGACATCACCGACGTGGCGGAGTTCGACCTGCTGGAGATCCAGCACTTCTTCGAGGTGTACAAGGCGCTGGAACCTGGGAAAGGGGTGAAGGGCTTCAACTGGGTGGGCCGGCTGGAGGCCGAGGCGGAGATCGACAGCTGCCGCCGCCGGCTTGCGGCGGCCACCGAGGCTCCGCCCGGGTGAGCCGGTAACACTCACGGCCCCACATGCGCGACACTAATAGGGAATATGAGCGAGGAGGCACCCGTGGCTCACGCTGAGGATGTGCTCAGCCGGGCGCCACTTTTCGAAACGCTCGATGACGAGGGAGCGCGCGCGCTGCGGGCCGGTGTGGCCGACGTCCAGCTGGCCCGGGGCGATCGCCTGTTCGATGAGGGCGACGCCGGCGACCGGCTGTATGTCGTTCTCGACGGCAAGATCAAGCTGACCCGGACCGCGTCCGACGGCCGGGAGAATCTGCTGAGCGTGCTCGGGCCGGGCGAGATGTTCGGCGAGCTTTCGCTCTTCGACCCGCGGCCGCGGACGGCCAGCGCTGTGGCCGTCACCGATTCCAAGGTCGCCGGGCTGGGCCATGACTACCTGCGGCAGTGGCTGACCGGACGGCCCGATGTGGCGATGCATCTGCTGCAGGCGCTCGCCCAGCGGCTCCGGCGGGCCAACGACGTCATGGCCGACCTGGTGTTCACCGACGTCCCGGGCCGGGTCGCCAAGGCCCTGCTCGACCTCGCGGACAGGTTCGGGGAGGAGCAGGAGGAAGGGCTGCAGGTCCATCACGACCTCACCCAGGAAGAGCTGGCGCAGCTGGTGGGCGCGTCGCGGGAGACCGTGAACAAGGCGCTCGCGGATTTCGCCACCCGCGGCTGGCTCCAGCTGTCCGCGAAGTCGGTGCTCATCCTGGACCCGGACCGCCTGGCCAAGCGGGCCCGCTGAGCGGGCGGCGGCCGGTCGGTAACTTCAGTAGCTGACGCCTGGCGGCAGCCCGCCCGTGGCCGCGAGGTACTCCAGCTGCGCCCGGACCGACCATTCCGCGAATGGCCACAGCGAACGATCCACGTCCGCGTACACGCGCGCGACGATCTCCGCCAGGCTGCGGTCCCCGGCGGCCAGCGCCGCCGTCACCTCGGCCAGCCGTTCCCTGCGGTGGGCAAGGTAGTAGTCGAGCGTGCCGGCCGGGTCCGCGAGCAGCGGCCCGTGGCCCGGGAGCAGCACCCGCAGCCGGGCCTCGTCGGCGAGCGCACGCAGCCGCTCGAGTGAGCTGAGGTAGTCGGCGAGGCTGCCGTCGCCCGCGATCACCGTGGTCCCGCGCCCGAGGACGGTGTCCCCGGTGAGCAGCGCCCCGTCGGCGGGCAGGAGCAGGCAGACCGAGTCGGCCGAGTGGCCGGGGGTGGCCACCACCCGCACCTCGCAGCCGCCCGCCGTCAGCACGTCCCCCGGTGCCAGGCCCTCGCCGCCGAGCCGGTGCGCGGGATCGGCGGCGAGCACCGGCGCGCCGGTCATGGCCGCGAACGCGGCCGCGCCCTCGGCGTGATCGGGATGCCCGTGCGTGAGCACGATCTTGCTTACCCGCTGCCCGGCCGCGGCGACCATGCCGCTGACCCGGCGCAGGTGGCCCTCGTCGCCCGGCCCGGGGTCGACGACCAGGGCCGACGGGGACCCGGGCTCGGAGATGATCCAGGTATTGGTGCCGTCAAGCGTCATCGGGGACGGGTTGGGGGCGAGCAGGCACCGCGCCCGCGGCGTGCCCTGCCCGTCGACGGCGGCTTCCGGCGCGGCACTCACAGGGGATAGTCCAGCCCGGCGGGGACCGTCAGCCAGACGGCCCCATCGGCCACGAAGACCTCGGGGATCAGCGCCGTGATCCGGCGCCGGGCGGTGAGCGCAGCGGACAGGTGCCCGCAGGCGCCCAGTTCGCCGAGGGTGACGGCGGTCGGCGGCAGGAGGAAGATCTCCCGGCCGCGGGCGGCGGCGAGCGCGCCGGCGGGCTCGATCCAGGCCGCGTTGTCGGCCTCGCCGCTGACGTCCCTGGCGCGCTGGCCGACGGGCAGGGCCGCGGCAAAGAACCTCGTATCGTAACGGCGTTCCTCGGTGACCGGGGTTATCCACCGCGACCAGGGCCGCAGCAGGTCGCTGCGCAGGACGAGGCCGCGGCGGCGGAGCAGGCCGGCCAGTGATACGGACCGCTCCAGCAGCGCGGCGCGGTCCGCCTCCCAGTCCTCGCCGCGGGTGTCGGCGACCACGGTGTCCGCGGTGGGCCCGGCCAGGAGCACCCCGCATTCCTCGAACGTCTCCCTGACCGCGGCGCAGACCAGCGCGCGGGCGAGGTCGGCCGGGGCGTCGATCATCCGCCCCCACTCCAGCGCGTCCGGGCCGGCCCAGCCGACCTCGATCTCGGCGTCGCGGGCATCCACCGAGCCGCCGGGGAACACGAAGGCGCCCGGCGCGAACGCCATCGAGGGCCGCCGCCGGAGCATGTAGACCTGCAGGCCGGCGTCCGTCCCGGATGCGCCCGGCACGGGGCGCAGCAGCATCACCGTGGCGGCGTCGCGTGGTGCCACCGGGGGGGTCCTGCCCTCCAGGACGTCACGGGCGCGATCGGCCAGCCGGTCGGGCAACCGGATACCGGGACGCGCAGCCGAGCTCATGCGTGGGCTGCCCTAATCCCTGACCTCTGCGATCAGCTCGACCTCGACCGGTGCGTCGAACGGCAGGACCGCCGTCCCCACCGCGCTGCGGGCATGGCGGCCCGCCTCACCGAAGACCTCCAGCAGCAGTTCGCTGGCCCCGTTGATGACCTCCGGCTGGCCGGTGAAAGCGGGATCGCTGGCCACGAAGCCGACCAGCTTCACGATCCGGGTCACCGCGGAGAGCCCGCCAGCCGCCGCCGCCACGGCGGCGAGGCCGTTCAGGGCACAGGTCCGCGCGAGCGCGGCCGCCTCGGCGGCGCTCACCTCCGCACCCACCTTGCCGGTCATCAGCAGCTTGCCGTCGGCCAGCGGCAGCTGCCCGGCGGTGTACACCCAGGAGCCGCTGCGCACCGCGGGCACGTACGCCGCCAGCGGAGCAGCCACCGGCGGCAGGGCGAGGCCCAGCGCGGCGAGCCTGGCCTCGGGCGAGTCGCTCACTCCTTCCGTCGCTTCATGTAGGCGACAAGCTGCTCGGCACTCGGGCCTGGCACCACGGCCACCAGTTCCCAGCCGTCGTCTCCCCAGTTGTCGAGGATCTGCTTGGTCGCGTGCACAAGCAGCGGCACGGTCGCGTACTCCCACTTCTGCATGGCGCCACCTTAGAGCATGATCATGGCGCCGTCGGCGGCCCGGTCCGCTGGGCGATCACCCGGCAGGCGGGGACCTGCCCGCGTCCCGTCAGGAATCCGTCTTCTCCGGGGACTGTCGCCGGGGGCCGTTGGAGGTGGCGGCGGCGCCCGGTTCGGAGCTGACGATCTCCTCCGGGCCCTGCGCCTCGGCAAGCTTCTCGGGCGGGGCGAGTTCGGGCATCGGGACGTCGGGGAGTTGCGCCGCGAGCGGTGCCCCGATCTCCGCCTCGGCCTCCGCCACCTCGGCGTCGCCGGTGTCCTCCAGCGGGGGCGCGGGCGGCGGCGCCGTCGGGCCTGGCGCCATCTTCTCGAAGAACCGGAGCAGCTCGACCGGGACCGGCATGACCAGGGTGCTGTTGCGATCGGAGGCGACCTCCACCACCGTCTGCAGCAGCCGCAGCTGCAGCGCCGCGGGGTCACGGGCCATCACGTTCGCCGCCGCCGCCAGCCGCTTGGACGCCTGGTACTCGCCGTCGGCGGTGATGATCCGGGCGCGGCGCTCCCGCTCGGCCTCGGCCTGCCGCGACATCGACCGCTTCATGCTCTCGGGCAGCGAGACGTCCTTGATCTCCACCCGCTCGACCCGGATCCCCCACGGCCCCTCGGTCGGCTCATCGATGACCCGGCGCAGCTCACGGTTGACCGAGTCCCGCTCGGCCAGCAGCTGGTCCATCTCCGACTGGCCGATGATCTGGCGGAGCGAGGTCTGCGCCTGCTGGGAGACGGCGAACATGTAGTTCTGCACGTTCACGATCGCCTTGATCGGGTCCACCACCCGGAAGTACACCACGGCGTCCACCCGGACGGTCACGTTGTCCCTGGTGATGCCCTCCTGGGCGGGGACGGCCATGGCGACGATCTGCATGTTGACCTTCTGCAGCCGGTCGCCAACGGGCCGGATGACGGTGAGCCCGGGACCCCGGGTCCCGGGCAGCACCTTGCCGAACCGGAAGATCAGGGCCTGCTCGTACTGCTGCACGATCTTCAGCGAGCGGCCCGCCACCACCGCCCCGGCCACAAGGAGGATCACGAGAATTACCAGCACTATTGCGAGGACCGTCATCGGGAACACCCCTTTCAGGTGACGCGCCCGGCCACTCTTCCCCCAGCCTAGTGACAAATCGGCTCGTGACAATTCGCCGGCACCCGCTGGCCCGCCGTGCGCGTCCCGGCCTGCGCGGACCAGCCCCCGGACGGAGATAGCCTCCTAGTCGTGAGTGCTCGGGACACCGATTGGGAGGGCGTGCGGCTGCACGTCGTCACCGGCAAGGGGGGAACGGGCAAGACCACCGTGGCCGCAGCGCTCGCGCTCGCGCTGGCATCCGCGGGCGGCAAGGTGCTGCTCATGGAGGTGGAGGGGCGGCAGGGAATCGCCCAGCTCTTCGACTGCCCTCCGCTGCCCGAGGGGGAGCGCAAGGTCGCTGTGGCGCCCGGCACGCCAGGGCGCGCCGGCGGCGAGGTCTACGGGCTCGCCGCCGATCCCGAGTCGGCGCTGGTCGAGTACCTGGAGACGTTCTACACCCTCCCGCGCGCCGGGCGCGCGCTCAACCGGCTCGGCGTCGTCGACTTCGTGACCACGATCGCCCCCGGGCTGCGGGACGTGCTGCTGACCGGCAAGGCCGCCGAGGCCACCCGGCGGCGGGTGGGACGGCGGCGGGTGTACAACGCGGTGGTC
>WNGD01007174.1_pt1 | contig 10537 bp, 3 predicted proteins | sample 5400671 | NCBI WGS metagenome assembly WNGD01 (sample SAMN13153369, study PRJNA577476) | soil metagenome | isolation source: 40 cm soil or saprolite under grassland replicate 2 | place: USA:California | collected 2016-06-15
TTATGCGGCTAAGGGCTCGAGTCGTCGTACCCGGCCGGCGGGCCACGTCACACAAGCGCCGGAAATGGTCGTCAGACCGTCTTCTGGGCACCTTTTGCGACGTTCCGGCGGGTTGCGAGATTACGGAGTCTTGGATAGTGGCTTGAATTTGGGGATTTCGGTGACTGTCCCTGGATTGCTGGCCAGCCAGGTTCGCTTCAGCCAGACGGCGAGATCGTCAAAGAGCGTGTAGTAGGTGGGCAATACCAGCAGGGTCAGCACCGTGGAAGCCGCCAGACCGCCCATCACGGTTCGGGCGAGGGGGAAGTAGCGCAGCTCGAAGATTCCGCTTTTGCCCATTGCCAGCGGAATCAGGCCGACAATGGTGGTGATGGCCGTCATCAGAATGGGGCGAAAGCGTTCACGACAACCCAAGAGGATGGCGCTGGATCGAGGCATGCCCCGACGGCGAAGGTTGTTGACGTGGTCGAGCATGACGATGCCGTTGTTGACGACGATGCCCAACAGAACCATCAAGCCTATCATGGCCATCAGGTTCAAGGGTGTTCCGGTGAGGTAAAGCGTCCAGGCCACCCCCACCATGGCAAAGGGGAGCGAGGTCATGATGGCAAACGGATGGGCCAGGGACTCGAAGAGCGAGGCCATCACGAAGTAGACCATGAAAAGCGCCAGGAGAAGGTTGAAATAGAACTCCTGATCCTCCTGGGCCCGCCGGCGCGTCCAGAAACCATAGCTCCAGCCGTATCCGGAAGGGTAGTCCAGGCTGTTCATGACCTCGGTGACCAGCTTCATCCCCTCGTCTCTCTTGTCACCGGTGTAGTTGGCGAACATCCAGGTGAAAGTCCGCCGGTCTTCGCGCTGGAGGAGGCCGGGAGTCTTGACGATGTCCAGGTCCGCCACCTGACTCAATAAGATTTCCTCGCCGTTGGGTCCGGCGCCGACGACCATCGATTTGAGATCTTCCAGATCCTCGCGGTCGGAAGCCTGCAGCCGGACCCAGATGTCCACCTCGCCCCCGGAGGTGCGAAAGCCGCGCAGGCGCTGGCCGCGCACCACAATGCCCAACACCCGGGAGACGGATTCGGGCGAGATGTTGTATTTCTTGGCCAGCTCGCGGTTCAGGCGGATCTGCACTTCCTGCCGTCCGCGGTCCAGGTCGTTGTGAATCTCGGAGAACTTGCCGGTCTTACGCAGACGGTTGCGCGCCTCGCGAGCCAGGGCTTGCAGCGTCGCGCTATCGTCGCCAAACAGGTTCATGCTGATCCAGGTCTGCGCTTCGGCTCCTTCCTGCCTGCCCAGCTTGATCTCCGCCCCCGGGATTACGGGAAGCTCGGCGGCAATCTGCTTGCGGATTTCCACGAGCTGCTCGAGCGTGATCCGTTCTTTATCGAAGTGGACGCGGGTGTTGGCTTCGTTGTTGCCATAGAAGCTGTCCACGTCTTTGATCTTGAACCGCTCCTTGTTGGCCAGCAGGAATTTCTCCACCGGGTTTACGTAGTGCTGCTCGATTTTGGCGTAGTGGTAGTTTTCCGAGAACTCGTACTGGATGCTGAGATTCTGCAGATCCTGGGCTTCCGGCGAATTGTCGGGCACTTTTTTGAGAGCGAAGAAGGAGACCCCGACAACCGCGGGCACCAGCACCAACCCGCAGAGAAAACGGTGTCTCAGGCACCAGTCGACCATGACCACGTAACGGTCCATGATGCGTTGTTCCCTGGCCGGCGAAGGCGCATCCCTTCCGGTCTGGCTGCCTCCGCGGTGAAGCGCCGGGAGCCGCGCAAAGACCCTCCGTATTCGGGGACCCAGCGATGCTTGCGCCAAGACTTGCCAGCGGGACTTCTCGCGGACATCAATGCGGAGCAGCTTGCCCACGCCCAGCGGAATCAGCGTGAGTGAGATAAACAGGGAACACAACAGCGCGATGATGATCGAGGTCCCCGTGTCGGCCAGCCAGATCGAATAATTGGTCTTTTTCCCGAACACCAGGGGGACAAAAATGATAACGGAGGTCAGCGTGGCGGCAATGACGGCCGTGATGACTTCCTGCGTGCCGACCTTGGCCGCTGTGACCCGGTCCTTGCCCTTTTCGAGGTTCTGGAAAATGGACTCCAGAACGACGACGGCGTTGTCCACGAGCATGCCCGTCGCCAGCATCAGACCCATCATGGAAAGCACGTTCAAGGTCTTGCCCATCAGAAACAGGAAGCCCACGGTAGCGATGATCGAAAACGGGATGGCAAAACCGATGGCGAGGGTGGCCCCCAGCTTGCGCAGAAAGAGAAACAGGACGATCACCGCCAGGAAGGCGCCGATGGTTCCGGAATCCAGCAGCCCCGTGAGCGATTTGGTGATCTCCTTGCCGGCGTCAAACCAGACGAGAACTTGAATGCCTTTCAGAGAGGGATCCTGGTTGAGCTCTTCGATGCGGCTCATCACCCGCCGGACGGTTTCGACCGTGTTCGCCTGGGAGTTCTTGCGGACGGCAAAACCGATCGCATACTTGCCATTGAGATGGCGGCCGGAGTTCGTGACCGGATTGTCGAAATCGATGTCAGCGACCTCGGCCAGGCGAATGCCGCCGTCGTTTACGGGGAAATTCCGTATGGCCTCCAGGGAGCTCATGGATCCCTGCGTGATGGCGCCGTAACGCAAGCCCCCGTCCAGCACGCGGCCCAGAGAGACGTTCAGGTTGGCGTTGTCCATCTTGCGGAACAGGCCGCTCACATCCACGTGATGGCGCTTCAGGTCGTCGAGCCGCAAGTAGATGTCGATCTCTTTGCGCTCGACGCCCCAGATTTCGACTTCGGCGACACCGGACAGACGCTCGAGAGGCTTCTTGATTTTCAGGTCGATGAAATCGTAGGCATTGCGCAGGTCGCGCCCGGATGCGATCTGGCCCTCGACGACCGGTTCATCGTTCGTGCTCCAGTTTCGGACGAAGATCTGGTCGACATCGTCGGGCAATTCCTTGCGGATTTGCTCCACCTTCTCCCGTACCTGCGAGCGCAGCCAGTCCACGTCCTGGCCCCAGTCAAAAGTCATGCCGATAAAGACCTCGCGATCGCTGGACCGGGTCATCAGGCGCTGAACATGGGGAACCGTGCTCAGGGCTTCTTCAAGCGGCTTGGCAATCGACTCCTGAATCTGGCCGGGTGTGGCATTCGGGTACGGCACCCAAACCCCAATAAAAGGAAAGGTGATGTCCGGCGTGAGAACGAGCGGAATCTTCGTCACGGACACCAATCCAAGGACGATGAACGATACGAAGATCATGCACACCGTCACGGGGTAGCGGATGGAAAGCTCCGCCAGGCGATGGCCAGCTTGCGTCTTGTTGCTTTCTGCTGGGCGGGGCTCAGGAACGCCGTTAGTGTCCATTAGAATTGTTGTCTGCGTAAACGCACAAAATGAGACCACCGATGAACACAGATGCACACAGATCCGTGTGTATCTGCACGGCTAACGTGGAAATCCTTCGCCGGCTGGCAAGGATTTTCCCGTCAAATGACAGATGACAAATCACAAATGACCAATGACAAATAGAAGTCAGAAGTCCCGACAACGAACTGCGATTTGTCATTTCTCATTGGTCATTTGTCATTTGCCCCTACCCACTTCTCGGGTCGAGTTCGTGCTCTCCCACGGCGGGGGCGCTGAACTTCACGGTCGAGGGCTGCGGCGTTGCGTCTCCCGCAAAGACTTTCCTGTCCACTATTTCATAGACCACGGGGATGAAGACCAGTGTCAACAGCGTGCAGAAGCTGAGGCCCCCCATCACCGTGATCGCCATGGGGGCTCTCACCTCGGCGCCTTCGCCCCAGCCCAGGGCCATCGGGATGAGGCCCAGAACCGTGGTAAGAGTGGTCATCAGAATGGGCCGCAACCGCACTTCACCGGCTTTGACCAGGGCTTCGCGCTTGGAGAGTCCCTCTTGCCGCAGCTGATTTGCATAGTCGATCAGAACTATGGCGTTGTTGACCACGATTCCCGCCAGAATGATCACCCCGAGAAACACCATCACGTTGAAAGCGGTGCCGGTAAGAAAAAGGGAGAACACCACTCCGATGAGTCCCAGCGGCACCGTGAACATGATGATGAAGGGATGAATCAGGGATTCAAACTCGGAGGCCATGACCAAATAGACCAGGAACACGGCCAGCGCGAGCGCCAGCAGCAGGCTCTTGTAAGAAGCTTCAAGCTCCTCGTTTTGCCCGCCCAGTCCGATGGTCGTGTGTTCCGGAATTTCCTTGCGCAGGTTCTGCAGCTCGCCGCGGATTTCTTCCGAAACGCTGGTCAGGTCGCGGCCGCTCAAGTTCGCCGAAACGACGGCCGCCCGCTGCGAACGGATGCGGCGCACCTCGCTGGGGCCGCGGGCAACAACGACGTCAGCCACCGATCCCAATCGTATGGGCACCACGCCGGCGACGGGTCCGGAGGAGCGCGCGGGCGCGGCCAGGTCTTCATCGCGCACATCCTGCTCCTCGCGACGCAGCGGCCGTCCGCCCTGGCTGCTGTTGCGCGCGGCGATGCGATCCGCGACGCTCATCCTCGGGTTGGTAGGAACGGCGTTGCCCATGTTGATCACCAGGTCCTTGATGTCCTGGATCGTGCTCCGGTCGGATTCGCCGGCGCGCACCAGGATCTCGATCTGTTTGTCCTCCTCCCGGTAACGCGAGGCCACGTCGCCTCGGATCTTGTTTCTCAGGATGTTGGCGATCTGGCTTTCCTCCAGCCCAAGGCGCGCTAACCGCTCCCGGTCAAAAAGGACGTGCACTTCCGGGTTGCCCAGCTCCGTGCTGGTCCTGACGTCGGTCAGGCCGGCGATCCTGCGCAACCGCGCCGCCACTAGCCCGGCCGTGGAATGCAGGCTGTCGAGGTCGTAGGTGTAGATCTCGACTTCGACCGGTGTTTTCAAGCTGAACAGCGTGGGGCGGCTGAATGTGAAGCTCAGCTCGGGATACTCCTCCAGTTGGTCCCGGATACGCTTGATGACCGCCGCTTCGGTCTCTTTGTCCCGCTTGTTCTTCATGACCACGAAAAGCCGGCCCACGTTTTCTTCATGCGACTCGCGAGCAAACTGGTTCCTGTTGCTGCCGCCCGCGCTGGAAAAGACGGTTTGCACATCGGGGTAAGCCGCAACTTTCTTTTCGATGACGCTGATCAGCCGATCCGTCACCTCCAGCGGCTTGCCTTCGGGCAGGCGGAGCTCGAAAAGGAACTCGCCCTGGGTCAAAGACGGAATCAGTTCCGCGCCGAGCCGGAAAGAGAGGGCCACCGCGGTCACCGTCAGGAAAACCACAAGTACGATCACGTTCCCCTTGTTATCAAGCGACCAGACCAGCAGTCGCGGATAGCCCTGGTTCAGACGATTGTAGAACCGCTCCCAGCGGTCCAAGAAAGGGTTCAACGGCCATAAGAGGAGGCCTCCCAGCAACCGGAACAGCCTGCGGAGATCGGAGGCGACAACTGTAGCGAGATCGAGGAACAGGAAGCGCCCGGCGGTTCTGCCTGTACGCGACAGCCACAACACGGCACGGTGAAACCGGCCCGGCGCCGGGGATGGCGCCTCCGGAGCCGCTACTGCAATGGCGGCGGCATTCTCGGGATTGACCGCGGGCTTTCGAATTTGGACCGCCAGGACCATCGGCAGGAAAGTCAAGGCCGCCAGCAAAGATGCCAGCAGCGAGTAGGTGATCGTCAGCGCCTGGTCTTTGAAGAGTTGCCCGGCGATCCCCTCCACGAAAATCATGGGCAAGAAGACGGCGACCGTGGTGAGCGTGGAGGCGGTGACAGCCATGCCGACTTCCTTGGTCCCCCGGTACACGGCTTCGAAAAGGGAGATCCCTGCATTCTTGTGGCGGTCAACGGCCTCCAGCACGACGATAGAGTTGTCCACCAGCATGCCGACTCCCAGAGCGATTCCGCCCAGCGACATTATATTGAGCGTGATGCCGGTTTGGTACATCAGGGCGAAGGTGGCCATGATCGAGATCGGAATCGACAGGCCTATGGTGAGCGTGCTGCGCAGGTCCCGCAGGAAAACGTAAAGAACCATAACCGCCAGCAAGCCTCCCACAATTGCGGAGGACAAGACGTCATCCACCGCGTTCTTGATAAACTCGGCTTGATTGAAAACGACCTGGTAGTCCACGCCCTTGGGAAACTGATTAGCCTTCTTCAACGAGTCGAGCCGTTGCAGAACGGCCTGTGCAACGGTGACCGTGTTGGCATCGCCTTCCTTGTAAATGGCCATCTCGACGCTTTCTTTGCCATTGAGCCGGGCGATCACCTCACGGTCTTTGCTGCCTCGCCAGACTTTGGCCACGTCGCCCAGCGTCACCTTGCGGCCGCCCTGGTTACGGATGATGATCTGCTGAATCTCCTCCACCGATCTGAACTGGTTGAGCATCCGGACCAGGTAGTTCGCGTCCAGGTCATACAGACTGCCGCTGGCCTGATTCAGATTCTCCTGGGCCAGAATCTGGGTGATCTGCGTGATGGGAATCTGCAGCTCGGCCAGCCGCTTTTCGTCGATCTCGATACGGATCTGTTCTTCCAATCCTCCAATGACCTTGATGGCGGCGACGCCCTCGGTGGATTCGACATTCTTCTTCAACTCTTTTTCCGCCGTGTAACGCAGCCGGCCGAGGCTGAGATCACCGTAAAGCTGCAGCCTCATGATGGGATCATAGGTCGGATCGAAGCGCAGGATCACGGGCCGCTGCACGTCCCGCGGAAGATTCACCACGTCCAGTTTCTCCCGGACATCGAGCACGACCAGGTCCATTTTGGTTTTCCAGGCAAATTCCAACACGACTTCGGACTGCCCGGAGCGGGAGACCGAGCTCAATCGCGTCAGGCCTGGAACTACGCCGACAGATTCTTCAATGGGCCGCGTGATCAGGCTCTCCACTTCTTCAGGAGCGGCGTCAGGATAGTCGGTTTGAATGGTGAGCGAGGGATAGGAAATATCCGGCAGCAGGTTCAAGGCCAGCCGGTCCAGCGAAACGAAGCCGAAAAGAATGACGGCGACGACAAACATGAACACCGTCACCGGCCGGCTCATTGCGGTTTTGATCATACCGTCGGCTTATGTGATGAAGGACATCCGATCTCAACAGCTGCCGCTTGTCGAGTAAGGAACCACAGATGAACACAGATTCACACAGATAGAAAATCCGTGTCCATCCGTACTAAGCGGAAAATCCTTCGCACTCCGGCGCGGATCTTCCGTCAAATGGCCAATGACAAATGACCAATGACAAATGACAAATAGAAGTCAGAAATCCGCACAAGAAAATGCGATTTGTCATCTTTCATTTGTCATTGGTCATTTGTCATTTCTTTCTCTGCGCTCTCGGCGGCCCCGCGGTCCTTCAGCTCTGGATGATCTTGATCTTTCCACCGTCCTTCAGGGTCCCATGGCCGGCCACAACAACCTTGGCTCCCGCCGAGACTCCCTGGCGGATTTCGACTTGCCCGGACCACTCATATCCAAGCAACACTTTGGTTCTCTTGGCGGTATCGCCGTTGGCAATGAACACGTAGTGCTCGCCGTCTTCCTCGAGCACAGCTTTCTTGGGGATCAAGATTGCATCCGGGCGGGTGTCGGTCTGGATCTCCACGCGCACAAAGGCCCCTGGCTTGAGCCCGCCGCCGGTGGAAGTCAGCTCAACCGTGGCCTTCACGGTTCCACTGGACTGATCGACGACCGGACTGATGCGGTCCACACGGCCGTTGCACTTCACCGATTCGTCGACGCCCAGTTTGACTACAGCCAACTGACCGGGTTTCACCTGGTGCGCTTCACGTTCGGACAGATGCACGTCGGCATACAGGGGCGAAAAGGCGCCGAGTTTGAAGAGGGCGTCGAGGTTGCGAACGGTCCGGCCCAATTCGACGACGCGCTGGGTCACATGGCCGCTGAAGGGAGCTCGAATCTGCGTGCGCGAGATCTCCAGCTCGGCCTGCCTGATTTCGGCGTCCAGCTCCTCGACACGATGGGTGAGCTCGCGGGTCTCGACGGAAGAAATCCGCTCGTCATGCACGAATTCATCGAGCCGATACTTTTCCTGGTCCACCTCGCGCTCGCTGATGAGCTTCTCGTCAAATGCGTGCTGAAGCCTCGCGACTTCCTTCCTGCTGTTCTCGATCTGAGAGCCGGCTTTCTCCTGTCTTTTTCTGGCCTTCTCCTGCTGGTATCTGGCCTGAGCCAGCCTCTCTTTGGCCAACTCCAGCCGGATCTTCAGCTGCGCGTCGTCCAGCTGGCACATCACTTGTCCGTCTTTGACGAAGTCTCCCTCTTCGACGAACACAGCCTTCGCCACACCCTCGGCCTGAGAGACCACATCGACCTCTCTCAAAGCCCGGAGGTTTGCGGTGGAAGTAAGATAGGAAGAGATCTTGTCGCGCTTTGCGACTGCCAGTTCGACAGGGGAAGCTTCCTTACCGTCCCCCTTTTTCGCTTTGTCTTTGTCGTTATCTTTGTTGGCCGCTTTGGCCGCGGCGTGGGCGATGAGGTAGTACTTGACGAGGTAAGCCCCGCCTCCGAGCACAGCAATCAAAAGAAGGAATCCATAGACCTTAGCTCTCGAACTCATCGGTCCACGCAACATAGGGCCTCGTGGTCGGATTTTTGGGTGAGAGTTAGCTTTTGGTGGGCGTCAGCCTCTATTGAGCGCTTCGAAAAGATTTTTGGTTGCACTGGGGCCACCGCAACAAACGGCGCACTCTTAGACGCATTCCGTTCCAAAATTGTTCAATAAAATCTGCGGCTGGTCCGGATTAGATTAGAAGTGACTAAGGGTTTTCGTGGCTTCGCGTCTTCGTGGTGGATTGGGTCCGGTCTTTACCACGAAGACGCAAAGAAATCGCCAGTTAATCCTGTTGTCCTGTCTGCGCGCGGGTTCAGAAGATGTAGTTCAGCGAGAACTGGATCGTTCTCGCCGCGAATGCCGAAGTGGCTCGGCCAAAGAATGGGGAGCTTTGTGTGCCGACGATATGGGCGAAGTTAGTGTGGTTGATGGCGTTGAAGGCGTCCACGCTGAACTCCAGGTTGTGTGATTCACGCTTCGCGGGAGGCTGGCCGCCGAGGAACGGAGGCGCCAGCTTGAAGGTCTTGGTCAAGCGCACGTCAAGGTCCACAGTCCCGGGACGGAGCTCTGTATTGCGGGTGACGCCCGGAGGCCGGTCGTTCGCGACCGTATCGTGGTTATCATCAAAACCTGTCGTGATATTAAAGGGCACGCCGCTGGCCAGCGAGAGCACGGACGCGAGCCGCAAACCCCGGGGCAGTTCCAAAGTTCCCGCGAAATTGAATCGGTGTGTCTGGTTGAAATCAGCGCGCCCCCATTCCGCTCGCAAATTGAAATTATCGGCGGGCAGGGAGAAAGCGCCGGACGTGTCGTTGAAGCTGCGCGACAGGGTGTACTGCGCAATGCCCCTCAGATGCTTTCCAGCGCGGCCACGGAATGTAACGCCGAGCGCATGGCTCCGCAGGGATGCGCCGGACTCGACCTGGTTGATGTTCAGGAAGCCGGCGGCCGGCCGCAGGCCTGTCTCGGGCTCGGGCGCGTTCACGTTGCGGGAGCGGAAGAGGTGCAGGCCGCGCAGAAACGAGTATTCGAGCGAGAGCCAGGTTCTCGACGACAGCTCCCGCTCAACACCGAGGCTCGTTTGCACGATGTAAGGAGAGCGGATATCCGGAGCCACGCGGATCACGCTCGGCGGGGTCAGAATCACCTGACCCCCTTGAAAGGGATCCGGAAAAGACGGATTGGAGATCACCACCTCGCGAGTCCGAACCCCATCAATCAGCAACGAGCGTAGAGTGGCGGCGGTGGGCAGGTCCTCATAGAAGATGCCGATTCCACCGCGCAAAACCGTCTTGTGCTTGCCCGGCGCGAAGGCGAATCCGAATCGCGGCGCCAGGTTTTTGCGCTTGTCAATGCTGGACTGCCAGTCGTAGCGCAAGCCGCACGCAAGGCTCAACTGCGGGCTTACCCGGATGTCGTCCTGCACGAATCCGCTGGCGTCATAGACCGAAAAGCGAGCATCCGGCCGTCCCTGGTTGGCCTGGTATACGAAGGGCGTGGCGGCGGCGAAGTTCTGAAGACTTGCGAATTGGAAGGTGCCATTGAAGTTCGAGGCGTCAATGGCATGGTTGAGCTTGACCCGGGATTGGACGCCAAAGCGAAACGTTTGCCGTCCGCGCACGTACGAAACACTGTCGAGAGCATCGAACGATTTCCGGCCGTCATGACTGAAAGTCGGGGACGGGCCCCCGGTAAAGGCGTCTGCGACCACAATGGTTGGGCCTGGGGCTGGATTTCCTGAGATCGCGTCCTCACTCTTGAAGGCAAAACGCAGATCATTGATCAGGTTCGCGGAAAGGATGGCGCGTTCGGTCAACAAAAGCCGGTGTTGGCGGCTTCGCTCGCGTATGCCCTGTTCCGGGAGGTTGAAATCTCCCACATTCCGGTTCCTCCTGTCATCATCCGTGATGCCGTAGCTGGCGGACACATAGTGGATGCCCATC